>OJBX01000519.1_pt1 | contig 13690 bp, 7 predicted proteins | sample 1590751 | NCBI WGS metagenome assembly OJBX01 (sample SAMN05416780, study PRJEB24817) | seawater metagenome | isolation source: Sea water | place: Canada:Atlantic | collected 2013-07
GCAATCAGGCTGGCGTTGCCACCCGCCGCCGTGGTGTCCACACACAGGTGGCGCTCAATCACAAACCTCTGGTCTAGCTTGTGTTCGGTGATCAGCGGTAACAGCGCACCTTCCCGCTTCGCCAGGGCCTGACGGTACTCCTTCAGCAAGGACGGCTCAGCGCAGCTTACGGCTGCCTGGAAACCACGCGCCTGGGACAATGCCTCTGGCTCCAACAGGCCCTCAATACCCACGATCGGCAAACCGGCCTTGGCAGCACGGTCAACCGTATCCTGGATGCCCGGCGCAACCACAACAACCCTGTTGCCCTGGGACAGAGCCATTGCGGCCTGCTCCAACGCGGTCTCCTTGTCCGGGCCGAGGCAGAGCACCACACCCCGGGCATGATTGCTCAGGCGGTTCAGCTCACCCGTTGGCCCCGGCAATTCCTCGGCATGGGCGTCCAGCGGTGCTGGCACATCACCGAAAACAGGCTTCATGGCTTCAATTCTGGGCTCCGGCGCAGGCGCTTTCACATCCACTACCTTGCCAATCAGCCCTTCAAGCTTCTTGATATCCACCGCTTTGGCACTGACATCCGCCGGGCGTTCAACCGTTTCGCCTTTCAGGAAACGACGCACGTACTGCGGGCCGCCGGCCTTGGGGCCGGTACCGGAAAGACCTTCACCACCGAACGGCTGAGAGCCGACAATGGCACCGATCTGATTGCGGTTAACATAGGTGTTGCCAACCTTGATACGGCTGGCGATGCGTTCGACGCGGCGGTCAACCCGGCTGTGAACACCGAAGGTCAGTCCATAGCCCTTGGCGTTAACGCTATCGACGACTTTGTCCAGGTCCTTGGCCGCGAATGTGGCCACATGCAGCACCGGGCCGAAGATTTCCTCTTCCAGCTCTTCAATGCCGCTGACACTGATCACCGCAGGTGACACGAAGTTGCCTTTCTCCGGCACCGCCATTTTCTTCGTCAGACGACCCTTGGCTTCATACTTGTCACAATGGTCGACAATCTTCTTCCTGGCCGTTTCATCGATGACCGGACCAACATCGGTGGACAATAACCAGGGATCACCAATGCCCAACTCGTCCATTGCGCCATACAGCATTTCCAACAGATGATCGGCAATGTCTTTTTGCACATACAGCATGCGCAGTGCCGAACAACGCTGGCCCGCGCTCTGGAAAGACGACGCCAGAACATCCCGCACCACCTGCTCAGGCAGTGCCGTGGAGTCCACGATCATGGCGTTCAGACCACCGGTTTCCGCCACCAGGGTGGCATCGGGGGCCATGTTCTCGCTCATCTTCTTGTCGATGCGCTGGGCCGTCGCAGTCGAGCCGGTGAAGCAAACGCCGGCGACCCGCGAATCGGATGTCAACGCCCCGCCAACCGTCGCACCGGTGCCCGGCAGCAACTGGATCACATCTTCCGGAATACCGGCCTGGTGCATCAGCTCCACGGCCCTTACCGCCAATAGCGAGGTCTGCTCGGCCGGCTTGGCCAACACAGCATTGCCTGCTACCAGGTTGGCAAGAATCTGGCCGGTAAAGATCGCCAGCGGGAAGTTCCAGGGCGAAATACACACCACGACTCCGCGCGACTCACCGCTGTCCTTGTAGCGAATACCTTCGTTGGCATAGAACTGGGCGAAGTCCACCGCCTCCCGAATCTCAGCGACGCCATCCAGCAGCGACTTACCGGCTTCGCGGGTGGCCAGCGCAAACAGCTCGTAGGCATTTTCCTCATACAGGTCAGCGACCTTGCGAAGACACTCGGCCCGCTCTTCGGCGGACCGGGCCGACCAGGCCTTGAAGCCTTCCTGAGCTGCGGTGATTGCTGTGTTCACGTCCTCCTCGGACGCCTGCGTCACATGGCCAACCGTGTCTTCCGCGTCGGCGGGGTTACGGACCATTTGCACTTCCGCACCGGATACTTCGCCAGCGATGATCGGACCGCCTTTCCAGCGATGGTCACGATAGGCGTCCCGGCCTTCGTTGATTTCCGCAACCGTCACCGGATCGGTGATGTCCCAACCCTTGGAGTTTCTGCGCTGTTCGCCGAAGAGCTTGAAGGGGTGGACGATCGCCTTGCTTGAGATATTACTGCCCATCTCTTTAACGGAGTCTATCGGGTCTTTGGCGATTTCTTCCGGCGTAATGCTCTTGTCCACGATCTGGTTCACGAAGGAACTGTTGGCGCCATTCTCCAGCAGGCGACGTACCAGATACGCCAACAGGTCTTTGTGGGGGCCAACCGGGGCATAAATCCGGCAAGGCACACCACTGGTTTTCAACACTTCGTTGTGGAGTGATTCACCCATACCGTGCAGGCGCTGAAACTCATAGTTATCCACGCCTTTGGATTTGGCCAGCTCGAGCACCGCCGATACCGAGTGGGCATTGTGGGTGGCGAACTGCGGATAGATCCGGTCGGTCATGTTCAGCAGCTTGGTTGCGCAGGAGAGGAACGAAACGTCACTGCAGGCCTTGCGGGTGAATACCGGGAAACCGCTCAGGCCCATTACCTGGGCGCGTTTGATCTCGGCGTCCCAGTACGCGCCTTTTACCAGGCGCACCATAAAGCGACGGTCGTACTTCTCAGCCAGCCCGTACAGCCAGTCCAGCGCGAAGGCTGAACGCTTGCCGTAAGCCTGAACCACAACACCAAAACCGTCCCAACCGGCCAGTTCCGGGTCCGCGACCAGGGCTTCAATGACGTCAAGGGACAGATCAAGCCGATCCTGTTCCTCGGCATCAATATTGAACCCCATATTGGCCGCTGCGGCCTTCTTTACCAGCTCTTTGGCGCGGGGTAGCAGTTCGTTCATCACCCGCTCTTTATTGCCATATTCGTATCGGGCCAGTAGTGCGGACAGTTTGACGGAGATACCCGGATTCTTGCGCACATCGCCTTTGCAGGCCTTGGCAATACTATCAATGGCATTGGAGTAGGAGTCGAAATAGCGCTTGGCGTCCTCATCGGTGCGGGCAGCCTCACCCAGCATGTCATAGGAATAGGTATACCCCTTTTCCATGTATTCTTTGGCTTCGTCCTGGGCTTCGTCGATATCACGGCCCAACACGAACTGACGGCCCATTTCCTTCATGGCCTGACCGGCAACCGTGCGAATGACCGGCTCGCCGAAACGCTTCAGCAGCTTACGCAACGTGTCACCCACGCTGTGTCGCTCAGAGTCTTTCAATAGATTGCTGGTCATCAACAGCGCCACGGTCGCCGTGTTGATCAGTGCTGAGGACGCCTTGCCTACGTGAGTACCCCAGGCGCCAGAAGTGACCTTGTCTTCGATCAGCTCGTGAATGGTCATATTGTCCGGCACACGCAGCAACGCCTCAGCCAGACACATCAGTGCAACGCCTTCCTTGGTCGTGAGGCCGTACTCCGCCAGGAATTTTTCCATAATGGTGGACTTGGCATTCTTGCGGACGCTGCGTACCAGATCGGCGGCGCGCTCCGAGATTCCATCGCGCTCTGCCCGGGTCAACTGGGCGCCAGCAATCATCTCACTAATCACCTTGTGTTCGTCCGCGAGGTAATAATTGCGGATGGCCTGCCGGCTATCGACCAGTGTGGGAGTCTCTGATTGCTGCGGTCTCATGGTTGAACCCTCTCAGTTGTTTATCTTTCCCGCATTCTACCGGGAACGACAAAGACTATTTGACTGTAAAAACCATACAAGCGCGACGTTCAGGCTTTTTTGGTTAATTAAAATTTACATTTTTCCTGTGAAATGATTAATTTTCAGACGAAAACACCCTGACAGATGACTAAGCTGCCTTTGCAGCCAGCTCCCGAAGCACGCCGTGGGCCACCGAGAACACGGCACAATCCACGTCACTCGCGGCCTGCATATCAGCCAGCATCTTTTGCCAACGGCTCAACAGAGCCTGCTTGTCTTCACGCCAACGTTCAAGCGACTGCTCAGGAGACATCGATCCGCCCCCTTCGGACGCGAAGGACAGTACACTCGCGGTCAGGTTCCGCAACTGGTGGTCCAGTTCGTCCCTGTAATGAAGCGTCGCCAGTACCTGCCAGTGCCCTCGGGCCTTGAAGGCACGCATCTGACGGTCCAGCCAGGTCAGTTTGAGACCTTCACCCAAGCTGAAGTACACCCAGGCCACCGACTCAAGATCCCGATCCAACTGACGACCAATCTCGATAATATCCATCAGCCAATAGCGGCTTTCTGCAGAGGCGGCATAGGCTGCCAGTTTTTCCGGAACATGGTGCTCACAGTATTTATCATAGCGTTCCTGCCACCGACTTGCAGGAATCACCGCCTCCAGGCTCTCTGTCGACGCCAACACCTCCGCCAGCGGCCGCTGATAGTGGGCAACACAGGCTTCCGGGTCCAGGTCAGCCCGGCGATTGTGCAACAGCCAGCTGGTACTGCGGGTAACCAGGCGAATCACATCGCTGAACAACTCCGCCTGCACGCCGGCACTGATTTTCCCGTCAAGCGCTTCGATCGCTTTCCACTGGGTCTCTACGTCATGGATCTGAAGGGAGATCAGGAAGCCGGCAGCAATCCGGCCACAGTCGGCACCGGTGGCATTACGCAGCTTGTCCGCCCAACTGATGCCCATGCGATTCACCATATCGTTGGCAATCTGCGTTGCAGCGATTTCCCCGCGCAGGGGATGGGCATCGATCGCGTCTGGAAAACGCTTGAGCAACGAGCCCGGGAAAGCGGAGTACAGGGCTGCGGAGAAACGATCGTCGTGAACAATAGGCGCAGCCTGCAACGCCTGCTTCAGTTCAATCTTGGCGTAGGAAATCAACACCGAAAGCTCAGGGCGAGTCAGCCCCGAAGCACGCTCTCGCCGCGAGCGGAGTTCCTCGTCGTCGGGCAGAAATTCGAGGGACCGATCAAGTTTCCCCTCTGCCTCCAACCGCCGCATCAGGCGCTCGTACTCGTCCGCGGTGGCAACCGCCCCCGTGGCGGCCAGGCTCAGAGCCATGGCCTGACGGTAATTATTCCGCAGCACCAGCTCCGACACTTCCGGAGTCATTGCCCGCAGCATCTGGTTACGCTGCCTCAGCGTCATCTTCCCGCTTCGCACCTGCTCGTTGAGCAGGATCTTGATGTTTACTTCATGGTCCGAACAGTCCACCCCACCGGCATTATCAATAAAGTCGGTATTGGCGGCACCACCGGTTCTGGCAAAACCGATGCGAGCAAGCTGGGTGAAACCGAGGTTTCCGCCCTCACCAAGGACCCCGCATTGTAGCTGGTGGCTGTCTATCCTTACGGCATCGTTGGACTTGTCGCCGACGTCGTCATGGGTCTCGCCAGCCGCTTTCACGTAGGTGCCGATACCACCATTCCAGAGCATGTCCACCGGGGCCTGCAACAGCGCACTGATCAACTCATTGGGCGGCAGGCGGGTTTCACGGATGCCGAGGCGTGCCTGCATCTGTGGCGACACGGGAATCCATTTGGCAGCCCGTGAGAACACACCACCACCCTCGCTGATCAGTTCTGCACTGTAGTCCTCCCAACTCGATCCCGGCGTTTCAAACAGGCGCTTGCGTTCGGCGAACGACGCCGCTGCATCCGGCTCCGGATCCACAAAGATGTGCAGGTGATTGAAGGCTGCCACAAGGCGAATGCGATCCGACAGCAGCATACCGTTGCCAAACACGTCCCCGCCCATGTCGCCAATACCCACAACGGTGAATTCGTCGGCCTGGGTGTCGATGCCTTTCTCAAGGAAATGACGTTTGACCGACTCCCAGGCGCCCTTCGCGGTAATACCCATTTTCTTATGGTCGTACCCCTCACTGCCGCCGGAGGCAAAAGCGTCACCAAGCCAGAAGCCGTATTCCCCGGAAAGCCGGTTCGCAATGTCAGAGAAGGTCGCCGTGCCTTTGTCGGCGGCCACCACCAGGTAGGTGTCATCGGCGTCGTGACGGACCACATCAACCGGTGGCACTACGCTGCCTTCATTCAGGTTGTCGGTCAGGTCCAGCAGACCGCGGATGAATGTCTGGTAGCAGGCAATACCCTCTTCTCTCAGCGCCTGGCGTGAGCCGCCTTCCGGAGGCTGCTTGACGATAAAGCCCCCTTTGGCACCCACGGGTACGATGACCGAGTTCTTGACCTGCTGGGCCTTCACCAGCCCGAGTATCTCTGTGCGGTAGTCTTCGCTACGGTCGGACCAGCGCAAACCACCACGGGCCACGGCGCCTCCCCTGAGATGAACCCCTTCCACCCGAGGGGAACACACGAATACCTCGAAACGCGGGCATGGCTTGGGAATATCCGGGATGCTGGAAGGATCGAGTTTAAGCGAGATATAGCCTTTGAACTCGCCGGTGTCCTGGCGTTGGAAATAGTTGGTTCTGAGGGTGGCCTTGATCAGTACATAAAACCGCCGGAGGATACGGTCGTCGTCAAGGCTTGTTACGGCGTCGAGAGCCTCAAGAATCCGGTTCTCGATGTGCTCGGATTCTGATTCCCGATTGTCCACTACAGGATCGAAACGAGCGCTAAAAAAGGCGACCAGCAACGCCGTGATATCCAGGTGTCGGGCCAGGGTGTCGGCAATAAAGGGCTGGCTAAATCCGAAGCGCAACTGCTTGATGTAGCGGGAGTAGGCTCGCAGCAGGCTGACTTCACGCCAATTCAGACCCGCCGCCATCATCAACTGGTTGAAGTCGTCGTTTTCAGCGAAACCATTCCAGATTTCCCGGAACCCTTCCTGAAGTCGCGGTTTGGCCGCTTCGACATCTGCGCCACGGCAGCGGGAATGACATTCCACGGTAAAATCACTGACACCGAACTGCTCGCCGTCACGCCGCCGAATACGATACGGGTGCTCCCCCAACACTCGCATGCCAAGATTCTCAAGGATCGGAATCACATCTGACAGAATCACCGGCTTGCCCTGACTGTAGAGCTTGAAGTTCAGTTCCTGCTCTCCCTGCTCCGATGATGTGTAGAACCTCATGGGCACATCAGAACTCAGGGCAATGGACTGGATTTGCTGGATATCGCCAGCGGCCTCCGCGACGGAGAATCTCGATCGGTAACTCGAAGGGAACCCGCCGCTGAACATCCCGGCCCAACGCTTTCCTTCCGCTTTACCCAACACCTCGGTCAAACGACGGTGCAGTGCGTCGTCCCAGGACTGTGACTCCTCAAGCATCGTCGCCACTATGTCACGCAGATGACCGTCACGCAGATGGCCGGAATCGTCCGGGTCGTAGTCCTCACCCTCCAACGCCTCGGAGAGCTGTTCCAGGAGGGTTTGCTTTTGAGGGGAATCGGAATGGGTCATCGGAGATCTCCGGGGATATCAACTGGGGCATGTATGACGGAACATCCCCAGTATAGACAACTCACGAAAGACTCTTTGCCCATAAAGTTTTAAAATGCAGGCAATTTGATTATATTCTTGGCTTTGTATAGCCGTATATCCATATCGAGAAATAAGTTATGGTCGAATTGGACAGGATCGATCACTCCATCATCCGCGAACTGCAAAAACACGCACGGGTGACCGTCACCGAACTGGCGTCACGTGTTGGTTTGTCAAAAACCCCCTGCCAGGTCCGTATGAGGCGCCTCGAAGAACAGGGCTATATCACGGGTTACACAGCCCTGATCAATCAGACCAAACTCGGACAGAGTCATATTGCCTTTGCCCAGGTCACCCTGAACGACACCAGCAGCAATGCCCTTGCGGCCTTTAACCATTCGGTGAAGCAGATTTCAGCGGTAGAGCAATGCCACATGATTGCCGGCAACTTCGACTACCTGCTGAAAGTACGCACGCGGAACATGGCAGAATACCGGCAAGTGCTGGGGGAGCAGATATCGGCGCTGCCCCATGTGTTGCAGACCAGCACGTTTGTGGTCATGGAGAATGTGAAAGACGCGGGGCTATGAGCCACAACGGCACCGAAAGCCCCGCTATCGGGTAAGTCGAGGGTCAAACCCGCCCCAGAAACCGCCGCTCCTCGACATTGACCTTAATGCGGTCGCCCGTGGAAATATGCTCGGGCACCTGCACCACCAGGCCGGTGGTGAGTCTGGCCGGCTTGGTGCGGGCAGTGGCCGAGCCACCCTTTACCGACGGGTCGGTTTCTTCGATCAGCAGGTCCACCGTAGGGGGCAAATCCAGCGCCACTGGCGCATCGCTCACCAGAACCACCATCAAGCCCTGAGTCTCTTCGTTGATGAACAGCAGCTCATCGGCAATGGCCTCGCCATTCAGGCTGTACTGCGTATAGTCCTCGCTATCCATGAAGACGTACTCCTCGCCATCCGAATAGGAGAACGTTGCTGGCCGACGGACCAGATCCGCCAGGTTCAGCATATCGGAGTCCTTGAAGGTCTGGTCGATCTTGTAGCCGGTTACAACGTCGTAAAGGCGCATGCGATACAGGCTGCCACCGGCACGCCCCTGCGGGACAGAACGCTCAATATCTTTTACGAAGTAGACACCACCTTCGTACTCGATCGCCGAATTCTTTTTGATTTCACCTGCTTTTGGCATTGCTACGGATTCCGGAATTTAAAGTGGGACAAACAGGGTGCTGATATATCATGAAGCGACGACGCTGGCGAGAGGCCCGACACCAAAATCAGGACACCAGCGCCCGCAAGTCCGCCAGAAAGCGATCAACCTGCTCCGGGGTGGTCGACCAGGAGCACATCAAACGGGCGCTTCCGCCGATGAAATTGTAGAACTTCCACCCTTTGTCACGCAGCGCCGCCTGCACCGGGTCAGGCATTTCTACAAATACGCCGTTCACTTGCCTGGGGTAACGGAGCCCGATACCCGGCAAGCCTTCCAGGCCCTTCGCCAGTCGCTCTGCGCAGGCATTCGCGTGCCGGGCATTCTCCAGCCATACATTACCTTCAAGCAGCCCGCACCAGGGCGCGGAAATGTAGCGCATCTTTGACGCCAATTGCCCCGCCTGCTTGCAGCGCCATTCGAAGTCCTCTGCCAACGCACGATTGAAGAACACAACGGCCTCCCCCAGAGCCAGGCCGTTCTTGGTGCCCGAGAAACACAGTACGTCCACGCCAGCTTTCCAGGTAATCTCGGAAGGGTGAACATCCAGCGCCGCTACGGCATTGGCGAAACGAGCTCCGTCCATATGGATATTCAAGTTGAAACGATCAGCCGTTTGCCGGATCGCGCGTAGCTCGTCTGGAGAATAGACAGTACCCACCTCAGTTGCCTGGGTCAGGCTCAGGGCCTTGGGTTTGGGGTAGTGGATATCCGTGCGCTTGGTGACCAGGTGCTCAATACTCTCTGGCGTCAGCTTGCCGTTCGGCCCCTGCCCCAAAAGCAGTTTTGCACCGTTGGAAGCGTACTCCGGCCCGCCACACTCGTCGGTCTCGATGTGCGCCAGTTCGTGGCAGATCACACTGTGGAATGACTGCCCCATGGATGCCAGTGCCAGTGAGTTTGCGGCAGTGCCGTTGAACACAAAAAAGACATCGCAGTCGGTATCGAATAGGCCCCGAAGCCCATCGGCGGCTCGTTGTGTCCAGCGATCTTCCCCATACGCCGGCTCGTCAGAACCATTCGCCTCGGCCATTGCGGACCAGGCTTGCGGGCAAATGCCACTGTAATTATCACTGGCAAACTGTTCTGACTCAGACACGGGCATACTCCTGGAAGGCTGTATCGAAAAGACTGATAAGACCTTAACTCTATTTGCAAAACTCCGAATTTGCTACTCAAAAAAGTGCTTTCCTCAGCTCGTCACGACATGCCGCCGAACACAGACCTACGAGTGAGAATGCCACCTGAAATCATTAATCATAATGAGATTGATTTGCATTATTTAATCCGGCTGATATGATTGCCGCCATCCAACATGAACATCCGTTCATTTCTCTCCCAGCGTTTTCCGGAGGTTTTCGATGGCCCAGTCTCCCACCCCGCACCAGCTCACGCTGGCGATCAGGCGCACACTAACCCTTTTGGCAACCTGCTCGGCAATCTGTGTTCCAGCTATTGCGGCTGCGCAGGACGATACCAGCGAACCAACGAGTCTGGGAGAGCTGGTTGTATCCGCAACCGCTTTGAAAGTGGAAGCCCCGTTGATGGAAACCCCCCGGCCCGGCTCGGTGGTGGAGCAGGAGGAACTGGAAGAGCGCAACGTGCAGGCGCTTGATGAAACCTTCCGCTACCGTGCCGGGGTGCTCTCGGGACAGTATGGTGAGGACAACGATACCGACTGGTTGAAGATACGTGGTTTCGACCAGTCGACTTATCAGGACGGCCTGCGAATCTATCGCGAGGGGTTCTACCAGTGGCTACCTGAACCCTTTGGCCTGGAGCGCATAGAACTGCTCAAAGGCCCTGCGTCCATTCTGTACGGCGAAGCGCCTCCGGGTGGTGTCATCAATGCAATCAGCAAGCGACCTACCGATACTGTTCAGGGCCAGATCAATCTGCAGGCAGGAACCGATGAGCATCGCCAGCTTGGGGTCGATACGTCCGGACCCGTCGGCGATCGAAACGATCTCAGCTACCGTCTGGTTGGCTTGTACCGCTATAACGAAGGCGATCTGGGTTTCACCGAGAACGAGCGCTACTACCTGGCCCCAAGCCTGACCTGGGAGATGTCTGACAGCACCGAGCTCACCTTATTGGCAAGTATCCAGAAGGACGACGCCATTCCGACCAATCCGTTCAAGCTGCCATTTGGCACCATAGACGACACGCCTTTTGGCAAAGTGGACCCGTCCACCAACTACAGCGAGCCAGGCTACGACACCAACGAACGCACCCAGTCAGCCATCGGCTATTCACTGAGTCATCGCCTAAACGACACCTGGACCTTCGAGCAGGACTTCCGCTACAGCCAGGTAGACCTGCTGTTACGCAGCAGCTTTATCTTCTTCCAGACAGGTCCGCGGGAAGGTCAGCGCTATCTGGTCTACCGGGACGGCGAGATCAACAGCTGGACAATCGACAATCGCCTGGTGGGCAAGTGGTTTACCGACCGCACCGAACACACGTTGCTGTTCGGGGTGGACTATCAGGATCTTGAAAACGAGGGCAAACAGAACGGCGCTGGAGGATCTACTCCGTTTGGCGGTCCTATCGACCTGTTCGACCCGCAGTACGGCAACTTCACGCCAATCACTGCCACAGATCTGATCGTACAGGACATCAACAAGCAGCAGACAGGCTACTACCTGCAACATCAACTGCGCCTGGATGATCGCTGGGTGTTCCTGGCCGGTGGTCGCTTTGACCAGGCCGAAGTCGACAGCGTTAATCGTACGGCCGGCACACGCCAGGAAGCCGATGCTGATGAATTCTCCCTCTCCGGTGGTGTGATGTATCTGGCGGACAACGGATTCTCGCCCTACATGTCCTACACCGAATCATTTCAGCCTATTTCAGGTACTGATGGCACTGGCGACCTTTACGAACCAAGGAAAGGCAAGCAATTGGAGGCCGGCGTCAAAATCGCTCCGGACGATCTGGATGGCTACGTAACAGCGGCGATTTACCGGATCGAAGAAGAGAATTCCCTCGGCACCAGCCAAAGCGGTTTCCAGATCCAGGACCGGGAGCGCACCACGGCTGGCTTTGAACTAGAGAGTGTCAGCTACCTGACCGACCAACTGGAACTGACCGCCGCGTACACGTACAGCGATGCCACGATCAAGGAAACCGAGACCGACAACAGCGAACGCGCAGCCCCGCTTATCCCTAGACATATGGCGTCAGCCTGGCTGGATTACAGTTTCGTCGACCACGTGCCAGGCCTGAAAATCGGCGGCGGCGCACGCTATGTGGGCTCTACTCGCGACGGCACGACCGATGTTCCCTCGTACACGGTTCTGGACCTGATGGCCCAATACGATGTAACCCGCAACTGGCAGGCACAGGTGAACGTCACCAATGTTGCGGACCGGGAATACGTCGCAAGCTGTGATTACTGGTGCTACTACGGCGAAGCCCGCAGCGTGGTTGCCAGCGTCCGCTACCGTTGGTGAAGGGCTCACACACAAACTTGCTTGACGAAATAAACCCGAACACGGCAATCTGCGTATCACGAGGCAACTTTTCACACACCCGTTGGCGACTCCTGCATGTCTGAACCGTTCAGTTCATCCACCACTGGCCGCGCCCCATCAGGCGCGGAGTCGCCATCCATGTCAGAGTCCCCCGACCAACTCAGCCAGCTTCTTAAGGGCGTTGCCGCAAAAGACCGCGCAGCGTTTGCAACACTGTATGAAGCAACGGCGCCGAAACTTCTTGGTACCATCACCCGTATCTTGAATAACCGGGGCTGGGCCGAGGAAGTCGTTCACGATACGTATATCAAGATCTGGCGAAAAGCGGATCAATTCGACGCGTCCAAGGCCTCTGCGATTACCTGGATGGTCACCATTGCCCGCAACGGTGCTATCGACGAGTTGCGAAAGCAGCCGGCAAGTCGCAAGGCACCGGAAGATGAGCTGGAGCAGCTTGCCAGCAAAGAACCCAATGCCCAATCACAAGTGGAAAGCCAGCAGACCGTGAACCGACTGAACCTATGCCTGGAGGAGCTGGAAAAAGATCGCCGCGACATGGTGCGGTTGGCCTATCTTAACGGCTGGTCCAGAGCAGACCTGGCCACGCATTTCGATCAACCGGTGAATACTGTCAAAACCTGGCTACACCGGGCGCTGAAACAACTGAAAGGGTGTCTCACACCATGACCGACCACGACGATCTGGACATGCTGGCAGCAGAGTTCGTCCTGGGCACACTGGATGCCCGGGAGCGGGCCGCTGTGGCCGTGCGTCGGCAAAGCGAACCGGATCTCGACGAAATGATCACTGCCTGGGAGCAGCGCCTGTCTGCTCTGGCGGATGAAGTAACGCCGGTCACGCCAGACCCTGAGCTGTATCAACGGATTGCACAACACATCGATGCCCTTGAGACGCGCCAAGCGAGTGTTGGTACTGACAGCCACGATCAATCCAACGTGGTTTCCCTGCACAAGCGCCTTCGGCGTTGGCAGTGGAGTACGGCCCTGACGTCTGCCGCTGCCATGGTGCTGGTGGCCGTTCTCATATTCCAACCTGCGCCAGAGCAGGGCCCGCAATCGTTTGTGGCCGTGTTCCAGCAGAATGACCAGCAGCCGGCCTTCATGCTCTCGGTAGACCTCAACAACCGTCAAATGCAGATTCGTCCGGTAACGGCCGAACCCATGCAGGGAAAATCCTACCAGATGTGGATAAAGGCCGATTCGCTTGGGCCGAATCCGCGCTCCCTGGGCGTACTTAACGACAACTTTGAGCTGGAGCGTGCAGCCCTTCGTGACTACGATCCTGAACTACTGAAGGAAGCCACCTTCGGTATCAGCGTAGAGCCTGAAGGCGGTTCACCTACTGGCCAGCCCACCGGGCCAGCCATACACGGCTACCTGTATCCCGTTGCTGATGGGGCCTCTGAACCCTCTCACTGATTCTTTTTACCTTGCTGAAACTTTTGGGAACCACGCCCCGTAACTGTGGTTACACCCATCGAACAAAATATCAGGATGGGATCAACCCGAAAGCAAGGAGAACACAATGAAGAAGCATTTGATGACAAGCGCATTTCTAGCCGCAACTCTGGCTTCTGGTTCCGCATTGGCAATGGACAACATGAAAGTCGGGGTTTGGGGAGACAATCAGTCAGTTGCGGACGGCACCGT
>OJBX01000521.1_pt1 | contig 13636 bp, 11 predicted proteins | sample 1590751 | NCBI WGS metagenome assembly OJBX01 (sample SAMN05416780, study PRJEB24817) | seawater metagenome | isolation source: Sea water | place: Canada:Atlantic | collected 2013-07
TGATTAATCCCTCCCTCACCGCCAAATTTAATAACGCAGGTGCACAAGCGGCCTGCTGTCCCCGCAAAGAATGATCCAGCCAGCCCGGGAGGGAGGCGAACCCGATAGAGGGTCGAAAAGTTGCGCAGCAACTTAAAACGAGCGCGTGAGCGCGAAGCCCAACGGGTCAAACAGCCCCGAAGGCTGTTTGATTAATCCCTCCCTCACCGCCAAATTTAATAACGCAGGTGCACAAGCGGCCTGTGGCAAATTGCCGATATTGGTCTCTTCAGTGAGTGTTGCTTCCCTCTCAGTGGTTAAAAAGTATCCCCTCCGTCCCCATAAAATACCCACACAAGCGACAATTCCTATATGGCTGATGTTGTTGTAGTATCGGCTGGTCCGTCAATTAAAATTATAAAGAGAACAGACCATGTATGTACCCAAGACCCTGACCCTGGCAGTGTCCGCGCTGGCGCTTGGTTTTAGCGTTAACAGCGGCGCTCAGGACTGGACCCATTACGGATCCGACCTGTCTTCCACTAAATATGCCCCTTTTGATCAGATTGATCACAACAATGTCGCCGACCTTGAGTTGGCCTGGCAGTGGCAGTCTCCCGACAATGCGACCGTAACCGCCAATCATGCGGCCGAGAATTACGCGGCGACACCGGGTGCTTTTAAGGCCACCCCCATTGCTGTGAACGGAGTACTTTATATCAATACCTCCTTCGGCCGGGTGTCTGCTATAGATGGCGTCACTGGGGAAGAGCTGTGGATGTTTGATACCCGCGGGTGGGAGATGGGGCGTCCAGCCAATCTCGGCTACAACAGCCGTGGGGTGGGGTATTGGAGCGAGGGCGATGAGGAGCGAATCCTGGTTTATTCCAATGATGCCTATATGTGGTCACTGGACGCCGAAACCGGGGAGCTTGACCGGGAATTTGGTGATCAGGGCAAAGTGGATCTGGCCGTTGGCCTGGGTCGGGAGATTGATAGAGCTGCCTATACCATGATGGGCGTACCGCTGATATTTCACGACCTGGTTGTCGTCGGTTCGTCGATTCATGACGGGCCCGCATTCCAGTCGGCACCGCCGGGCCACGTGCGTGCCTACAATATCAAAACCGGGGAGCAGGAGTGGATTTTCCACACCATTCCCCAGACCGGTGAGTTTGGCAATGAAACCTGGGAAAACCAGTCCTGGGAAGTGGTCGGCAATACCAATGTCTGGACACAGATGAGCGCAGATCTGGAGCTGGACCTGGTCTACCTGCCCGTGGGTACACCCACCAATGACTGGTATGGCGGTCACCGGCTGGGCGACAACCTGTTTTCCGAGTCACTGGTTGCGGTCAATGGCTACACAGGCGAGCGTGTCTGGCATTTTCAGGCGGTTGAGCACGGCTTGTGGGACTATGACCTGCCGGCGGCGCCAACGCTGATTGACATCACTGTCGATGGCGAGGACATCAAGGCGCTCGCGCAGATCTCCAAGCAGGGGTTTGTGTATGTGCTGGACCGGGAAACCGGCGAGCCGGTCTGGCCGATAGAACACCGCCCGGTGCCTGCATCGACAGTGCCCGGCGAACGTGCCGCGCCCACACAACCGCATCCAACGCGGCCGGCGCCATTTGAATTGCAGGGTATTTCTGACGCAACCCTGATCGATTTCACCCCGGAGCTGCGAGCGGAAGCGTTGGCCAATATTGAAAGTTTTGACTACGGTCCTTTGTTTACGCCTCCGTCGCAGCGAGGCACCATCAATCTGCCGGGTTGGGCCGGCGGTGGCGGCTGGCAGGGATCTGCAGTCGATCCTGAGACCGGCATGCTTTACATTCCATCGGGAACGGCGCCCATTGTGGTGCAACTGGTAGAGCCGGAAGCAGGGCAATCGGATTTCGATTTCGCTCGTGGTGGCGTTACTTCCGTCAATGGCCCGCAGGGCTTGCCGCTGACCAAACCACCTTACGGCCGTATCACGGCAATCGACCTGAATACGGGCGACCACGTCTGGATGGTGCCGCACGGAGAAGGCCCCCGGCAACGCATCATTGATCTGGGCATTGTTGACCCGGGTCCGGTCGGTTCGAATTCGCGGACAGGACCCGTGTTGACCAAAACCCTGCTGTTTATAGCGCAGCAGGACGGTGGTCGCTCAGTGCTGCGAGCGTTCGATAAAGCCACGGGCGACGTGGTGCATGAACTCGACCTGCCTTCCGTACCCAGCGCTACCCCGATGACCTACATGGTCGATGGCAAGCAATATATCAGTATTGCCCTGGGCGGCGGCACCGAGGCATCGGTGGTGAGTTATGCCGTGCCCTGAGCGATGCCGACCGGGTCTGTACGCTGTCCTGTTGGGCGCTGTGTTATGTTCCTGGGCCAATGCGCAGGGCATGCCAGAGCGCCAGCAGGACTGGCGCTTTTATGGCAGCGATGCGGCGTCTAGCAAATACGTGCCGTTAGCTCAGATCAACGCTGGCAATGTTTCTGACCTGGAGATCGCGTGGCAATGGGATACACCCGATAATGCTATTTTTGCGCAGGATGACCGTGCCAGTGCCGGCGAATACAAGTCCACGCCCATCATGGTTAACGGTACGCTGTATGTCAGTACCTCGCTGGGGCAGGTAGCTGCCGTTGATGCGGTGTCGGGTGATCAGCGCTGGGTGTTTGACACCGGCTCCTGGCAACGGGGCCGGCATCCCAATTTCAACAATAATCACCGCGGTGTGTCCTGGTGGGATGATGGCGATGATGGCCGAATCTTTATGGCGGCCAATGATGGGCTGCTGTGGTCGTTGAATGCGCGCACCGGGCAGCCGGATGCGGATTTTGGCGACGACGGTGTTGTTGATCTGAAACAGGGGCTGGGGCGAGAAACCCGAATCGGTCAGTATGGCTCGATTTCACCGCCCATCGTGATAAACGATATTGTTGTTGTGGGTTCATCGATAAATGATGTGCCGCTGTTCAAGACGCAATTGCCGCCGGGACATGTGCGCGGCTTTGATGCAGGCACGGGTGAACAGCGCTGGATTTTCCATACCATTCCGCAAGCCGGGGAGGTCGGCAACGACACCTGGGAAAACGACGCATGGCGCACCGCTGGTGCCGCCAATGTATGGACAACCATGAGTGCGGACCCTGACACCGGTTACGTGTATCTGCCTACCAGTACACCCAATAACGACTGGTACGGCGGCCATCGTCTGGGCGATAACCAGCACGCGGAAAGCCTGATCGCAGTGGATTCGGCGACGGGAGACATGGTCTGGCAGTTCCAGGCAGTCAGACATGGTCTGTGGGATTATGATCTGCCTGCTGCCCCCAACCTGATCGATATCAATGTTGATGGCCGCGACATTAAAGCCGTGGCGCAGGTCACCAAACAGGGGTTTGTGTTTGTGCTGGATCGATTGACCGGCGAACCGGTGTGGCCCATCGAGGAGCGACCGGTACCACAATCGCGTGTCCCGGGTGAGCGTACCTCACCGACGCAGCCTTTCCCCAGCAAACCGGCGCCGTTCGAACCGCAGGGTATCTCTGATGCCACCTTGATCGACTTCACGCCCGAGCTGCGGTCGCAGGCCGTGGATCTCATTGCCGACGTCGACTATGGGCCACTTTATACGCCCCCCAGCGAACGCGGCGCCATCATTTTTCCTGGCTACAGTGGCGGCGCCACCTGGACGGGAGCAGCCACGGACCCCGAAACGGGAATGATGTATATCCCTTCGTTTTCGGCGCCGCGCTTTGTCAGGCTGCGCAAACCCGAACCGGGGGAATCGGATTTTGCCTATATTCGCGATCGCAGCTTCAGTATTGAAGGGCCGCAGGGCCTGCCTCTGGTCAAGCCGCCCTATGCGCGCATCACCGCCATTGATCTGAATACCGGTGAGCATCGCTGGATGGTGCCTCATGGAGAAGGTATTCGGCAGCGGATCATCGATATGGGTATCGAAGATCCCGGTCCGGTGGGCAGTTTTGGGCGCCATGGCCCGCTGCTGACGCGCTCGCTGCTGTTCGTCGCTCAATTGGACGGCAGTCGTCCAGTGCTGCGCAGCTATGACAAGGCGACCGGTGAGGTTCTCAGCGAGCTGGATCTGCCCTTACCACCCATGGGCACGCCCATGAGCTACATGGCAGACGGCAAACAGTATATTGTGCTGGCGGTGGGGGCAGGGCCTGTGACCCGCCTGATGGCCATCAGCCTGCCCTGAGTCTGGCAGGATTGTTTTGTCGCGGGCTGCATGGTGCACTTGAGTTGCGGGCTGCACTTGATTAGTCGGCGCAATTTATTGATAATGCCGCCCCTGATTTGATGATTCCTCATTGCATCAGGCTTTATGGTATCTCTTGTCGGTCCCCGCGCAATGATACGCTGTAAACCCCGCCAGGCCCGGAAGGGAGCAACGGTAGCAGCAGACTCATGTGCCGTGGTGTGGCTGACAGGAGGTGCCACCTTAAAGTGGCTCTGGAAAGTGGTTCTGCCAAGGGCCTCCAGCGTCCAGTCGCAAAACCCGATTTCACGCCCCGGCCGCCTGTCACTCCCGCTCTGTTTGCAATACAATAGCTCTCCATCAGTCACCAGACATTGACCGCGACACATGAGCTACCAGGTACTTGCCAGAAAATGGCGCCCCCAGAACTTCTCTGAAATGGCCGGACAGGTGCATGTTCTGCAAACGCTGACGCATGCGCTTGAGCAGCAGCGTCTGCATCATGCCTATCTGTTTACAGGCACGCGGGGCGTTGGAAAAACCACAGTGGCGCGTATACTGGCCCGCTGCCTGAATTGTGAGCAGGGCATTACCGCGACACCCTGTGGGGAGTGCAACGCCTGCCGTGAAATCAGTGAGGGCCGGTTCATCGATCTGATTGAGGTTGATGCTGCGTCGCGCACCAGAGTCGAGGACACCCGTGACCTGTTGGACAATGTGCAATATGCGCCAGCGCGCGGGCGATTCAAAGTCTACCTGATCGACGAAGTTCACATGTTGTCCAGCCACAGTTTTAACGCCTTGCTTAAAACGCTGGAAGAGCCGCCCGAGCACGTGAAATTTCTGCTGGCGACAACGGATCCGCAGAAATTGCCGGTTACGGTGCTGTCACGTTGCCTCCAGTTTCATCTGAAAAACCTGGCCCCGGCGCAGATCGTCAATTACCTGCAGTCGGTGTTGGCGGCAGAGCAGATCGATTATGAAGAAGATGCCCTGTGGCAACTGGGTCGCGCCGCGGCTGGCAGTATGCGTGATGCGTTAACGCTGCTCGACCAGAGTATTTCATTTGGCGGTGGCAGTGTGCAGGTGGCATCGGTGACCTCATTGTTGGGTACGCCTGACCATGCCGCTGTGTTTGCTTTTCTGGAGGCGCTGGCGCAACGTGACGCAAACAGCCTGATGTCTGCGGTCGCTGCCTGCGCCGAAAATAACCCGGATTACAGCCGCCTGCTGGAACAACTGCTAAGCGTGTGCCATCGTCTGGCAATGGCACAGGTCATGCCGGATGCCATCGATAACAGCGAAGGAGACCGGGAACAGATACGAGCGCTTGCCGGCGCTTTCGCAGCGGAAGATGTGCAATTGTATTATCAGGTATGCATGCAGACCTTGCAGGATATGCCACATTCGCCGGATGCCAGAATCTGTTTTGAAATGGGCCTGCTGCGAATGCTGGCGTTCAGTCCTGATGTGTTTGCGGGTGCACAATCGTTGTCAGGCCACGAAAAAAAAAAGCCTGAACCCGCTGCAACAATCACTCAGCCCAGCGCCGGCCTGAGTCCGGAGCCGGCGGCAGACACCGATGAAACGCCAGCAGCCCGACCGGAAGCCGAGCGACAGCCGGCAAGAGAGCCTCAGCCGCCACGAGAGCCTCAGCCGGCAAGAGAGTCTCAGCGTGAAAAAGAGCCTCAGCGTGACAAAGAGCCTCAGCGCGAAGTACCGCCTCAACCAAACACGGACCTTCAGCCGAAAGAAGAACCCCGGCAGGAAGAAGAGCCTCAGCGCAAACAAGAGCCTCAGCCGGTAGAAGAGTCTCAACCGGTAGAAGAGTCTCAACCGGTAGCAGAGTCTCAACCCGTAGAAGAGCCTAACACACAAAAAAGGCCTGTCTCCGCCGAGCCGGCATCGCCGACGTTGGCGGCCGGGGCAGACTGGTTCACCCTGGTGCAGCGATGTCAGTTGTCCGGTATCAGCGGCAATATCCTGGCCAATTGTGTTCCGGAATCTGTTGTGGGTGACGCCTACGCGCTGATACTGGATGAGCAGCAGAGCGCCTTGTATTCAGAAGACCAACAACCCAAAATTGCGCAGGCGCTGAGTGAATTGTTGCAGCGTCCGGTCACAGTAATGATTCAGGTAGGCAGTTTGCCTTCGGAATCTCCGGCTCAACGGCGACGGCGGGAAAAGCAGCAGGCCATAGACGAGCTGCATCATCGATTTAATACTGATCCGGGCGTGCTGGCGCTGATTAGCGAATTTGATGCCAGAGTGGACCAGGAATCATTGCAGATCACCGGCACTACAACCTGAGCGAAGATATGAAACAGCCTGAACGCCAGGACTGAATAACCCTGAACCCTAAACGACGAGGTTACTGTATGACTGACATGAACCAATTGCTCAAACAGGCAAAACAAATGCAGGAGCAGATGCAAAAGGCACAGGAAGAGGCCGCCAAAAAAATCGTCATCGGTGAGTCCGGCGCCGGCCTGGTCAAAGTGCACCTTGGCGGACACTACGATGCTCGTAATGTAGAGCTGAGTGCCGAGCTGATGCAGGAAGACAAAGAAATTATAGAAGACCTGATCGCGGCAGCCATTAACGATGCGGTCAAAAAGCTGGAAGACGACAAGCGCGAAACCATGGGCGCAATGACGTCCGGCATGAATCTTCCTGAAGGCTTCAAGTTCCCCTTCTGAATGTTTTCTCCACCAGGTGTGTGTGAATTATGCATAGCCCGTTATTAGAGCAGTTGATTCAATCCCTGCGGTGTCTGCCGGGTGTGGGTCCGAAGTCAGCTCAACGCATGGCGATTTACCTGCTTGAGCGGAATCGCTCGGGCGCCGCCAGGCTGAGCGATACGCTGGCGCTGGCGCTGGATAACATTGGCCGCTGCGAGCAGTGTCGGGCGTTGACCGAAGAAGTGCGTTGCCGTATCTGCAGCAACCCGGCACGTAACAAATCCATCCTGTGTGTGGTGGGTTCACCCGCCGACCTGTATGCCATTGAGCAGGCGGGTAGCTACCAGGGGCTGTACTTTGTGTTATCGGGACACCTGTCGCCGATAGACGGCATCGGTCCGGACGACATTGGCATTAATGAGCTGATGACATTGCTGCAGCAAAATCCGGTTGAAGAGGTGATTCTTGCCAATAACCCAAATGTCGAGGGCGATGCCACCGCCTATTACATCGCAGGCTTGCTGAAAGATCAGAACCTGGTGATCAGCCGCATTGCTCATGGTGTGCCGGTGGGCGGGGAACTGGAATACGTTGACGGAGGCACATTAAGCCATGCCTTTAATGGACGTCAATTGCTACGTTGAAGCCAGGTGATCGCGAATGCTAAAAAATGAGAGCTGTTTATGATTGACTTCCCCGCGCCGGAACTCGTGGTTGACGACGCCCGACTGGCACAATTGTGTCAGCACTGGCGGACATTACCCATGCTCGCGCTGGACACCGAATTTATCCGTGTCAGTACATTTTATCCTCGCGCAGGTTTGATTCAGGTTGGCGACGGGCAGGGCAGTTATCTGCTGGATCCCCTCTTTATCAAGGTCTGGCAGCCTTTCATGGAAATTCTGACGGAGCCTGGCATTACCAAAGTCATGCATTCCTGCTCGGAAGACCTGGTGGTGTTCAATTATCTATATGGTTGTATGCCTGGTCCATTGTTTGATACGCAGAAAGCAGCCGGCTTTCTGGGGCACGGTTACAGCATCAGCTATCTTAATCTGGTTCTGCATATAACCGGCGTTGAACTCAGCAAAGGTGAGACCCGTTCCGACTGGCTGAAACGACCGCTGTCGGATAACCAGGTCAAATACGCAGCATTGGACGTAGCGTATCTTCCCCGATTGCACCAGGAACTTGAGAGCGCATTGGCACAGGATTGCAAACTGGACTACCTGCGGGAAGAATGCGAGCGTATGCGGCAGATTTCACTGGCGAGCGAAGACCAGGACAGATGGGCGGATCTGTACCTGTCAATGGGCGCGGCCTGGCGTTTGAACGCCAGACAGTTGGGTGCATTAAAGGAACTCTGCATCTGGCGCGAGCAGGTGTCACGGCAGCGCGACAAACCGCGAGCCTGGATTGCTCGCGACGCTGACCTGATCGCGCTGGCTCAGGCCATGCCCTCGGATCAACAGGGGCTGAACCAGTTATCGGACCTGAATCGGAATATTTATCAGCAGGACGCGGAGACGTTGCTGGCGCTTATTGCCGAGAGTGAGGCGGTAGCACCGGCAATCGCTGATAACCTGGAAGGTGCCCCCATGTCGCAAACCCAGCGCGCGACATTAAAACGCTGCCAGCAGGCGGTGCGTGCAGTGGCGGCAGAGACTGGCATAGCGGAAGAACTGCTGGCGCGCAAGAAACAGCTGATCACATTGATGCACATGAACCGACGGGCAGCCATGGGCAATGATGGCAAACTGGCGTGGCCCGAGGATCTGTCCGGCTGGCAGCAGTCATTGCTGGTCGAGCCACTGACCCGTATTCTTGGCGGCAGCGGTGGCGGGGCAGACGCGAGATGACTGATCAGCCTGTGCGTGATCGCTTCTGGGAGTTACCTCTGGCTGATTTGAATCGCCGTGAGTGGGAACTGCTATGTGATGGCTGCGCGCGCTGCTGCCTGAAGAAATTACAGGATGACGATACGAGCGGGAAAGGCGCTCCCAGTCTGGCCTATACCCGGGTTGTATGTCGGTATCTGGATCAGCAGAAGTGCACTTGCCAGGCTTATGGACGACGCAATGAACTGGTTCCCGATTGCCTGGTGCTTGATATGTCTGTGCTGCAGGCATCAGTTGACTGGATTCCGGACACCTGCGCCTATAAACTCAGGTATCAGAACAGGCCGTTGCCAGACTGGCATCCGTTGCTGACCGGTTCACGCGAACAAATGCAGACACAGGGCATTGCTGTTACCGGCCGGGTAATCTCTGAGGAATATGTCCATGATGACGGGCTGGAAGAGCACGTTATCCGCTGGGTTCGTGCCTGACAACGGGATCAGGATGATGCTGACATGACGATGGAGCGCTGAATGCTGGGTATATATGGTTACATTACAAGTTGGGCGGTTTATCTGACCGCTGGCACCCTGTGTTACATCCTGTTTTACAAAGCGACCGGGGCTATCGGTTTTAAGCCACTGGCCAATGTACTGCGCGGTATCATGATAGCGCTGATCTATACACCCTGGTATGTGGCCGCTGATCAGGACCTGATGGCGCCAGCTGTCATCGTTATATTGCTGGATATGATAACCATTGGCGGCGACGCCTTTATCAGGGCGCTGGTGCCACTGGTGCTGGCGCTGATTGCGTGCATTGTCATCGCCCTGATGGCAGGGCTGCTGCGCTCGCTGTTGACACGCACAGCCAGACGTTAAGGCAGTAAACTAATTCCAATAAAAGGCAAGAGGACACTATGCAATTTAAGGGTACCAAGGCATACGTTGCAACGGACGAGTTGCAAATGGCGGTCAATGCGGCAGTCAGTCTGCAAAAACCGCTGCTGATCAAGGGTGAGCCAGGCACAGGCAAAACCATGCTGGCTGAACAGATTGCAGAATCACTTGGACTGGAGCTGATCCAGTGGCATATCAAATCAACAACTCGTGCCCAACAGGGGTTGTACGAATACGACGCGGTGTCACGCCTGCGTGATTCCCAGTTGGGCGATCCCAAAGTGCACGACATTGCCAATTACATCGTGAAAGGCAAACTCTGGCAGGCGTTTGATTCCGAGAAACAGGTGGTGCTGCTGATTGATGAAATCGACAAAGCAGATATTGAGTTCCCCAACGACCTGTTGTTAGAGCTGGACAAGATGGAGTTTCATGTTTACGAAACCCAGCAGCGTGTGCAGGCGCGACACCGCCCAATTGTCATCATTACCAGCAATAATGAAAAAGAATTGCCGGATGCGTTTTTGCGCCGATGTTTTTTCCACTTCATCAAATTTCCTGATGCCGTAACCATGGAAAAAATCGTCGCGGTACATTACCCGAACATCAAGAAAGATCTGCTGGCTCAGGCAATGGACATTTTCTTTGATGTCAGGAAAGTGCCGGGGCTGAAGAAAAAACCTTCCACATCGGAGCTGATTGACTGGCTGAAACTGTTGCTGGCAGATGATATTCCGGAAGAAATCCTGAAGAACCAGGATATGAAAAGTGCGATCCCGCCGTTGTACGGTGCATTGCTGAAAAATGAACAGGATGTTCATCTGTTGGAGAAGATCGCGTTCATGCATCGGGCAAAGCGGTAACGGCGGCGCTATGTTGATACGATTCTTTAATGCCTTGCGTCGGGAGAAAATTCCGGTCAGCCTGGACGAATTGTTTACTCTGCTTGAGTGTCTGAAACAGAATTTTGCTTTTGCCGACATGGAGCAGTTCTATTTGCTGGCACGGTTGTGCATGGTCAAGGATGAGAAATATTACGATCGCTTTGACCGCGCATTCTCGCGCTATTTTAAGGAATTGTCGGTGCTGGATGACCTGCTTCGCGACGCAATTCCGGATGAATGGTTGCGTCGCCAGTTTGAAGCCAGCTTGAGCGAAGAGGAGCGAGCCATGGTTGAAGCCATGGGTGGACTTGACAAGCTGATGGAGGAATTCCGCAAGCGGCTGGAAGAACAGAAAGAGCGCCATGAAGGTGGCAACAAATGGATCGGTACAGGCGGCACATCCCCCTACGGTGCCTATGGTTTTAATCCGCAGGGTATTCGTATTGGCCAGGACGAGGGTCGTGAAGGTCGGGCTGCGAAAGTGTGGGATCGGCGTGACTACAGAGATCTGGATGACACCCTGGAAATCGGTACGCGCAACATCAAGATGGCCTTGCGCCGCCTGCGCAAATTTGCCCGGGTCGGGGCGCAGGATGAGCTCGACATCGATGACACGATTTCGTCAACGGCGAGAAAGGGTGGGCTGCTGGATATCAAGATGGTGCCGGAACGGCATAACTCGGTCAAAGTGCTGCTTTTCTTTGACGTGGGTGGCTCCATGGACCCTTATGTCCAGCTTTGTGAGGAGCTGTTTTCCGCGGCAAGGACCGAGTTCAAGCACCTGGAATATTTTTATTTCCATAACTTTGTTTATGAGTCGGTCTGGAAACAGAGTCGACGCCGGCAGGCAGAAACCACGTCGTTGTTCGACATACTGCACAAATATGGCAAGGATTATAAAGTCATTTTTGTTGGTGATGCGACCATGGCACCTTACGAGATTACCCATGCCGGTGGCAGTATCGAGCATTACAATGAAGAGGCCGGTGCAGTCTGGATGCAGCGGCTGACGGAGAATTTTGACCACGTTGCCTGGATAAACCCCGTGCCCAGACAACACTGGGAGCATGGTTACTCCATTGCCGTGGTGCGCGAGTTACTGGAAGACAGAATGTACCCGTTGTCAGTAAAAGGACTGGAAGAGGCGATGTCGTCTCTCAGCAAATAATACAATAATCAGCGCAGTGTCCGAGGAGACCCTCATTATGTTTGCAGCAACCCAGATGTCAACCGAGCCGGATCTTGATCCTGGTCAGTTCAGCAAGATTGTCGATATCTTTGAATACGCTTTCAAGAACTATGCTGACATGCCTGCTTTCAGTTGTCTGAGTCACACCATCAGCTACGCCGAGCTTGATGAGCACAGTGCACGCTTTGCCAACTGGTTACGCGAAAGCAGCGGCCTCAAGCCTGGTGATCGTATCGCCATACAGTTGCCTAATTTGTTGCAGTTTCCGGTTGCCGTGGTGGCCGCAGCGCGCGCCGGTCTGGTGATGGTTAATACCAACCCGTTGTATACCGCGCGGGAAATGAAGCATCAGTTCCGCGACTCCGGCGTCAAGGGTGTGGTTATTCTGGAGAATTTCTGCGACAAACTTGAATCCATCATCAAAGAAACAGATATTGAATGTGTGGTGGTGACTCAACTCGCTGACATGTTACCGCAGCCAAAACGCCTGCTGATGAATCTGGCGGTTAAATACCTGAAGCGCATGGTGCCGTCATGGTCCATTGCCGGCGCCGTCAACTGGTCTGATGCATTGAGTAGTTCTCCGGCACGGCAACCAGCACCGGACAGCGGCACCGATGTCGCCATTGTACTGTATACCGGAGGCACCACCGGGCTGGCAAAAGGCGCCATGCTGACGCACAGTAATCTTGTGCACAACATGATGCAGCTGCGCGAAGTGAGCAAGCCCCTGATCCGCGATGGTAGCGATATCATTGTTGCGCCGTTGCCGCTCTACCATACCTATGCCTTCATGTTTCATTGCCTGGCGGCTGTTTACGCGGGCAACCATAGTGTATTGATTCCGAATCCACGCGACCTTGATGGTTTGTTAAAAACCTTGAAGTCATTGCCCCGGATAAACGGTTTTGTTGGTATCAATACCCTGTTTCTGGCCATGAGTCGCCACAAGGATATCGGCCAGATTGATTTCAGCCAGATGCGCTTTACCGGCGCCGGTGGTATGGCCCTGACCATCAGTGTGGCCGAGGAATGGCAGCGCGTGACCGGGTGTCAGGTATACGAGGGATATGGTCTGACTGAATGCTCACCTGTGGTCAGTGTTAATCCCCACCACAAAGTCAAGATAGGCACGGTGGGCCCCCCCGTGCCGGGCACCGAGGTCAAAACGGTCGATGATGACGGCAAGGACCTCGGCCTGAATGAGAAGGGCGAGTTATGGGTTCGTGGGCCACAGGTGATGAAAGGCTACTGGCTTAATGAATCGGCGACTGCAGACTCCATTACCGAAGATGGCTGGTTCAAGACCGGTGACTTCGCCATGATCGACGAAGAAGGTTTCATCAAGATTGTTGATCGCAAAAAGGATCTCATCATCGTTTCCGGCTTCAATGTTTATCCCAGCGAAGTGGAAGAGGTGGTCAATTCCCATCCGGGTGTTGCTGAAAGTGCCGCGATCGGCGTGCCCAGTGAGAAGAGTGGCGAGGGCATCAAGCTGTTTGTTGTGCGCCGTGACAATGTGCTGACCATTGCTGATGTCACAGCTCACTGCCGGGAAAATCTGACCGCGTATAAAGTACCCAAGGAGATCGTTTTTGTTGACGACCTGCCCAAGTCCAACGTTGGCAAGATCCTGCGGCGTGAAATTCGGGAGCAGGAGCTGAAGCAGCATTAACAAGCAGTCGCTATGAACAAAGATTTGCGGAGCCGGATCAAGCAGTGCCTGAGTGCGGATCAATTTTCGCTACAACAGGCCTTGTCCCGCCTGAACCGCCGGGCTGCAGAAGGTCGGGTTGACGCTGGCTACCAACAGGCACTGGCAACACTGCAAGCGCGTATCGAGAAATCGATGGCCAGCGTGCAGTCGCGGCTGGCAAAAATACCGGTTATCAACTATCCAGCCGAATTGCCGGTATCAGAGAAGCGCCAGGACATAGCTG
>OJBX01000523.1_pt1 | contig 13566 bp, 11 predicted proteins | sample 1590751 | NCBI WGS metagenome assembly OJBX01 (sample SAMN05416780, study PRJEB24817) | seawater metagenome | isolation source: Sea water | place: Canada:Atlantic | collected 2013-07
CGAGATTTCTGCCTGTCTCGTGGGCTCGGAGATGTGTATAAGAGACAGGTTATACCGCTCGTCACCATACGTTTTTTGAAATGCTGGGCAACTTCAGTTTTGGCGACTATTTCAAGAACGATGCCATTGCCTTTGCCTGGGAGTTTCTGACCGGTGAGTTGAAGCTGCCGAAAGACAAACTCTGGGTCACGGTGTACAACGATGACGATGAAGCCGCCGCTATCTGGATCAACGATATTGGCGTGGATGCCTCGCGTGTTGTCAGGCTGGGAGATGATTCCAACTTCTGGGCGATGGGTGACACGGGTCCTTGCGGCCCCTGTAGCGAAATATTCTACGATCACGGGCCCGACGTTGCCGGTGGACCGCCGGGCAGCCCCGATGAAGACGGTGATCGCTACATTGAAATCTGGAATCTGGTATTCATGCAGTTCGACCGCCAACCCAGTGGCGAACTGATCCCGCTGCCTAAACCGTCCGTCGACACCGGTATGGGGCTGGAGCGTCTGGCAGCCGTGCTGCAGCATGTTCACAGCAACTACGAGATCGACCTGTTTCAGAACCTGTTGCAGGCCGCTGGTGATGTAACTGGCATCAAGGACACCGGCAATACATCGTTGCGCGTGATCGCGGACCATATCCGTTCCTGTGCCTTTCTGGTGCTGGACGGCGTGACCCCGTCCAATGAAGGGCGGGGCTACGTGCTGCGTCGCATTGTGCGCCGGGCCGTGCGTCATGGCTATCAGCTCGGCGTCAAAGACGTGTTCTTCTATCGATTGGTGGCTGCACTGGTAAAAGAGATGGGTGATGCCTATCCGGCGCTGAAAAAAGAGCAGGCACGCGTTGAGAAGATTCTGAAAGAGGAAGAGCAACAGTTTGCGCGCACGCTGGAAAACGGCATGCAGATTCTCAATCAGGCTATCAGTCAATTATCAGGCAAGGTTCTGCCAGGCGATACCGTTTTCCGCCTCTATGACACCTACGGTTTCCCCGTTGATCTTACTGCCGATGTCGCCCGCGAGCACGATTTGAGCCTGGATATGGCAGGGTTTGAACAGGCCATGGAGGGGCAGCGACAACAGGCACGCGCTGCCAGTCAGTTCAACGCGGTAGAAAAATTGAGTATCGACAGCTCCGTGGGCACAGAATTTGTCGGCTACGACAATCTGCATGCTGATGCTGATGTGTTGTCAATATATCAGAACGCAAAGTCGGTAAATGCGCTGATTGGCAATGTCGAAGCGGTCGTGCTGCTTAGTACCAGTCCGTTCTACGGTGAGTCAGGTGGTCAGGTGGGTGACCGTGGCGTGCTGGAAATGCGGCAGGGCGATAAAGTCACGGCCGTGTTCGAAGTCTCTGATACTCAAAAGCAGGGCGAACATGTGCTGCACAAAGGGGTACTGAAAGAAGGCAGTATCAAGGTAGGCGATCGGTTGTCGGCCAGCGTCGAAGCTGAAAATCGTCATGCCATCATGCTCAATCATTCGGCAACACACCTGCTGCACGCTGCGCTGCGCACGGTGCTGGGGGATCATGTCACCCAGAAAGGTTCGCTGGTCAATGCCGATCGTCTGCGTTTTGACTTCTCACACAGCGCACCGATGAGTGCCGATGAGGTCAGCCGCATTGAGATGCTGGTCAATGCGCAGATTCTGCAGAATCATCTTGTGCAAAAGGACGTCATGTCCATTGATCAGGCCATGGACAAAGGCGCCATGGCGCTGTTCGGGGAAAAATACGGCGATCAGGTCAGAGTCGTCACCATGGGCGAGTTTTCGACAGAATTATGCGGCGGTACTCATGTTCAGCGTACCGGTGATATTGGCCTGTTCAAGCTGGTGGTTGAATCTGGTATCGCGGCCGGTGTGCGCCGGGTCGAAGCAGTCACCGGTCTGGGCGCACTGGCTTATGTTGAACGCGAAGAAACTGTATTGAGGCAAATCTGTGAGTTGCTGAAGACTGGTGCTGATGGTGCGCTTGACCGGGTGCAGCAATTGGTCGTTAATGGCCGTTCCCTGGAAAAAGAGATTGAACAGATCAAGGGCAAACTGGCCAGCGCCGCAGGCAGTGATATGGCGGCCGGGGCCGTGGACGTTAATGGCATTAAACTGCTGGTTAAACAACTGGAAGGTTTTAATAGCAAAACCTTGCGTGATACGGTGGACCAACTCAAGAACAAGCTGGGCAGTGCCGTGGTTGTGCTGGCGAGTGTAGATGGCGATAAAGTCAGTCTGGTAGCTGGCGTGACTCAGGATCTGACCGACAGAATCAAGGCCGGAGATCTGGTTAACAGTGTGGCGCAGCAGGTTGGCGGAAAAGGCGGTGGACGCCCGGATATGGCGATGGCCGGAGGCACTGATCCCTCTGGGTTGCCAGCTGCCCTGGCATCAGTTTCCGGTTTTGTGACGCAGTTCTCTTGACAAAATATCAAAATGAGCGCGTTCATCTATTGCAATCATCTGGGCAATTTTGTTTAATCACCGTCTTTCCTGATAGATAGATTCTATGGCGTTCTTTGTTCAGAAGTTTGGTGGCACCTCGGTTGGCACGGTTGATCGTATTGAAGCGGTTGCCGATAAAATTGTCACCAGCCGCGCTGCCGGTCACGATATTGTGGTGGTCGTTTCTGCCATGAGTGGCGAAACCAATCGCCTGATTGGTCTGGCAGAACAGATCCAGGCCCAGCCAACCCCAAGGGAGCTGGACGTGCTGGTTTCCACTGGCGAGCAGGTGACGATTGCCCTGCTATGTATGGCTCTGCACAAACGTGACTGCCCGGCGCGCTCCTTCACCGGGGCCCAGGTGCGCATATTGACGGATGGGTCGCATACGCGGGCGCGAATACGTGAAATCGATTCCATTCGCATCAAAGACGAACTGGGCAAGGGGTCCGTTGTTGTTGTGGCCGGTTTTCAGGGTGTTGATGAGAATGGGAATATCACGACGCTTGGGCGTGGTGGTTCAGATACCTCGGCTGTTGCGCTGGCAGCGGCGTTGGAGGCGGATGAGTGCCAGATCTACACCGACGTCAAGGGTGTTTACACAACAGATCCCAGAGTGGTTGAGGACGCCCGGTTACTGCGAAGTATTACCTTCGAGGAAATGCTTGAACTGGCCAGCCTGGGCGCTAAAGTTTTGCAAATTCGTTCGGTCGAATTTGCCGGCAAATACAAGGTACCGCTGCGAGTACTGTCGAGTTTTGAGGACGATCCGGGAACACTGATCAGTCTGGAGGATGACAAAGAAATGGAAGCGCCGATTATCTCCGGTATCGCATTTACCCGTGACGAAGCAAAAGTTACAGTAACAGGTGTGCCAGATGTGCCTGGTGTGGCTTTTCAGGTACTGGGTCCGGTCAGTGATGCGGGTATTGAAGTTGATGTTATCGTACAGAATGTTTCTGCCGATGGATCCACTGATATCACTTTTACCGTAAAACGTCAGGACAGCGAACAGACTCGCGCCCTGGTGGCTGACATTGTCAGCCGCATTGGCGCCAGAGAAGTGACGTTTGACAAGAAAATCGCAAAAATTTCGCTGGTTGGTGTAGGAATGCGGTCTCATGCCGGTATTGCCAGCAAGATGTTCAAAACGTTGGCCGATGAATCGATAAATATACAGATCATCACGACATCCGAAATCAAGATTTCGGTCGTAATAGAAGAGAAATATCTCGAACTGGCGGTACGATCTCTGCATGCAGCATTTGATCTTGCGGGAGATGCGGCGACTTTATAGCTCAATGTTGCTTTGGGCTGCGGTCAGCGATGCTGATGCCTGAAACACAATAAAAATGAACAAGTTGATATTTAAGTGCGGTAGTGATTTGTTTTGGGGCAAATGACTGCAAAATGTTCGTTTTCCGGTCTCTGTCAGTGAGGAGTCGAAAACGGTGTTTACAGTGCAATGAAATGAAGCATTTCCGTGAATACTTTTCAGGCAGAGTGCAGGCAGATAGCTGAATCAGCTGAAAGGGATGTTACATGGATATCATGAATGGAAAAGGAGATACATCATGTTGATCTTGACTCGCCGAATAGGTGAAACCCTGATGGTAGGTGACGACGTCACCGTGACGGTCCTGGGTGTTAAGGGCAATCAGGTAAGAATCGGCGTCAATGCGCCCAAAGATGTGGCTGTGCATCGCGAAGAGATCTACCAACGAATTCAAAAAGAAAAAAATGCCACCAGCGATGAAGGCAGCAGTTCGGACAGCGAATAAGTCCGCAATCAGACAGAAAACCGGTGGCGTCTACAACAAATGGAAATTCAAGTCTGAAAAACGCTTTTCAGCCCTGCCATTTCTTCCGAGTTGTGCTATGATTGCGCCCGATTTTGGAGAGATGGCCGAGTGGCTGAAGGCGCGCCCCTGCTAAGGGCGTATAGGTTAATCCCTATCGAGGGTTCGAATCCCTCTCTCTCCGCCATATTTAATATCCCGACCAATGGTCGCGGCACAGCAGACGAGACGCATTCTCCGGCCCATCAGCGGCAAATGTCACATGATAATGGTATCCCGTTGTCGGGTTGCCTGTTCGCGGTGGAAAACAGCGGATGTAGCGAAGGGGAAAATGCTCGACTGACGGTATACACGACAGGGGTCGCGCAGGAAAGGAAAATGAGCCGGAACTGATCCTTCAGTTTACCGGCTCATTTATTCACGCATATTTCTATTATTTTCATGATAATCCCGTATTGTCATTGTTTTTATTTAACTGTTTTTATGGCTTGTGGCCACTACGCACTGTCGGTTACGGGTTTTAAGCGACAGTCGTCTGTTTCCTGTTGTTCAGTATCCGGTAAGATTACTGACCAACAAAGCTGAAGCGCATTGCTGAACGTACTGGGACAGCTTCACCGGCATCTGCAATCACAGGTTCAAACTTCCAGTTTTCAATCGCTTCCATAGTGACGCGAGAAAACCCGCGGTAGTTTGAGTCACGTACAGTAGGCTCAGCAACGCTGCCATCAGGCATCACAGTGAACTCAACAACAGTGTAACCTTCAATGCCAGAAAGTTCGGCTTGGCGTGGGTACTCAGGAACGGTCTGAGCAACGGCACGCAGGTTCTTGCTGCTGTACATGGCGGGTTCCTGGGCGTGTGCCGCACCAGCGATCAGAGAGCTTCCAGCGACAGTTGCGATCAATGCTGCTTTAGATATCAGTTTCATCATTACACCTCGGTTAAGATCAAAGTCAATTTAGAGTTTCTTGGTGTCACTCACTTGCATCCAGAATAAAGCAAAAGCAATGCCAATATTTAAAGTCTTATTAAAACAAAGACATAGCAAAATATCCTGGTCCTGCTGATTCATCCTTGTGCGCCACAACGATGCGGGCTGCACAACTATGACTCATCAGTGACAGCATATTACCAAGCCATATTGACAATTCCGTGTCACTTGCTTGTCAATTTAATGAATTTTTTACGTTGCACCGGCTTGTCAGCATAGATACGCGCGAGGTTGAATCTGCTTGCGCTAGCGTTCCAATAATGAATATATTCATGCTAATGTATGACCAACAAGAGTATTAAAAACAACGACAAACACACTCTGGAGATCTGTCATGAGGTCACGCCGCTTACCTCTGGCTGCCTGCGTAGCAGCCTTTACCGCCTTGGTTGCCTGTTCTGATAGTGATCAAACGTCGACGCCGGTCGCGGTGATTGATGACACGCCCGAGCCACTTCAACTGGCAGTTGTGTCCAGCGCGCCTGATCAGGTCAGCGGCGGCAATGTCTTGCTGCGAGTAGAAAATCCCAGCGAGTCCGAACTTGTTTTTTTGAGCAATGGTCAGCTACTGAGCGTTCAGCGGCAGATGTCAGTCGATGGTGAAACCTTGGTATTGCTGGATGGCTTGCAGGTGGGTGCCAACGAAGTTTCGGTCATGAATCCTGGTGGCCTGGAACTGGCAGCCATTGATCTGATCAATCACCCCATTACCGGTCCGATGTTTTCCGGCCCGCAGCAATACCCGTTTGTCTGCAGCAGTGTGTTGGAGTGGGGCGTGCAACCATTGGTGGATCATGATGAAGCCTGGGGGTTTCCGGTGTATGACGATGCCGGCGAAGTCATCGGTTACAGCAAGGATTGCTCGATCGAACCCATCGTCGAATATCATTATATGAATCTGGACGGCGAGTATCATCCGATGCCAACGGACGGTACGCGCCCCACGGACCTGGCACGGACAGTGTTGTCTGATGGCCGTGATGTTGAGTTTATTGTGCGCTGGGAGCGCGGCACCATTAACCGTTTCCTTTATAGCTACGCCATATTGGCTGACACTGATGGCAGTCTGCTTGATGTCAATGATACGGGTACCACCTACTGGAATGAGCGCCTGTTGTACCATTTTGAGGGTGGCGTTGGGGTTGGCCATTTTCAGGGTCGGGTGAGTGCTGAGCGGGCGCGGCTGGCAGCGGCGCTGGCACAGGGTTATGCGGTTGCCTATTCATCGGGAAACCGCACCGGCGAACACTACAACCTGCAGCTTGGTGGTGAAACCGCATTGATGGTGAAAGAGCATTTCATCAAACGGTTCGGTGAACCGGATTATACCGTTGCTATCGGCGGATCTGGTGGTGCCATCCAGCAGTATGTTTATCAGCAGAATCATCCTGGCCTGATTGATGCCGGTGTGCCTCAGTACTCGTATCCGGATATGGTGACGCAGACCATCCACGTGGGTGACTGCGAGCTGCTCGAGCACTATATGGATGTCACCGATCGTGATAACCCGCGCTGGCAGGAGACTAAAGCGCGCAGCCTGCTACTGGGTTTTAATTCAACCGATGCGGTGCCGGACCCATTGGCTGAGGCGAAACAGTCATTGGGTTACAGTTCGGCGCCCGGCTCCAATGAGTGCATACCGGCCTGGCGGGGCCTGACGCCCCTGAGCATGAATCCGCACTACGGTCAGGTGCGCGAACAGGACAAAATGCACCCGCCCGGGATCATGGCTGACGTCAAGTGGACGCACTACGATGATCTGCGCAATATTTACGGTGTCGATGCTCGCGGCTGGGCACGAGTGCCCTGGGACAATGTCGGTGTGCAATACGGGCTGCAGGCGTTGCGTGAAGGCGCCATTACGGAGAGTGAATTCCTGGACCTGAACGCCAGGGTCGGTGGCTGGAAACATCCCTCGGAAATGGTGCAGGAGGGCTTTCCATTTCTGGGTGAGCCGACCGCGGATAATTTTGATCCGTGGAGCCGCCGCAACATGAACCTGTCGGTGGGCAACACGCCGGCGCCCAGAACCCAGGGCGACCTGCAGGCGATTGAAGCGCTCTACGATAGCGGCATGGTGTTTGATGGTCAGTTAAACATTCCTGTCATCGACTGGCGCCACTACCTGGAAGAGGAGCTTGATATGCATAACAGCCATCAATCCTTTTCCGCGCGCCAACGCATCGAGAACCAGATGGGTCATAGTGATAACCAGGTAATCTGGTTTACCGACGCACGTCCCGAACGCGTGTTTGATCAGACCGGGGAGGCGCTTGAGGTGTTGCACGAATGGGTGAGCAACATTCAGGCAAACCCGGACGCGGGCGTGGCGGGTAACCGGCCAGCGTCTGCACAGGATGCCTGTTTTGCCACTGATGGCAGTTTGATCGCACGCGGGGATGATGTCTGGGGTGGGGTGCTGGACGACAATACCACGGGCGCCTGTACTGAAGTATTTCCGTTATACACGACGTCTCGCATCGAGGCGGGTGGCCCGATCGAAGGCAGTGTCTTCAAGTGCGCGCTGAAGCCCCTCGATGTTGCGCTAAGTGATGGCACCTACGGTAACTGGACTCCAGATTCAGGCCAGATCGACAGGCTGCGTGATATTTTCCCGGAGGGTGTGTGTGACTACGCACAGGCCGATCAGGGGCGTCCCGACTGAAGTTGTGCCTCGGGTTTTGTCTATTGGCAATGCCCGAGGCAACTCTTAAAAGTTCAAGAGTTCAAGTGCTGCGCTGACGCTGCCCTAGCGCAGCGCGCGGCGCAACTGCTCGCGATGGAACGCCGAGGTTTCGTCTATGTCGACCACCAGCCGGCATCTGCGCTCCGGAATATTGCTGCCAATGGGCACCTCTGATCGGCACACAATACGCTCCTCCGGTTGCACCATGGCATTGTACTGCTCAACTTCGGCCGGTGTCGGTGGTCGTCTGAAATTGCCCTCACCCGGGGCGACGCAACCTGCCAACACAGTTGCCAGCAAGGTTGTGGTAAAAACACCGCTTACGCCTCCAAAAGCTGTTGTTGCCGATTCTTTATTCCCGACTTTACTGTATGTTCTGAAGCAACTCATGCTGACGATCCTCCGCAAAAAAATCATCCGTGAGTTGTGGTCTGAGCAGTCCTGTAGATGTGTTCATGTCCGACAGCGTCATGGTGTCGGACTCTGATTCCAGTGCCGGCATGTCGTTTGTCGCTGGCAGCATGGTCGAAAAGTAGGGGGCCGGTAACGCCACTGCCTGGCCGAATAATTGGCCTAATACTGGCTCCGCTGACGAGTCGGCCAGCAATGCCCGGTAGGCTTTACGGTAGTAGTCGCGCGCCAGATCCTCGCGGCCAAACATCAGTTGCCAGTCAGCCAGTAAAGTGTTGATGCGGGCCTCGGAGTGGTTGGTGTTATCAGCTGAAGTCTGTAACTGGTAGATGCGCTCCAGCAACTCCTGCCCGATGGCGTAGCTGCGCCTTGTGTATTCGCTGCCTGACATGGACCAGCCACTGACACGTAATGGCTGGTCAGTGCGCGTCTCCAGGCTGGTCAGGCCACGCATACTGGATTCAGTGGTCAGGTAATAATGCAGGGTGGCAATCCGGTACAGCAATGGTGATAGCAGGGCCTGGTTGGCTGGCCTCTGTTCCAGCGCGCTGACCGCCTGCCAGAGCAGGCTTCGTGCCCGGATCAGGTGCCAGGCGCGAAGTTCATCGTCCAGCACCAGCGCAGCGCGCTGATGCCAGTCAGCACCGGTCGCCAGCGCCCCGGCATAACGGTCAGGCTGATGGCGTGATATGCGATGTGTCAACGCACCGTGGTAGTCGAGGTAGTGGTTGAACTGTTGCCAATCCCGCCTGGCCAGATTGGTGGTCAGGAGTCGCTGCAGGACGGGTATCTGCGCTTCATGGAAGAGTCCGCGTTCGGCGCGTATACTCTCGAATGCACGACGAAAGGCAATGTTCGCGGCTTCCAGTTCACCCGCCTGCACCATGCTTTCGGCTGACTCCAGCGCGCGCGTCTGGCTGCCCGTGGTGAAATGGTCGGTGGTTATCGCGCTGTCGGGGGAAGGGGGTTGCGCGAGCACAGGCCGCATCGCGGCAATAGCCGTGACGCAAAGGAGCACCACACAAGCTGACCCACAGGGACCTTTCATGAAAAAAGCTCCGCGGCATGTAAAAGCTTCGCAGCATGCTGACGTTTCTCAGTATGCTAACGCTCCGCGTAAAATTGACGGTCACGCTGACCCTGCTCTGAGGCTAGTCTATTCCCTGAGCATTGTCTAATTATTCGCCAGTGGCGGCCCGCTAGATCATTTCCGGGCAAAATACATGGCATTGATAAAAGGTTTCAGTAAAATAAAGAACAGATATAAAGACGGCCAGAGATGACAATGGATATCGCAGGCTGCCTCTCACTTCACCCATAAACAAGCACAGGAAAAACCTTATGAAACTGGAAGATATCAAGAACATTTGTGTTGTCGGCGCAGGTAATATGGGGCACCAGATCGCTCTGCAGGCCGCGATCGGCGGGTACCGCGTCAAGTGTTCGGATGTGAGTGACGAAACTCTGAAAAAAGCTGATGCCTTTGTTGACTCCTATTTGCCGGGTCGCGTTGAGAAGGGGCGCCTGACAGCGGATCAGGCAAAACAGGCGCGGGCCAACATCAGCTTTGTGAATTCGCTGGAAGAGGCGGCCGGGGATGCCGATTTTGTCATTGAGGCTGCAACCGAAGTGTTGTCGCTGAAACGCAAGATTTTTGCTGATCTGGACCGGATTGCACCCAAACATGCGATCCTGGCAACCAACAGCTCGGCCATTGTCAGTTCAAAGATTGCCGATGCCACGCAGCGACAGGACAAAGTGGTGAATATGCATTTCTTTAATCCGGCGCTGGTCATGAAGCTGGTCGAAGTCGTGAAAGGTGAGCATGTCTCGGATGAAACCGCGGACATCACCATGGCATTGAGCAAAGATCTGCAGAAGGTGCCGGTTTTGCTGAAAAAAGAAGTCGATGGTTTTTTGTTGAATCGCATTTTTGCCGCTATTTCCCGGGAAGCCATGTGGTTGCTGGAAATGGGCGTTGCAGAAGCTGAGGATATTGATAATGCGTGTGTCTATGGCGCCGGTCACCCGATGGGTCCGTTCCGCCTGAACGACCTCACCGGCCTGGACCTGAGCTATATCATGCGAATGGAAAAATTCCGCGAAACCGGCAATCCGGCTGACCTGCCTAACCCGCGTTTGGTAGAGCATTACATGAAAGGCGAGTTTGGCGAGAAAACAGGGCAAGGCTGGTACTCCTACCCCGGCAAGTAAAGAGCTGTCATCGTTGCTGGATCTTCGCTGAAAGCAAGCAGTCAATGCGCATTTACTTTTAGTAAACTGCGATTTCCTGCTAGCTTTCGCTTCGATCCAGCGGCCTCGTCTACGCGCTTGTGGTTCGGGAAATCCTGTTTAATCTGCGGACAGCGCAGCAGCCATGTCTGCAGGCTCCAGCTCCAGGCCACTCATCTCGGTGTCCCAGTTGGGGCCTACCATGGCGTTGTCTTCGTGAATGCCGGGTAGCCATTCGGTGGCAAAGTCCTGCAGCGAAATCGCTTTGGGTTTGTATGTGCTCCACTCGTCCGTGCACAAGGCGGCGGCGTAGCGTTCGTCGGACCAGAAGGGAAAGACTTCGGTCTCTTCAAATTCTACTGACGGGCACAGTGCCCAACCGTCTTCTCCGTGCAGGCCCCAGACCTGACCGGTATGCTGCACTTGCTCCAGAAAAAGTTGATAATTGGCATCTTCGTCTTCGCCAAGCACGGCGGGGGGATTGATGGCTGTGGTCATTGCGCTGTCTCCTGCTGAATGTGTTGGCGCCAGTATGGTCCGGGCCTGCACAGGTCACGTAGTCTTTCGGGGGCGCGTATATTAGCTGATACAGCCTCAGGATACAGCAATTTCAGCACAAGGAAGCAATTATGTCGCACGACCCGTTAGCAACACCGTGTCAGGCCAGTACACTGGATACCTCTGTCAGTCCCACCGGCAGCCTGGAGCTGCTGTCACAGGCGGAAGTGGAGCGTCTGCGTGGCATCGCGCGCGGTGCCCTGTACGAACTGTTCCGTCGCTGCGCGCTGGCGGTGCTTAACTGCGACGATACCTCCGACAGTGCTGAAGAGGTTTATAAGCGCTACCCCGATTTCGAGATCGAGATTGTCCAGCGTACCCGCGGCATCAAGCTGCAACTGCGCAATGCGCCGGCTTGCGCCTTTGTCGACGGGGCGATCATCAGCGGTATTCGCGACCATCTGTTCGCTGTGTTGCGGGACATCGTGTTTGTTTCCAGCGAGCTGTACCGACCGCTGGAGGCCGTTCAGGGTGGCGATCAGGATGACGCCACGCTGCATAATTTTGAAGCCATCCGCTTTGATCAGTCGCATACCGAGGGCGCCGAGGCGATAAAAAGCCTGGTGTTTCATGTGCTGCGCAACGCCGGCCTGCTGCAACCCAAGGTACTGCCGCGGCTGGTGGTGTGCTGGGGCGGTCATGCCATCAGTCGTGAAGAGTACGATTACAGCAAGGCAGTAGGTTATCAGTTGGGTCTGCGCGGTCTGGATATCTGCACCGGCTGTGGCCCTGGCGCCATGAAGGGACCGATGAAGGGTGCCACGATTGGTCATGCCAAACAGCGCATTCAGGGCGGGCGCTATATCGGTATCAGCGAACCGGGCATTATTGCTGCTGAATCCCCAAATCCCATTGTCAATCATCTGGTGGTGTTGCCGGATATCGAAAAACGCCTGGAGGCCTTTGCCCGGCTTGGTCATGGCATTATCGTCTTCCCTGGCGGCGTCGGCACGCTGGAGGAAATTCTGTTTCTGTTAGGCACGCTGATGGACCCGGCTAACGCTGATGTCTACGTGCCTGTTGTGTTTACCGAGCCTGCGATTAGCCGGGGTTATTTCAGTAAAGTTGATGCGTTTCTGGTCAGTACCCTGGGTGAAAGGGTTCGGGCGTACTATCAGATAGTGGAAGACGATCCGGTGCAGGTGGCAAGGGCCATGAAGTCGGGTGTCGAAAAGGTCGCCCGAAACCGCCGTAGATCACGCGATGCGTATTACTACAATTGGTTGCTCAATATCCCGCAGGGCATGAAGGACCCGTTTGAGGTGACCCATGCCAGCATGTCGGCACTTAAACTGACCCGGGACCTGCCGGTGGAGGCGCTGGCAGTCAATCTGCGGCGGGCCTTTTCCGGTATTGTTGCGGGTAATGTCAAAGACAAGGGCGTGCGCCTGGTCCGTCAGTTCGGGCCATTCGAACTGCGCGGAGAGCGCGCCATCATGGATGCCATGGACAGCCTGTTGCGTGATTTCGTCGCTGATGGGCGCATGAAGATACTCAGAGAACAGTATAATCCTTGTTATACTGTACACCCTTTGTAGGGGGCTCCCGCGGCCAGCCTGACCGGCGTAATACTTGACTAAATTAGTCGGATAATGAATAATTCATGCCCTGTAATCGCCATTCTGGGTGCATTTGCAGGCATTTAGTTGCAGTTTTCAGCATAAGGTTTCGATATCAGGCTCCAGTATCAGGTTTTAGTGCCTGGTTTTAGTATTGGGTTTTAGCAAAGAGGTTTTTCATGAGTGAACAGGTGAGTGGCAACGCACAGGTAGAAGACCTGATGCGCAAGGATTACGCAGCCGGGTTTCACTCCGCAATTGAATCCGATACGCTGCCGCCCGGGCTGGATGAAGACACGGTGCGCTTTATTTCAGCACAGAAAGAAGAGCCGGAGTGGATGCTGGAATGGCGTCTGAAAGCCTACCGCGCCTGGCGTGAAATGGCAGAGCCGACCTGGGCCCATGTGCACTATCCGGAAATTGATTTCTCCTCGATTTCCTATTATAGCTCGCCGAAAAGCATGAAAGACCGGCCCAAAAGCCTGGACGAGGTCGATCCCGAGCTGATTGCCACCTACGAGAAGCTGGGCATCCCCCTGCACGAACAGGAAGCTTTGGCTGGCGTGGCGGTGGACGCGGTATTTGACTCGGTATCGGTGGTCACCACCTTCCGTGAAAAGCTATACGAAGCCGGTGTGATTTTCTGTCCCATTTCCGAAGCAGTGCACAAGCACCCGGAGCTGGTGAAAAAGTACCTGGGCTCAGTGGTGCCACAAAAAGACAATTTTTACGCGGCCCTCAACTCTGCCGTGTTCTCCGATGGTTCGTTTGTTTATATCCCCAAAGGCGTGCGCTGCCCCATGGAGCTGTCCACTTATTTCCGGATTAACGAACTCAACACCTGTCTCTTATACACATCTGACGCTGCCGACGACTCCTTACGTGT
>OJBX01000525.1_pt1 | contig 13541 bp, 13 predicted proteins | sample 1590751 | NCBI WGS metagenome assembly OJBX01 (sample SAMN05416780, study PRJEB24817) | seawater metagenome | isolation source: Sea water | place: Canada:Atlantic | collected 2013-07
CAGCGTCAGATGTGTATAAGAGACAGACAGCGTGGTGTTCATGAATTTCCGTGCCGATCGCGCCCGCCAGCTCGCCAATGCCTTCGTGAATCCAGAGTTCGACGGTTTCGAGCGCAAATCTGCGCCCAGGCTCGCCGAGTTTGTCACACTGACGGAATACTCGGCCGATCTGAAGTCATTCACACATTGTGCTTACCCGCCCCAATCCCTGCACAACACGCTGGGCGAATACCTGGCCAGCCAGGGCCGTACCCAGTTGCGCATTGCTGAAACCGAAAAATATGCCCATGTCACATTTTTCTTCAGCGGCGGACGCGAGCAGCCTTACGAGGGCGAAGAACGTATTCTGGTGCCTTCACCCGATGTTGCCACCTATGACCTGAAGCCGGAAATGAGCGCACCGGAAGTCACCGACAAACTCGACGCCGCCATTCGTTCTGGCGAATATGACGCCATCATCTGTAATTATGCCAATGGCGACATGGTGGGCCACACCGGCAGTTTTGAAGCAGCGGTAAAGGCGGTGGAAACACTTGATAAGTGTCTGGGGCAGTTGATGAAGGCGATTCGCGATAGTGGCGGCCAGTGTCTGATCACTGCCGATCACGGCAACGTGGAACAGATGCTGGATGCCGAATCAGGTCAGGCGTTGACCTCGCATACCAGCGGCCCGGTGCCTCTGGTTTATGTCGGCGAACGCACCTGGCGCTTCACGCAGGAGGGAGCGCTGTCTGACATTGCACCGACACTGCTCAAACTGATGAACATGGAGGTGCCGGCCGAGATGACCGGCCATGTGCTGATGGCACCATGACGGCGACTGCGGCAGACACGCGCGACAGACGCATGATGCCCGCCGTTGCGCTGGTTTTCGGGCTGGGGCTGGCAGCGCTCAGTATCGCCTGGCCCGCCCATGCGCAGCAGGAAGCAACGGAGGCGCAACTGGCCGCGCTGGATGACAGCATCGGGCAGATCGAGAACTGGCTGCAACAGGCGCGCAGCCAGCGCTCAGAAGAGGAAGCGGCGCTCAGTGAGCTGAACCAGCGTATTGACGACATCAATCAGGACATCGCCAGCAATCAGCAGGATATCGCGCGCCTGGATGCGGAACTGGGCGAGCTGAATCAGCAGCAGGACCGGCTGCTGGCCGACAGTGAAACCCAGCGCACCATTGTTGCCCGCGCCCTGCGCGCCAGCTACATCAGTGGCGGTGACAGCCAGTTGCAACTGTTATTGACGCAACAGGATCCGACGACCGCTCAACGTATGATGGTTTATTTTAGTGCTTTCAACGAAGACCGTTTGCAGCAGATTCGTCAGTTTCAGCAAACGCTGGAGGCACTGGCGCAGACACGCGCCGACATTGATCAGACCCAGACCACGCTGGCCACAAGCAATGCCGCGCTGGCAATCCAGCGCGAAAACCTGGAGAACAGCCAGCGCGAGCGCACCCGCCTGATTGCCAGCCTCAATGCCGACATGGCCCTGCGCCGCAATGAACTTGAGCAACTGCTGCAGGATCGTGAGCATCTGCAGGAACTGATTGACGAGATCAATCGTATTATCGTTGATATCCCCGCGCCGGAAGACGCAACGCCGTTTGCTGAGGCCCGTGGCGAGCTGCCCTGGCCAGTCAGCGGCGACATACTGGCCCGCTTTGGCCAGACCTATGGCGGCAGCCTGCAGCGCCAGGGCATTATCATCGGCACCGAATCCGGCACCACGGTCAGAGCCGTGCACAATGGACGGGTGGTGTTCGCAGACTGGCTGCGAGGATCCGGCAACCTGATTGTAGTCGACCATGGCAACAGCTATATCAGCCTGTATGCCCACATGCAGAATTTCACCAAAGGGACCGGGGACTGGGTCAATCGGGGTGAGGCGCTGGCCGTGTCGGGAAGCGATGCTGGCAATGGCGCGCCGGGTGTGTATTTCGAAATCCGGCAGAACAGCCGGACACTGAATCCGCAGGACTGGCTGACCGCCGCTGACTGAATGGCTACCCAGCGAAGCCGCAAGCGCATAGAATGCAAATCAGTACGGTCTTAACAGCTAATCACAGGATCGCAGGAGCAGACATGTTGTCAAGTATCACCGCCTTTGTCACAGGCAGCACGAATCACACAATCGCAACCGCCGGCAGACATCACAGTGTCGCCCGCGTGCGCGGCGTTTGTCAGCGTGCACTGCTGCTGGCAATGTTCGCCACCGGTATGGGAGCTGCCTTCAGCGCTGCTGCCCAGCCAGTGGTCGAACCCGAAGCAGGCATCATTGACCTGGATGCGAGCGACGCGCCCCCGGAAGTCACCGGCGTTGATAGCACCAACAACATCAGTTCTGACAGCCGTGTCCGACCCTTGCCTATCGAAGAGGTCCGCCTGTTCGCTGAAGCCCTGGAGGCGATTCGTACCGCCTATGTGTCAGATATCGACGACCGGACCCTGATTGATTATGCCATCCGCGGCATGCTGGCCGGACTCGATCCTCACTCTGCTTACCTGAGCGCAGACGATTACGACAACCTGCAGGAAAGCACCGAAGGCGAGTTTGGTGGCCTGGGCATTGAGGTCGGCGAAGAAGACGGTTACATCAAGGTCATCACACCGGTTGATGATACGCCAGCGGCACGCGCAGGCGTGATGCCAGGCGACCTGATTGTGGAAATCAACGGCCGCCCGGTTCGCGACATGCTGATCAATGATGCAGTAGAAATGCTGCGTGGCGAGCCCGGCAGTGATGTCGACATTACCCTGATGCGCAATACCGAATCCGAACCCATTGACGTCACCCTGACCCGCGAAGTGATCTCTGCTACCAGCGTGCGTCATCGCATGCTCGAGCCGGGCTTTGGCTATCTTCGCATCGCTCAGTTCCGGACCAACACCGGACGCGACGTTGTTGATGCTCTCAATGAAATGAAAGAGTCAAATGGCACACTCAATGGTCTGGTTCTGGACCTGCGCAACAACCCGGGTGGTATTCTGCAGTCATCGGTCCAGGTGGTTGATGCCTTTATCTCCAGCGGCCAGATCGTTTACACCGAAGGTCGCTTTGACGATTCCGATGGCAATTTCTTTGCCACCAGCGCTGACCCCAGCGACGGCGTACCGCTGGTGGTGCTGATTAACACCGGCTCAGCCTCGGCTGCCGAAATTGTTGCCGGCGCACTACAGGATCAAGGCCGTGCCGTTATCATGGGCACACGCAGTTTTGGCAAAGGTTCGGTTCAGTCGGTGTTGCCACTTAACAACGAACGCGCCCTTAAGCTAACCACGTCGCTTTACTTTACTCCGTCCGGCCGTTCAATTCAGGCGCAGGGAATCGAGCCCGATATCGTTGTTGATGAAGCGCTGGTGACACGCCAGATGCCACGACGCGGCATCTACTCTGAACGCGACCTGGAGGGTCACCTGCCTGGCTCCGACGAGTCAGAGCCAGGCAACAACGCACCGACCCCAATTACCAGTTCGGAACAGATTGTGGTCAGTGACTACCAGTTAAACGAAGCCCTGACGCTGCTCAAAGGCTGGCACATCATGGAGAGCGGGCGGCAACGTCGCCAGAGCGAGGAATGAACAAACACGTCGACAGCTTCATCAAGCGCTGGCGAAGCTTCGCGGCACAACCGGGTAATACCCATATCGCGTTGGCGGCTGCGTTGTTGTCTGGACTGATTCTGATGGTAGCGCTGGCTGACAGCGATCCTGACGGCACCGAACAGGCGGCTTTCGATACACCTGATGAAGCCACCGGCAGCATGATCAGTGACACCGTTAGTGATAGCAATAATAACGGAGTCAGCGATACAAGCACACTGGATTTCACTGAGACGCCTGCCACCGACACAGCTGTAATTGACGCGCCAGCGCCGGAACACACGATAGCTGCCAACGCCGACGAGCCTGTCGTCGACACTACGGTGATTGCCGTCAACCGACTGGCCATCATACTGGATGACATCGGCTACAACGCCGAGGCTGGTGAACGAGCGGTCAACCTTCCGGGCGCTATCACCTACGCCGTATTGCCGTTCACACCACACGGCAAAATGCTGGCACAGATGGCCCATGACGCCGGCAAGGAAGTCATGCTGCACGCACCGATGAGTAATTTGGCAGGCATGGCACTGGGAGAAGGCGGACTGACTCTGACCCTGACCGAGGCAGAATTCACGCAGACCCTGCGCGCAGCAATTGCTGACATCCCTCACATCGCCGGCGTCAACAATCACACGGGCAGTGAGCTGACCGCCGTCGAACAGCCCATGCAATGGGTCATGCGGGAACTGAAAGCGCAGGACCTGTTTTTTGTCGACAGCATGACCACCGGTAAAAGTGTGGCGGCAAGAGTCGCTCTTGAGAATCAGGTGCCTACGATGAAACGGCACGTCTTCCTGGACAACGAAGCCTCACACGAAGCAATCGATCGCGAGTTTAAGCGCGCACTGGACATCGCGCGCAGCCAGGGTTTTGCCGTGGCGATAGGACACCCCTATCCGGAGACACTTGAGTATCTGGAGCAGGCACTGGACGACCTGCCCGCACTTGAAATTACGCTGGTGCCTGCCTCGGCGCTGCTCACGTTTCCCTGACCGGTTTTAATCATCGGCTTACAGGCTCGCGATGGTGCCAGCGGTCAACTGCTGTGGCGCAACGTGAATCTCCACAAGCAAAGCCAGAAACCCAGCCTTCGCGTCAGCTAATATCCAGCCGCATGGTAATGCCCTGATCGGCCATGAACTGCTTGGCCTCGGGGATACTGTGTTCGCCAAAGTGGAAAATGCTGGCCGCCAGTACCGCGTCCGCACCGCCTTGGGTCACGCCATCGGCCAGGTGCTGCAGATTGCCAACGCCACCGGATGCGATCACGGGAACATCAACCGCATCGCTGACCGCCCTGTTCAATTCCAGGTCAAAGCCAATTTTGGTGCCGTCACGATCCATGCTGGTGAGCAGGATTTCACCGGCGCCGTAACTGACCATGCGCTTGACCCAGTCAATGACATCCAGGCCCGTCGGCTTACGACCACCGTGAGTGAAGATCTCCCATCGGCCAGGTTCGTCTACTGCGCTGACTCTTTTGGCATCGACGGCAACAACAATGCACTGCGAACCAAATCGCTGCGCTGCCGCACGCACAAATTCAGGACTGGTCACCGCGGCAGTATTGATCGCTATCTTGTCTGCACCCGCGTTCAGCATGGTACGAATGTCTTCCAGAGTCCGAATACCTCCGCCCACGGTCAGCGGAATGAACACCTGACTGGCGATGGCTTCAACGGTCTTGACCGTAGTTTCCCGGCCTTCGCTGGAGGCCGTGATATCAAGAAAGGTTATTTCGTCGGCGCCGGCGTCACTGTAACGTTTTGCGATCTCGACCGGGTCACCTGCGTCACGGATATCAAGAAACTTGACGCCTTTGACAACACGACCCTTGTCGCAGTCCAGGCAGGGAATGATACGCTTAGCCAGTGCCATATTACGCTCCCGCCCCGGTGTTCTCTGCGCCGCCGGCAAAGCGGTCGCAGTATGCCTGCGCCTGCGCCAGGTCCAGCGCACCTTCATAGATCGCGCGACCAGTAATGGCACCCATGATACCCGCGCCGACCTCAGTTTTAGCAACCTGACACAAGCCTTCTATGTCATCCATTCGACTGACACCACCAGAGGCAATGACCGGTATTGTGGATGCGCGCGCCAGCCGCAGGGTGGCTTCGACATTGACACCCTGCATCATGCCATCACGGGCAATGTCGGTATAAATAATTGCTTCAACGCCATTGTCGGCAAACTGACGGGCGAGATCGACGACATTGACCGTAGACACTTCCGCCCACCCGTCGGTCGCTACCCAGCCATCTTTGGCGTCGAGCCCGACAATGATACGACCCGGAAACGCTTTGCAGGCTTCGGCCACAAACGGCGGATGCCTGACCGCCTGGGTGCCGATGATCACATGTTTAACACCGACATTGAGATAATATTCAATGGTCTCAAGATCGCGGATACCGCCGCCGATCTGCAATGGCAGGTCCGGATAGGCTCTGGCGATGGCCTCCACAATTGCGCCGTTGACCGGCTCCCCGGCAAACGCGCCGTTCAGGTCGACCAGGTGAAGTCGACGCGCGCCCTGATCTCTCCAGTGACCTGCGGTTTTGACCGGGTCGTCGGAAAAAACCGTGGAATCTTCCATGCGGCCCTGCCGCAGCCGCACGCACTGGCCGTCTTTAAGATCGATTGCAGGGATTACCAACATTGTTCACACCTTGACATAAAATTTTGAAACTCTGACTCGCGACTGTTGTTCAGACGCGCCCGTCCCAGTGCAGGAAATTGTTCAGCAACTGCAGACCGCAATGCTGACTCTTTTCCGGATGGAATTGCACAGCAAATAAAGAGTCCTTGCTCAACGCCGCCGCGAACATTTGACCGTATTCAGTGACACCTGATACTTGATCATCATTATCCGGCGCGACAAAATAGCTGTGCACAAAATAGAACCGGCTATCATCTGCAATGTTATGCCACAGGGGATGTTCGCCACGTTGCTGAACACAGTTCCATCCCATGTGTGGGACTTTTAAGCGCTGACCGTCCACATCAAGCAGGCTGTTGCCGCCACCAAATCGCTTCACTGAGCCGGGCAGCAGCCCCAGACAGTCAACGCGACCATTTTCTTCACTGCTGTTCATCAATGCCTGCATACCAACACAGATAGCCAGCACCGGTTTGCCTTGCGCCAGCGCCTCAGTGACGATGGCATCAACACCCAGTCGACGTATTTCTGCCATGCAGTCGCGGATGGCGCCAACGCCTGGGAAAATAATGCGGTCGGCGGCCAGAATACGCTCTGCATCACCGGTAACATCGACGCGGACGTCTTTGCCCAGACTTTCCATTGCTTTGGCAACAGAATGGAGATTGCCCATGCCATAGTCTATGACGGCTACGTTGTTCATAATTCAGAGGGTCCGGATTTTTTCAAACTGGCTTTAACCAACTGGCTATTTACAAACTGCCTTTTTTACAAACTGCCTTTGGTCGACGGAATCACGTCCGCGCTGCGCGGATCAATTTCCATCGCCATACGCAGAGCGCGGCCGAATGCCTTGAATACGGTCTCAACCTGATGGTGGCTGTTCTGGCCGCGCAGATTGTCGATGTGCAGAGTCACCAGCGCGTGATTGACAAAACCCTGGAAGAATTCATAGAACAGATCGACATCAAAGCCCCCTACCGATGCGCGGGTAAACGGCACATTGAACTCAAGCCCCGGGCGGCCGGAAAAATCGACCACGACACGGGACAGGGCTTCATCAAGCGGCACATACGCGTGCCCATAGCGGCGGATACCTTTGCGATCCAGCGCCTTGTAAAACGCCTGGCCCAGGGTGATACCCAGATCTTCCACTGTGTGGTGAGCATCTATGTCCAGATCGCCTACGGCATGAATGTCCAGATCGATCAAACCATGACGCGCTACCTGATCCAGCATGTGATCAAGAAATGGCAGGCCGGTCTGGCACTTAAGTTCGCCGCTACCATCCAGGTTCACGCTCACGCGAATCTGTGTCTCTTTGGTATTGCGCTCTACACTGGCCTGACGATCGGGCTTTTCTGTGGTCATGGGTGTGCTCATGGATAAATCCCGGGCTGATTCGCTCATTCGAATAAGAAACGTGAAAATGCGCGCGCATTATACGCCTTTGCGAGCCCCAGGGGCCAGCTTTGCTGACCCGCGCTTTGTTTGTGAATGCTGTCAACGCCACCAACACCAGCGATGACGTGCTACTGCAAGCACTGGGACTGTGAGCTGCTGCCCATACCCAGGACAGTCAACTGGACACAGCTCGTCCCAGCTAGTATGGTCTGTAACGATTCACAAGTATGTGTATTGACACGCAAGGTGCCAGCCCTGACAGGCTCAGCCGCAGACTGCACTCTGGTGCTCGCGCTGTAACGGCATACCATCAATAAGTCACGCGCTGTTGTTTAGTCGCGCTACATCTTTGTATTTAAAATACATTTTTAGGTTTCAGCAGTATCATGCTAACCGCGATTGCAGCAACTCCGGTGACGTTGTAAAGGAGTTAACCATGATTAAGAAATTACTCGGCCTGCACGCCCTGTTTGCGCTCATTTTTACTGCCAGCGTTGCGCATGCCCAGCAGGCCGCACCGACTGAACCTGCTGCCGATGTGCCACAAAGCGCTGCTGACATTGACGCCGACCTGAAAGCAAAGTTTGTTGATGCCTATGGTGACATCATGTCTATTCAGATGCGCTATGCCGAACAACTCCAGGCTGTCACTGACGAGAATCAGGCCAGCACCCTGCAACAGCAGGCTCAGGCGGAGATGCAGGAAGCAGTAACTGACAACGACATTTCCATTCAGCAGTATAACCAGATCATCCAGCTGGCGGCCGCCGACGAGGAGTTGATGGCCGAACTGGAGACTGCGATTGCTGAAGAGATGGAGTCCTGAGGCTTCATTCCGGACTCAGGGAGTGAGCCACCCGAAGGCCCGCGAGTACTGCTCGCGGGCCTTTCTGTATCTGCACTCTTTGGTACGCTACAGCCACCTGAACCGCCTCGGCGAATCGTGCATTGGCCGCACTAATCCGTTAAACTTTTAAGTCCTTCCCCCACATTGCGGTACGGGACGCCAGAATCTATGTCGAAACTATTCAAGTATCTGATTTTCCTGCTGGCCGGCCTGGCAGTATTTGCTGTCGTGCTGGCGTTCATTCTGTTCTCTGTCATCGATCCCAATCGCTACAAACCCGCGATTGAAACAGCTGTCTCGCAACAGGCGGACATGCAACTGCGCATCAACGGGGACATCGACTGGACATTCCGCCCAGTGTTTGGCCTGAGCATAACTGATGTCAGTCTGCGCAACGGCGTCACGCCGCAGGAACTGGCCGCCTTCTCCAATATTGCACTGAAGCTTGATATCGGCAGCCTGCTGTACGGAAACCTGGCCGTACAGGAACTGGTAGCCGAAAACCTGCATATCAACTGGTTTGTTGATGCCCAGGGTCAGGCCAACTGGCTGGTTAACACTGACAGCAGCCCGACGGCGCCGGAGCAGCCCGGCGCTGGCAGTACTGATCTTCCCATAGACATTAACATTGCCGAAATACGCGTCATTAATGCCAGTATCGCCGTCCGCGACCTGAGCAATAATATTGACACACGCCTGCAGAATATAAACCTGAGCAGCCAGAACACCAACCTGGAGAACCGCCCCTTCCCACTCGAACTCAGTATGCGCCTGATCAATGAAGTCAGCGGTCAGGATCTGACCATGGAACTGGCCTCCACCGCGCAGGTCGATTTCAACGGCGGCAATATCAATCTTGATGACCTGCGGCTTAATGTCAGCCCGCTGGTACTCAGCGGCGACCTCAGTGTCAGCGATTTTCGTAATGCCATGCGCTGGCAGACCAGTCTGTCCAGCAATACCTTTAACCTGAGTCATCTGCTGGCGAACTTTATGGCCATTGATGAAGACAGCATGCCTGCGCACAATGAACAGCAATTCAGCATTCAGAACCTGCAGGCCAATGGCGATAGCACCGGCGCTACGCTTGGCGGACTGACCATTGCGCTGGACGGGACCACAGCGGAGTTACGCGGCGACTACCTGTTCGCCACTGACACCCGGCAGGCATTACTGGCTTACAACCTGACAGCAGATGCAATCGACCTGGATGCCCTGCTGCCGGCAACTGCGGACACCGAAACCGCTGCTGCCACCGATGCTTCAGACTCGCAACCAGGCTCGGCGACCGTGACCAGCAGCGCCGACACCGCACTGCCCATTGATTTCCTGCGCAGCATGAATATCCGCGGCGAACATCGACTTGAATCACTGGCTATGTCTGGCCTGCAATTCGCGCCGGTGGCGTTCGGCCTGCAATTGCAGGACGGTGTGCTTAATATCGACACCCAGCCAGTCGGATTCTATGACGGCGAGCTGGACGCCACCATCAATCTTGATGCCAGTGCATCGCCGGCACAGCTGGCCGTCGAGACCGGGCTCAATAATATCAGTGCCAGCGCCCTGACCGCCGATATGCCGAGACTGGATTTTTTCACCGGCCGCTTTAATGCCAGCACCACCCATATGATGCAGGGCGACACGGTAAACGCGCTGTTCGACAGTATAGATGGCGCCAGCACACTGCAGGTCAATGACAGCTCGGTCAACATCACCATGCTCAAACGCGTGTTCTCGGCCATTTCTGTGCTCAGCCCAAGCGGCAATATCGCGGCGCAGTGGCCCGACGTTGTCCGTTTCAACAATGCCGAGGCATTCCTGATTTTTGTTGATGGCATTGATGACAATCAGGAGCTGAATGTCCGCCTGGACAACTTTGACATCAGCGGTACCGGTGGCATTGACCTGGCGGCGGGTGAGTTCGATTACCGTCTTGATTTCTCCATTCTTGGGGAACCGGCATTACAGACCATACGCGTTAATGAAGATTTCCAGAATGTTGCCTGGCCGGTGCGTTGCGATGCCGCTTTCGACGATGCGGCGCTGCAATACTGCAGCCCGGATCTGCAACGTGTACGCGAGGTGTTTGCAGCCATCGCCAGGGACGAAATTCAGCAACGTGCCAGCGAGGCACTGGGTGAACAGGTTGACCGGCTGCGCAACCGGATTCAGGACCTGTTCCAGAACCAATAACATGCTGACAGTCTTTGGCGGAACACCACGTTGACTAATCTGATCGATACCGAGGCCGTGCTGGAGTGGTTTTACCAGCACGGCCGTCATGACCTGCCCTGGCAACAGTCCACGACGGCCTACCGGGTCTGGGTGTCGGAGATCATGCTGCAACAGACGCAGGTGAGCACGGTCATTGCTTATTATCAGCGATTCATGGCGCGCTTTCCTGATGTGCAATCACTGGCCTCGGCACCGCAGGATGAAGTGCTGCATTTATGGACCGGCCTGGGTTACTACGCCCGTGCGCGTAATCTGCATAGAACCGCCCAGATGGTTTGCGAGCAATACCAGGGGGAGTTCCCGCCCGACATTGAGGCGTTGACCGCATTGCCCGGTATCGGCCGCTCTACCGCCGGGGCCATCCTGGCGCTGGCGATGGGACAGCGCGGCGTCATCCTGGATGGCAACGTAAAGCGTGTTCTGTGCCGGTACCACGCGATTCAAAGCTGGTCCGGAGAAACCCGAACACTGGCGCGGCTCTGGCAGATTGCCGAGGACACGACGCCGCAGAAGGAGATTGCGGCCTATACACAAGCCATGATGGATCTCGGCGCCACCGTGTGCACTCGCAGCAAACCTGCCTGCTCAAACTGTCCGCTGCAGTCCGGATGCGAGGCCTACAACCAGGGCATCACCTCGCAATTGCCAGTCAGCAAACCGAAAAAAACCTTGCCGCAGAAACAGACATACATGATTCTGTGTTATCACGACGATGCCACGGTCATGTTGCAACAGCGTCAGTCCAGCGGTTTATGGGGCGGCCTGTGGAGCCTGCCGGAGTGTGCTGACGATCAGGCACTGGCAGACTGGTTGCAAAGCCATGGCAGCGAACAGGATGAGCGGTGGCCCGCGCTGCGCCATACGTTCAGCCACTTTCATCTGCACATTACACCAGTGCTGGTGCGTGCTGCAGCATCGCCGCAGGTAAAGGATTCTGCCGGTTACCTTTGGTATCCACTGGACCATTCTCTCAAACTCGGCCTCGCTGCTCCGGTCAAAAAATTGCTGGACCGGCTGGCTGGACACCACACACTAAACACAGACCAATCTTAGAGGGACACCATGAGTCGCACCGTATTCTGCAAGAAATACCAGAAACAACTGCCGGGCCTGCCCATGCCGCCGTATCCGGGAGCGAAAGGCCAGGAGCTGTTCGACAATGTCTCCGCTCAGGCGTGGCAGGACTGGCAGAAACAGCAGGTCATGCTGATTAACGAAAAGCACCTGAGCATGGCCTCGGCTGACGACAGGCGCTATCTGCAGGAGCAGATGGACCGTTTCTTTGCCAATGAGTCGTTTGACAGCGCCAGCGGCTATGTCGCCCCTGAGGCTGACCCGGACTCAAAGCCGGACGGCGAGTAAATCACGCCAGGCTTTTGTGCCCCGAAGACTTGACTAAGGCCGCCGCAACGGTTTTAATACGCGCCTTGTTGTGGCCGCAGCCTCAAACGCAGCCCCTCAGCAAGGCAAGAAAAGATATGCCCAGATAGCTCAGTTGGTAGAGCAGAGGATTGAAAATCCTCGTGTCGGTGGTTCGATTCCGCCTCTGGGCACCATATACAAAAAGCCTCGCAATAGCGGGGCTTTTTTGTATGTGAGGCCTTTCTGTCAGCTCCGAGCAGAGGCCAATCGGCCTGACGCAGTTCGGCTTCTTCCGCCTCAGGCCACCATTTAATCATTGATATTCAAACGATTCCCAAATACCCTCCTTTAGCTATGTCATAGCGCACCAAAAGCACCCTATAGTATTCTCAGCAATCACAACACCGAACAAAGCTTAATTTAGAGGCAACGTGTAAAAAAACCACTAGAGAGATCCGTGATGGAAAAACATCGGATACATTTTTGGGATCGCTGCTTCTTCAGGCGAGATATATCATTTCCTGAAAATAGTATGAGTTCTTCGATCCGCCGCCTGTCTATTGCTGTTGTCATCGCCGCAAACGAACCCTTTTTGTTTCGAGACGACAAGAATCGGGAAGAGAGTTTTCAAGGTATTATTCTCGGCCCGACTGTAAATGACGCCAGCATTCGCGCAATCGATTCCCATATCACCACCTTCGATGCATTTATTACGACGCCAACGTATAGGGATTTGCTTCATGCCCAGGATGGAAGATCTTCAAGGCCACTCACCGTTGCAGAACTACGCTCTACTCAACAAATTTGTAGAGAAAATTTTAACAAAACACTAAACCAGGCAGAGATTTCCCGGCTCTTCGACTCGGTTATGTACACGCTGTGTGACAAAAATTCGGCCCGTGCTCTCGACCCCAGGATCAGCAAAGTATGTGCTCTTGTGGAAAAACATCCTGCCAATGAAATAACAATCAAGTCACTCGCCGATCACGTACATCTTTCAGATTCCAGATTGCGGGCACTCTTTAAACAAGAGATGCAATGCACGCTCTCTTTGTATATTCGCAATGTATCTGCCTGGAAAACCGTACCAATGCTGGCCAGGGGCATGAACTTCACTGAGGCAGCGCAGGAAGCAGGGTTCCATGACTTGTCTCACTACCATCGAGCTGTGTCCGAAATTACAGGAGGCCCGCCGAGCAACATAAAGGATAAAAAATTCAGCGTGTCTTTCGGGTTCGATCCCAACTAGCCTGGCAGGGGCTAAAAGTCAGTCGATTGGTACAAGCGAAACATTCGCCCGCATCCTATACTCTTCTCCAATTGTCATATCTATGTGACATCCCGGAATCTTTTGGAGAAGAGACTAATCATGACACCCAAAGATCTTAAGGCCTGTCTCTTATACACATCTCCGAGCCCACGAGACAGGCAGAAATCT
>OJBX01000527.1_pt1 | contig 13464 bp, 8 predicted proteins | sample 1590751 | NCBI WGS metagenome assembly OJBX01 (sample SAMN05416780, study PRJEB24817) | seawater metagenome | isolation source: Sea water | place: Canada:Atlantic | collected 2013-07
CGAGATTTCTGCCTGTCTCGTGGGCTCGGAGATGTGTATAAGAGACAGGGCTAGAACTAGCAATAAATTATATACGTTGTTGCCAGTAGTTTTTAATCGTAAGAGACTTTAATTCCTCTGTATTTACTTAATTCTTTTGAAAGATAATTGTCTCTACTTTTGTCAATTGTAATTCTAAAGCCTTTTTCAATTTCACGAGTTTTAGTCATACTCAATCTTACGGTCTTTCCAACCTTTGAAACTCTGTTGGTTTTCGGGTTATTAGTTTTTTGTTTGTCCATAATTATAAATTTGAGTGTTTATCAACGAAAGCGGCATAATAAATCATATGTCTTTCCCAATCACGACTATTTTGTTCACTAAAGTTAAACTTTTCTTTGGAATCGACTGATAAAATTGCGTTAATTTTTGTTTGCTCTTTATTGTATATTGGGATTGCTGAGCAAAATTCAACTGTTCCGAGTTTTGTTAAATGTTGTTGAGTCAAAGAATAATTATTATCCGCTAAATTTAAATCAACTGATAAAGTTTGTTCCTTATACGTTTTACCTACAAGACCTTGTGTTTCGGTTTTATTAATTTCAAATGTTAATGATTTGTGATGAAATGTATCTGAAATCCCTTTTACATTTATAAGTTTTAATATTGTTTTCTTATAAATTTTTCTGTTCCAAAATCCTACAATACCTTTTTGAGGTCGGAAAATATGAGTATCGAAATTTACATTATATGCATTAAGTTTATTCTTGATTAATTCGAAATAACTTTCCTTATTATATTTTAAAAGCTCAATAAATTGCTCGTCTTTTTTGTTTTGCTTAGTTTTTAATTTAGAATGTTGAATTGGGAGCCATAAACCAGCCCAAAATACTCCAATTATAAAACATACTAATTGTGTTTTTTCGATATTCAGACTTGATGATAAAACATTGTTATCTACAAGCCAATTAAGAATCAAATCATTTTTTCCTATATAAATCAGCAAACTGGCAAGTAGGCTAATTCCAATTATTCTAAAATATTCTTTCATTTGGTTGGTTGGTCAAATTACTGGCAACTCCTTATATCCAAATAAAAGCCTGTATTAACAGCTTTATATTTCCAGAGTTCACAACTTTTTTTTATGTTCAAAAGATCAAAAAAAACAACCGCTAAACAATCCCCACAAATGGTGAAAATTACAGCTCCCTGTTTTTAGGGATCTACTAATTTTTTACGATGCTACTCATCTACAGACCAACTATACACCAAAGAAGCATCGCCACTAAAATCTTTTTTTCTGTCTATCTCATAGGTGTCTTCAAACTCGCTGCCAAAACGTTCAAAAGCACTTAAAAAACCAAAGTCTCTGTCTGGTATTTTAGATAGAATTTTACCAAGTAATGGAACTGCTTTTTTTGCAATTACCAACCAAGGTAGGGTGGTGGTACCAACAATATCTGTTACAATACCAAAGGCATCTGCACCAATACCACTTTCTATATCTTGTAAAATATCTGCTAAATTTCGTGTAGATTTTCTTGTGTGTTTTAGATAAATATGCACATTTAACTCTCTGTCTTCTGGAAGCTCTCTACTTAATACATACAAGCCTTCAGAGCCTATTTGGTCTGTGTCAAACTGAAAAGAGTTGTCATGTCTTCTGCTTAGTTTAAAAGGGTCTTGAGGCAGTGTGGTGAGAATCATTTTGGTAGTGTCTGTAGGGTGCTCTGCTAAAATAACAAAATAGAGTTTCCATCTTTTTTTTGGGCGATGAATTTGTACTTCATCAATTTCTAATCGAACTCTTGTCATAGTTTTAGGGTATTAAATTATATCTATGTATTCTTTAACTATTGCTATTGTTATTGGTTGTAAAACCATAGAACAAAACCTTAGGTTGTTTTACTAAATACGCGAAAAGACTCCTAGAATTTTTTTTAGATAAGACTTTAGAGGGTCTGTTCTTAATAGCAGTTTAAAAATAAGAAAAATGAGTAGAAAACAGCGCTCATACTCATCTATTTTAGAAAAATAAGTATAAATACCTAGTGTAACTTGGTTGGGTATGGTGGTTTGGGTTTGCTAGCGTTATATATATGAAGCGTAGCATCTCAAAGGGTGATAAAATTTCATATACAATGTTATCAGTTAGGTTTTATCTTTTTAAGATGTTTTGATTAAATTTCACGATCAACATTCTACACATAATTGATTAGTTTCTAAATATTTTTTTATTTTATTTCGTTGCTTATCATGAAGCCAAATATGAAATTCTATTAATGAAAACCATTCTTTCGTATTAATATCACCTAACATTATATGATATTGTTTATTCTCTTTGCTGCTTTTTTCTAAAATTTCTTGGAGATCATTAACTTCTTTGATAAATAATAAAAAATCTTTAATTAATTCATCTTTATCTCTTTTGATAGGTGTGAAGTTATCAACGAGTGGTTTTGGAAACTCCTCCATTTTTATGTGCACATTTTTTCTATACCCAAAGTCAAAAATAGCTATCCCATATTTATTTTTCCTTTTCTTTCTTTCAGCTGATTCTGTAACACTTTTTTTTAAATTTGGAATTTGGTAACTTCTAGATACTCTCATTACATGGTCATATACTTCTGCAAGAGACCACGATTTTTCTGTTGGCTTTATTTGAATTACCTCTTTATCCAATAATCTTAGATCAACTAACCATTCATTTGCTTTCTTATTAAACCTACTAACTATTTTTTTTGTATCCATTTTATATTTATTTTAAGGGTATATAATTGTGGTGTATTAACTTTTATAATTCTATAACCGCTTATTATATTCTTTTGTAAAAACTCATTACTTATTTTATTTTAAGTGCCCCAATACCATATTCCCATAACAAGGTATTGTAGGTAGGAATTACTGTATTTAGTAGTTCTTCAGAAATGCTTCTGAGCGCTTGCCATTGTTTATCTAGTTCTACAAGTCTATTTTTAGATGCTTGGTTAAGTTTGGGTAAACTGCTGTCATTTTGGTTCATAAGAAAAATGTATTCTGCAGTAAATTTATTTGGAAAATTCTCTACATCATCATAAGCTTTAGACTTGCGCTGTACCATATCTTCATCCCAAGATATAAGTTGTTTAACAATAGCATTCCCTTTTGTTTTTAGATTGCTGTATTTTTCTTCTTTAGGCAACTCTTTTAAAATTTGTGCTATTTGATGTTGTACTTTTTTTAATTTTTGAACCCGTGTGTGCATGTCTACAAGATTGGCCTCGGTACTGGTTTTAAAATCATGTATTTCTAGATACTCTTTCTTGGTAATGTCATACAATGGGTTTGGTAGTATGCTAAAAGTAACCTTAGAAGAGTTGTTTTTTTGTTTTAAGGTAGCTGTATAACTCTCTGGCATTGCTTTATGACCTCTAAAAGACCCTTCTATATAAGCAGTTGGTATACCTGGTAAACTTTGGTATCTCATGTCCCATACAAAACGGTTAAGCCCTATTTTTGTAGATAATATTGGTTCTGGAGAAGGCCCCCCTGGGTATCTTAAATATGTAGCATCTGCTTTAGAACTAATGGTTCTAACCACTAAACCCTCTTTATCTTTTATTTCTAAAGATAGTTCTGTGTCTTTTAAGGCAGTAGAGATATAATAGTAAAACACAACACCATTGGCAGGGTTTACACCACTAGAATCATCTGTGCCTAAGAAGCTATCTGAATTACTATTTAACTGACTGCTCCAATTACCAATAATAGCATCTTCTGGTTGAAGTAGTGTAAAAGCGGTTTTAGTTCCTTCAAACTGTCTTAGTAAGCCCAAATCATCTAAAATCCAAAAAGATCTACCCATGGTAGCAATGGTTAAATCGTTATGGCTAATTTTTAAATCTGTAATGGGTGTTATGGGTAAATTTAACTGAAACGATTTCCAGTCTTTACCACCATTCCAAGAGATATACATTCCTAATTCTGTACCAGCAAAGAGCAAGTCTTTTCTTTGCGTATCTTCTCTGATAACTCTTGTATAGGCTCCTGTAGGAATGCCAGAACTAATATTGGCCCATGTTTTACCATAGTTTGTTGTTTTGTAAAGAGCAGGGGTATAGTCGTTAAATTTAAATCTAGTGGTGGCAATATAAGCTGTAGCCTTGTCATGAGGAGAAACCTCAATAGAATTAATTAACGTTTCTGGAAGGTTTTTAGGAGTTACAATACTCCAGGTTGTTCCTCCATTTTTAGTTATTTGTAAAACACCATCGTCTGTAGAAGCCCAAAGAACTCCTTTTTCATGTGGCGATTCTACTACATAGGCTAAGGTTCCGTAATTTTCTGCACCAACTGCTTCATTTGTATAAGGCCCGCCACCTTTTCCTTGCTTCTCTTTTTCGTTATTAGATAAATCTGGAGAAACTTCTTCCCAGTTATTTCCGTTATCTCTGGTTCGCAATAATAACTGCGCGCCATGGTAGTACGTATTGGGTTCATGCTGAGACCAAATAATAGGAGCATTCCAGTTGTACCTGTATTTCATGTCTTTAGAATCTCTGCCTAGGTATTGTATAGGAGAAGCCATAATCTGGGTACTTGCTCTTGCTTTTGTATCTAAAATTTCAATGGTTCCTAAATAACTTCCTCCTAAAACATATCTAGGATCGTCAGGATTAAATGCTAAAAAGGCACTTTCTCCACCTGCAGAAGCAGACCAATTTTGTTCATTTATACCACCGCTTCCTAGTGCAAGACTGCTAATTTTTACAGAAGAATTATCTTGTTGCCCACCATAAAGATTGTAAGGAAACAAATTGTCTGTGTTTACTCTGTAAAACTGTGCAGTAGCCATTCTATTTTGTGGAGACCACGATTTTCCGTAATTATAAGACACCGCAGCGCCACCATCATTAGCAATAATCATGTTTTTGTGATTGGTAGGGTTAATCCAAAGATCATGGTAATCTCCGTGTGTACCAGTAATTCTAGACCAGGTTTTACCTCCATCTATAGACCGTTGTGCACTGGCATTTAAAACGTATAATTTTTCTTCATCTGTAGGGTCTATAAATAACTCAATATAGTACCATGCTCTTTGAATTAGGCTGTGATCTGAAGAAATTTTAGACCACTTTTTTCCTGCATTATTAGATACAAATAAACCTCCTAATTCTTTGTCGGAATCACTTTCTATTAAGGCATATACTTTTTCAGAATTTGAACGACTTACCGCAATAGCCATTTTGCCTTTCTCTTTGGGCAGGCCTTCGTGAATTTTATTCCAAGATATACCACCATCGGTAGTTTTGTAAAGACCACTTCCAGGGCCTCCACTTACCACTTTCCATGGCAATCGTTGATGTTCCCACATGGCTGCATACATCACCAAAGGATTGTTAAAGTCCATAGATAATTCTGCACATCCTGTTAGATTGTTTACATAAAGTACCTTGCTCCAGTTGGCACCACCATCTACAGATTTAAAGACCCCTCTTTCTTTATTAGGGCCGTACAATGCACCTTGTGCTGCCACAAAAAGAATGTCTGGGTTTTTAGGATGTATAACTATTCTTGAGATATGTTGCGTAGCTGTTAGCCCTATATGTTTCCAGGTTTTACCAGCATCTGTAGATTTATATACGCCATCTCCATAAGAAGTCATTACTGCTCTAGGCGCATGCTCGCCCATTCCTACATATACAATGTTTGAGTCACTTTCGGAAACTGCCACTGCGCCAACAGAGCTAGTTTTAAAATACCCATCTGAAATGTTTTTCCAAAGTTGGCCCCCGTCTTCTGTTTTCCAAAGCCCTCCTCCTGTATTTCCCATATAATAGGTCATAGGATCTCCAACAACACCCGTTGCAGCAACAGATCTACCCCCTCTAAAAGGGCCAATATTTCTGTATTTAACCGATTCAAATATAGCATCTATTGACTGAGCAAATGTGGCTGTGATTAGAAAGAATAATAGAAAAGAAAAGCTTAATTTTTTCATGGTTTTGAATTTTTGAGCTAGCTATATTTTAGATACTATGCTATTTCAAATTTAGCAAAAATTATATTGCTTTATTTCAGCTCTAGCCAATCATTTATTAAGTATCTAAATATGCTACAATTCATTATTGAGTAAAAAACGCTCTAGCTCTTTTATATAGAGTGGGTTGTCTATAATTGTACGGTGCTTTTCTCCTTCAATACTGAACAATCTATCTGTAGGTTTAAAATATTTTTGCAACTTTATAGAAGAACCATAATAAACAACTTCATCTTCGGTACCATGAAAAATTAGAATTGGCATCTTACATAGCTTAATAAACTCATTGGTTTTAAAATGATACTTGCTCAAATAATTAAAAGGATAAAGTTTTGTGAGTCTGGTAGTATGGTTTGCTACATCTTTAAAGTTATAAAATGGAGCCTTAAGAACTAGTAATTTTGGAGTGTTTTCTGAAGCTAACTTAGCAGCCAATGAAGACCCTAAAGAATAGCCAATAATAATGATGTCTTCTTCTTTATATGATTTTTTTAATTCGTTGTATAAGAATTGATTGTCTTCAAAAAGTTGATGTTCATCACTCAGTGCTCCTTCACTTTTTCCATAACCTCTGTAATCGGTCATAAAGATATCGTATCCAAGATTTGTATAGATTGGGGCTAGTTTACCAAATTTCTCTAGTGAGTTGCCATTACCATGTAAGTAAAAAATAACCCCCTTAGAATTATTAACTTTAAAAAGAAGGCTGTTTAAAATTGTACCGTCTTTAGTGGCGCTCTTTATCTCTTTAAAATCTTGGTTAAATTTAAATGTATAATTTTTAGCCAACTTAATGGGTTTAAAAAATAATTTTTCTTGATTGAAGTAGAATACAATACCTATGAGTAGGTAGATAATTAGAAGTGGTACTGCCATAAATAGTAAAAAACTAGTCATTATTTTTTTCATGTAACCTGTCATTAGATGATTTTTTAGTGCCTCTAATTTACCAAATAATAGCTTACAATATAGTTATGAGGGCTGCTAACAATAAGTATTATTAACATATATTAATCATTATATTTTTATTAGTATGTATAAAAAGTTGATTTAAAAATAAAAAACACCTCGAAAGAGGTGTTTTTTAACAAATATGTTTTGTAGACTTATAAAGATGATTCTGGCGTTTCCGGAGTTTCTGGAGTATCAACATCAACATCAACATTTTCATTTAAAAATGCATCAACAGCAGCGTCTACTTCTTTTTTAGTTCCTTCAAAGCCTTCTTCTTTTGTGATTGTTTTTCCATTTTCGGTTACTGAATAAGAAACTACAGCTTTTATAGTTCCGTCCTCATTCATAGTCATATTAACATTTACGTTTCTTTCTGCATTAGAATTCATGTCTGCTTCTATGTTGGCTGTAACCTCAATAGTTTCTTTATGAAGATTTGCTTCTGCACTATGCCCTCCTAAGATAGGAGCAATTACCAATCCAATTAAACAGGTTAGTTTAATAAGAATGTTCATAGACGGCCCAGAAGTATCTTTAAAAGGATCTCCAACAGTATCTCCAGTAATTGCAGCTTCATGAGCAGCAGAACCTTTATGTGTCATTTCACCATTTATCATTACTCCAGCTTCAAAAGATTTTTTTGCATTATCCCAAGCACCACCAGCATTGTTTTGGAAAATTGCCCAAAGCACACCACTTACAGTAACACCAGCCATATAACCACCAAGCATTTCGGCAATCATTAAGTTATCCATTCCAAAAAGCATTGGTACAAATGCAATCACTAAAGGAAAACCAATAGTTAATAAACCTGGTAACATCATTTCTTTTAAGGAAGCTTCTGTTGAAATAGCCACACATTTATCGTATTCTGGTTTCCCAGTACCTTCCATAATTCCTGGAATCTCTTTAAACTGACGTCTCACTTCATATACCATTTCCATGGCTGCTTTACCTACAGCATTCATTGCCAAGGCAGAGAATACTACTGGTACCATACCACCAACAAACAACATCGCTAAAACAGGTGCTTTAAAGATGTTAATACCATCTATTCCTGTAAAGGTTACATAGGCAGCAAATAGTGCTAAAGATGTTAATGCTGCAGATGCAATAGCAAAACCTTTACCAGTTGCAGCTGTTGTATTACCAACTGAATCTAAAATATCTGTACGTTCTCTAACAATAGGGTCTTGTTCGCTCATTTCAGCAATTCCACCTGCATTATCTGCAATAGGTCCAAATGCATCAATAGCTAATTGCATAGCTGTTGTAGCCATCATTGCTGATGCTGCCATTGCAACACCATAAAATCCTGCAAAAGCATACGATGACCAAATTGCAGCAGCAAATAAAATTACTGTTGGAAAAGTAGAGATCATACCTGTTGCTAAACCTGCTATAATATTAGTTCCTGCTCCTGTAGCAGATTTTTGCACAATATTTAAAATTGGTTTTTTACCTAAACCTGTATAGTATTCGGTTACTGAAGAAATAACTGCTCCTACAACCAACCCAACTAATGTTGCATAAAAGACTCTCAATGCAGAAATATCTTTTAATACATTACCGTTAGATTCAAAGAAATTCATTTTCATGCTTTCTGGTAACATCCAGGTACATAAAAAATAACAAGATACTGCTACTAATAAAATTGAAAACCAGTTTCCTTTGTTAAGAGCTCCCATAACTTGAGATTCTTTGGCATCGTTACTTTTAATACTTACCAACATAGTACCAAGCATAGAAATAAGTATTCCAATACCAGCAATAGACATTGGTAATAATATAGGACCTATTTTGCCAAAACCTGCAAATATGTCTATGTTGTTTACATCTATAATATAGTTACCCAAAACCATAGCAGCTAATACTGTTGCTACGTAAGAGCCAAATAAATCTGCTCCCATTCCTGCAACATCACCTACATTGTCTCCAACATTATCTGCAATTGTAGCAGGGTTTCTTGGATCGTCTTCTGGAATACCAGCTTCTACTTTACCTACTAAATCTGCACCAACATCGGCAGCTTTTGTGTAGATACCTCCACCAACACGAGCAAATAAGGCAATAGATTCTGCACCTAAAGAAAAACCTGCAAGGGTTTCTAATATTTTGGTCATGTCTGTTGTGTTTGTCCAACCGTTTGGCATAAAAATCCAAAAGAAGGCTATAAAAAATACGGTTAAACCAAGTACAGCTAAACCAGCAACACCTAATCCCATAACAGTTCCACCACCAAAAGAAACTTTTAACGCTTGTGGTAAACTTGTTCTAGCAGCTTGTGTTGTTCTAACATTTGTTTTAGTTGCAATCTTCATACCCATATTTCCTGCTAGTGCAGAAAAAACAGCTCCAAAGATAAAAGCAACAACAATTAATATACTTGTAGATTCTACAACTTGAGATACTATTGCTAATAAAACACTAGCTACTAAAACAAATATTGCTAGTAACTTATATTCTGCTTTTAAGAATGCCAAAGCACCTTCGTAAATGTGACTAGAAATTTCAGCCATTTTACCATCTCCTGCATCTTGTTTTAATACCCAAGATCTTTTTATCCACATATATGCTAAACCTATTAAAGCCGCAACTATTGGCATATAAATCATCATTGATTCCATATTCTTTTTTGTTTTATTAATTTGCTCGGCAAAAGTAATAAAATAGAGCCAAATACAAAAGCCCTTTCATATTGAATGTGAAAGGGCTTAAACGAAGTGTTTGTAATCTGAAATTATATGGTAAAATTTCCAGTTGTTTTGTGCTCGCTTTCTTGATAACGCTGCACGCATTTTTTGTAAATTTCAGTAGCTTCTTTGGCATCTCCCCATCCGCCAACATCTACTTTTTTCTTCTCTAAATCTTTGTATACTTGAAAAAAGTGTTCAATTTCTTTTAACCTGTGAGGATTTAGATCGTTTAAGTCCATTTTATTACTCCAGATAGGATCTGAAATAGGCACACAAATAATTTTTTCATCGGGTCCTTTTTCATCTGTCATATGAAAAACTCCAATGGGTCTAACTTCCATCACACACATTGGAAATGTAGGTTCGTGCCCTAAGACTAATACATCTAAAGGATCACCATCTAAGGCTAATGTTTCTGGAACAAAACCATAATCTGCTGGATACATCATAGAAGAAAATAGCATCCTGTCAAAACGAATTTTTTTTAACTCAAAATCATATTCATATTTATTTCTACTCCCTTTTGGAATTTCAATTAGCACATCAAATGTTTTCATCTTTTTTTAAATTTTTGGCAAATGTATAGATAGGTTAAAAGCAAATCTATACACAGAGTTGATTATTTTTTGGCTAATTTTTTAATAGTTGACATTCCTTCTTCAGAATATATTTTTACCAGATACAAACCACTAGATAGGTCTTCAATATTAAATGTTGTTAGGTTAATATTATAATCTTTTAGTTTTTTTCCATGAATAGAATATATTTCAATTTTCGAAATATTAACTTGATTCGATTTTATAGAAAAAATATTATTTGATGGATTAGGAAATAACTTTATTGTTTGACCCCAAGAAAAATTATCTGTATTTAATGAGCTACAGCTACTTCCAACTACATATGAAAAATACTTAGTGACTGCTAAGCCGCCTGCAAAAGCAAATTTACAGGCATAACTGATGGTTTCTTCTTCTGTAAACCCACCAATAGTCTTTGTAAATATCAAACCAGATACGTTGGTCATTTGAGTCTCTATTAACGGAGATCCTTTCCTTAAATATGCTATGACTCCAGTCCTATCATTATCTAACAACTCAAAAGTGAAAATCACATTTGTTCCAGAAGTTTCAAAGCTGTAGGTATAGCCAGTACTGAATTCACCTTCCGAAGCTTCAGAATCTGAACCAGAACATTCTGTATTTTCATCTTCTGTTGTACTTGCCTGAATAATAATGGGGTTGTTATCCGCTTCATTTCCAGTTAAATCAGAAGCCTCAATACTAAACTCATATACTGTTTCTGGGTTTAAATTATTAATTATTAGAGATTTTTCAATACCAGAACTTCCAGTAGTTGTAATAGTTTCAGAGCCATAGCTAACCTCATATATAATTGTTCCAGAATCATCATTTCCGTTTAATAATAGCTCTATACTTCTTGCTGTTGTGTTTCCGTTAGTTGCAGTAAAACCTGTAGGTGCTTCAGTATCATTATTGGAACCTGAACAATCATTGCCTACATCATAGCTAAAATATCTAGTTACTGCTAGCCCACCTGCAAAAGCAAATTTACAGGCATAACTAATAGACTGGCCAGATGAAAGCCCGTTAATGGTTTTTGAAAATGTTAATCCAGAGACTTGTTCCATTTGTGTTTCCTGAAAAGTAGATTCTTCCCGCAAATAAGCGATAACTCCATTTTTATCAGTATCTAGTAATGTAAATGAAATAGTTACATTAGAGCCTACTGTCTCAAATAGTGCCTCATAGCCAATAGAAAATGAACCCTCTTGTGCTTCATTAGATATTTCAGAACAAGATAAAACTTCATTTACAGTAATCGTTACTATTTGAGAAGTTCCTTGGTCTGAGGCATCATCTGTTGCAACTGCAGAGATTTGGTGTTCACCTATTGCTGCATTTTCCCAAACCAAACTAAAAGGTTCAGAAGTATCTTCTCCTATTTTTTCTGTTCCATCATAAAACTCTACCAAAGCTATAGACCCATCTAAATCTGTAACAGAAGTTGTGATGTTAATAGTAGCCCCTTCTTCAAAAGAGCTATTGTTAGTAGGAGAAGTTATAGATATAGACGGAGTAGAATTTCCTGTTTCGGATACAATTAGTAATACTTCATCAGTATCAGTATAGGAACCATCACTTACAGTCAGTTTGCATTTGTAAACCCCATCAACTAAATTGCTAATTTCTGGTGAAGCTATTAAATTATCTGTAAAACTTATAATTGACGGACCATAAACTTGTTCCCAGTTATAAGTGATAGACTGCCCTTCTGGATCGTTGCTTAACGTTCCATCTAATGTAGCTGTTGTTTCTGGTAAAATAACAGTAATATTAGTTCCTGCATTGGCAATTGGTGGGGTATAAGATAAAGGACTTGCATAGGAGAATGTCATTTCACCTATATTAAATTCTCCATTATCAATAAATAATCTTAAAATCTGTTCACCTTTCCTTAGTTCTACATTAGTTATATTTTTTGTAGACCAACTATCCCAATCATTTGTTGTTGATACATTTATAGGAGGGCTAATTGTATTTCCATCAACTTCAAAATGAAAAGGACCACCTCCACTTGTGTTTCCTGAGGCATATCGAAAACTCAAATCATAGATCCCTGCTGTTTCTACATTAATTGTATACTCTAACCATTCTCCAATACTATTCCAACCTACTGTAGCTCCTTCATTGGTAACAGATGCGGCATCTACATATTCTGTAGTTCTAAAATCACCTTCATTAATTTGAGACATGTCTAAATAGGAAATATTTTGACCAACTCCTCCTTCAAATTTGTCATAAAAACCTGCTTCAATAGTTCCAGGAATAGTAAAAGAGGTGCCAGTATAAGGGACTTGTTCTCCTACCTGAATTGTTACGATGTTAGATACATTAAATTCTTCATTAATATATATATTAGCATACATTCCGTGAACACCTAGTGATAATTCTCCTGCCACTATTTCGTAGGGAGCAGTATTATCTTGTCCAATTAGAGTAGTGCCATCAAAAAATTCTACATTGGTAATTCCTGATCCTTCAACCTCTAAAGATAGGTTTACACTTCCTCCAGGAAAGGCCTGGTTAAAATTAGAAGAGAGTACCCCTGTTGCATTAATATCTCTACTTGTGGCCATTTGATTTGCAGGTACATTAAGCGAAAAGTTATCTGAAAAAGTTACTGTAATTGCAGTATCAGAATAATTATGAGCAACATAGGTATATTCACCATTATTAGTAAACGCAGCAGAGATAGGGTAGTCTGCTGTAATAGATGCATCTATGGTGCCTAGAGCATTCATAGAATGCAACCAATGATATGTTTGGGCATCTGAAATACCAAATTTAAGTGAACGATTTGGATTTGAATTATAAAGATCTATGGCAGCCTGCGCATCAGTTAATGAAAGATATTTCCAGTAGGTATCATGCCATAGATTTGGGTTTTCTTCATTGTTTAATATTCCAGTATTAGATGACATTTCATTCCATAAAGATGATGCATAGTCTTGATGATGACCTAAATATAAAGATCCTGCATGGATAGGATATAACTCTATACCATAGGATGCTTCAATGTCTGAAGTCCAAAAAGTTCCATTATCAAAAGAATTCCCCCAAACTCTAGAAACTAAACTATATTCTTGTGAAAAAGGAGCGGTAGATGCATCAAAATTTTGATTATTAGTATCAAACCAATATTCCTCAACTGCTGTTTGTTCTGTTGTGTAAATATAAATACCTAAGTCTCGTATAGTATCATTTTCTGTAATAGTTCCCCAATGAATTAAAGAAG
>OJBX01000531.1_pt1 | contig 13368 bp, 9 predicted proteins | sample 1590751 | NCBI WGS metagenome assembly OJBX01 (sample SAMN05416780, study PRJEB24817) | seawater metagenome | isolation source: Sea water | place: Canada:Atlantic | collected 2013-07
CTCGGGGAGCCACTATTCCGAAAAGCCGCTAGTCCTCTGGATTAGCGGCTTTTTTTCGTTTTGGTTCTTTGGTTTGGGATTATTCGGCCCTAGCCTGCTGGCAATGGTGCCACGGCGAGGTAGGACTTCTTTCCCAAAAAACGCTACAAGCACGTCCGTGTGCGCTTGGGCTCCGCCATCCATGGCTCCGCACATTTTTGGGAAAAAAGTCCTACCCCGCCTGCTTGATCCACACAGTTATTGAAAAAGCCGAATCGAGCTTTCGCGGCGATATCTGAAAACTTTGAAACGGTGCGGTGGGGCCTCCCTCTCGAAAATGTGCGGAGCCATGGATGGCGGAGCCCAAGCGCACATGGATGTGCTCGTAGCGTTTTTTGGGAGGGGGTTCCCACTGGTGCAGCCCCCAAAGCCAAACAGGCTAGGGCCAAGATACACAGGCACCACCATAGGCCCAGGAAAACTCAAAACCGGACAGCACCCGAATCAATCTGGGCAACCAGCTCAGGAGTCAACCGGGTATAACCATCTGTCCCGGGTAACCAGGCGTAAACCTCCTCCCCCGGTTTGTCGATGGAATAACCGGCTTTCTGGATGTCCACCTTGCGGTACTTGAAGGTCCCCGTTTTCTCGATGGCACCGGTTACCCGAACAAACACCGGAATCGCATAGGGCGGCAGGTTGTCGCTCAGGTACCGGAACAGCCGGTTCACATCAAATGCCTGGCCATTGGCGTGGGGAACCAGCGTTACCATGCCGGCCTTGCCGTTGGTGCCCGGAATCTCCACCCCATAGACAATGGCTTCCTCCACCATATTGGAACCGTCGATGATGTTCTCCACCTCTGTGGTGGATACGTTTTCCCCTTTCCAACGAAAAGTGTCGCCCATACGGTCCACGAACTGCAGGTGGCCGCAGCCGATTTCTTTTAGCACGTCACCGGTGTTGAACCACTGGTCGCCTTTCTTGAAGGCTTCCCGCAGGATCGATTTTTCCGTGGCGTCTTTCTGGGTATAGCCCTCGAAGGACCATTTCTTGGTGATCTCACCGATCAACAGCCCCGGTTCGCCCTTTTCGACTTCCTGCATGAATCCGCTGTCGTTCCGAACCGGGTCGCGGGTGCCGTCGTGGAATTTGACCAGTTTGTAGGGGGCGGTGGAAAAGCCGACGGTGTTGTCCAGGTTGAAGAAATTGCTGAAGCCGATGTTGCCCTCGCTGGAGGCATAGAGTTCCGCCACGGTTTCGATGCCAAAGCGTCCCTTGAACTCCTTCCAGATGGACGGGCGCAGGCCGTTGCCGATCATCTTGGTGAGGTTGTGATTGCGGTCCTGTTCGCTGGGGGGCTGATTCAGCAGGTAACGGCAGAGTTCGCCCACGTAGCCGAAGGTGGTTGCCTGGAAATACCGCACGTCGTCCCAGAACGCGCTGGCGGAGAATTTTCGACGCAGGGCAATGGCAGAGCCACCGGCCATCACGGATCCCCAGCACACCAGCAGGGCGGTGCCGTGGTAAAGGGGCAGTGTGCAGTAAAGGACATCGTCCGGTTTCATGTCCAGGGACATCATGCCGAACCCGCCGTAGGCTTTCATGAACTTGCGGTGGCTGCCCGGCGCCGCCTTGGGTAAGCCAGTGGTGCCGGAGGTGAACAGGTAGATGGCGGTGTCACCCATGGTGGGCGGATCGGCTGGGTTGGGGGCGGTATTCCGATGGGCGCTGACCTTTGCCCCCATGTTCACGTACCCCTCCGGCGCATCGCCGAAGATGTTCATGGTGTTAGTGTCGGCCAGGAACAGGAATGGGTTGGGGTGGCTGGTCCTGATATCGGTTTTAACGCCGTCAAAGGCCTCCACCAGTTCCTCGCCCACAACGACCATTTTTGGACCGACCAGATTAATGCTGTGTTCCAGTACGCGTCCCTTCTGGGAGGTGTTGAGCATGGCACAGGCCACGCCCACCTTGGCGGCGCCGGCAACCACGGCGAGCAGCTCCGGGCGGTTTTCCAGGAATACGGCGATGGTATCGCCCCGGATAAGGCCCTCTGTCTTCAGGAAACCGGCAATGCGGTTGGCCCAACCGTTGAATTCCCGCCAGGTAATGCTGCGGTCTTCGAACAGGATGGCCGGGCGGTGTCCGTATTTTTCGGCGTTGCGGTCCACCAGGGTGCCAAGGGTCAGGTCCTTGTTCTCGTTTTTGACCGAGTAGTAGTAATAGCCCTTGGCAATGGCGGGAAATCGCCGGAGTATGCCCGGCAGGCTGCGAGCAATGTCACGTGGGGATACGTTGTCCTGGGTCATGGGGTCATCCGTCAGGGTCAGTGTGAAACGTTGTTGTTTGTTTTGCCCCGGACAACGAATGGCTCCGGGATTAATCCAGAAACAGGTCCGGCAGCAGGGGCTTGTCGCCAGCCTGGTACCGGTAGTGTTCGAAGTCCGTTACGCCGTCGGCCCTGAGCACGTCCTCATCGATCAGGGACTGACCGGTCATTGCCCCGGCAGGACGGCTGAGGACGCTCAGTGCGGCGTCCGCCATGATGTCTGGCTTGCGGCCCTGGGCCATCATTTGCGGGCCGCCCACTTCAAACTCAATGGCGGCCGTGGCGATTAACGTTTTAGGCCACAGGGTGTTCACTGAAACCCCGTAACGCCGAAACTCCTCGGCCATACCCATGCTCAGCATGGTCATGGCGTACTTGGTGGTGGTGTAGGGCCCATACTGGGCGAACCACCGGGTATCCAAATTCAAAGGCGGCGACAGGCTCAGGATATGGGCCTGGTCGGACTCCTTCAGCCAGGGCAATGCCGCCTGACTGCAGAGGAATACGGCGCGAGCGTTGACCTGATGCATCAGGTCGTACCGGCTGACCTTCAGGTTCTCGACGCCGGTCAGTTTGATGGCGCCCGCGTTGTTTACCAGCGCATCAATGCCGCCAAAATGGTTCGCAGCTTCATCTATCCGCTGGCGCACCAGTTTTTCGTCTCGCACATCCAGCACCAGTGGCAGGGCTTGGCCACCTGCCTGTCGAATTTCCTCCGCCACGCTGTGTATCGTGCCCGGCAACTTTGGATGCGGTTCGTCGGATTTTGCGCCGATCACCACATTGGCACCTTCTCGGGCACAGGCAAGGGCGATGGCTCGCCCGATGCCCCGGCTGCCTCCGGTTATAAAAACGGTTCTGTTCTTCATTGTGCTCATTGTCCGGCCTCCTCTGAGGTGGCGTCTGTGGTAGTGATCTCTACCAGTAGCTGGCTGCGTTTTACCTGATCGCCTTTGGCGGTCAGTATCTCACCGACCGTGCCATCGCGGTCTGCCTTCACCGGATGCTCCATTTTCATGGCCTCCAGGATGACCAGGGTGTCGCCCTGTTTCACCGCCTGGCCGGCCTGGACCAGAACATCGATAATAGCGCCGTCCATGGTGGCCGTGATACGACCGCTACCGCTGGCGGCGGCACCGCTGGCCGGCTGGTGGGTCACGTCACGCACTGCCAATACCTGCCCGAACGCCTGCAAATATAGGTGATCGCCCCGGCAGTGATATTGGCATCGCTGACGAACGCCCTTGTCGATAATGCATAACAGGCCATCGCCCGTGCTTTCAAGGTCGAGTTCATACTGCTCTTCGCCCTGGGTCACGGTGACGTGACTGCCGGCGCGGCGGACCAGCAGTTCCAGGGTTTTATCGCCGGTATCCAGTTTCATCGGACTGACGGTCGAGGGTGCGTTGCTCCAGGCATTATTGAGGTCGGCCCGAACGTCAGGACGGCCTGAATTGCCATGGCTGAACACGCAGGCCGCCAACGCGAGCTCGCGGATGCTGATGTCTTTTGGTGCCAGGGATGGATCGTCTCTGAACGCCTGTTGCAGGAAGGCGGTGGTGGCCTCGCCTTCGCCGAAGGTGTCGTCCGCGATGATGCGGCTCAGGAAATAACGGTTGGTGGTCACACCGAATACAGTGGTGTCTTCCAGCGCCCTGAGCAGCCGACGACGGGCTTCGTTGCGATTGCCCCCCCAGGCGATCACCTTGGCCAGCATGGGATCATAGTGAGGCGTAATCGAGTCCCCGGAGCGCACGCCGGTATCAAACCGCAACCCTTCGCCTTCCGCAGGCTGGAACTGGTGCAGCGGCCCGGTTTGCGGTGTGAAGCCGTTGGCTGGGTCTTCTGCGTAAAGGCGCACTTCAATGGCATGGCCGTTCAGCTGGATCTGGTCCTGTGTTAGTGGCAGCGCCAGGCCCTCGGCCACGGAAAGCTGCCAGGCCACCAGATCCTGCCCGGTAATGAGTTCGGTCACCGGGTGCTCCACCTGCAGGCGGGTGTTCATTTCCAGGAAGTAGAAATTGCGGTCCTTGTCGACGAGGAACTCGACCGTACCAGCACCTTCATAGCCACAGGCCAGCGCCGCCTTCACGGCAGCTTCGCCCATGGCCTGGCGCAGTTCGGGTGTTACAAACGGAGAGGGTGCCTCTTCGACGACTTTCTGATGGCGCCGCTGAACTGAACAGTCCCGTTCACCGAGATACACCGCGTTACCGTGTTGGTCTGCAAATATCTGGATTTCGATATGGCGGGGTTCAATAACCGCCTTCTCCAGAATCAGCTCACCATCGCCAAAGGCCTGCTTGGCTTCGGAGCGAGCCCGCTGAATGTTATCGGCCAGTTCCGCTGCCTTTTCCACCAGACGCATACCACGGCCACCCCCGCCGGCAGAGGCCTTGATCATCAATGGGTAGCCGATATTTTCGGCGGCGTTGATGAGTTCTTCGTCGCTGGCATTGTCGCCCTCGAACCCCGGCACCACCGGCACACCGGCTTCCTGCATGGCAATCTTCGATCGCCGCTTACTGCCCATCAGCTCAATAGCCGCCTCCGGTGGCCCGACAAACACCAGGCCGGCGTCTTTGCAGGCCCTGGCAAACCCGGAATTCTCCGACAGGAACCCATACCCGGGATGCACACAATCCGCCCCGGTTTTCCGCGCCGCCTCAATAATCGCCTCTGCGTTCAAATACGACGCCGATACCTGAGCCGGTCCGATACACACCGCCTCGTCGGCCAATTCCACGTGCAGGGCCTTGGCGTCTGCCTCGGAATACACTGCCACCGTCCGGTATCCCAGCGACTTCGCGGTTTTGATCACCCGTACGGCGATTTCGCCTCGGTTCGCTATCAGGAGCTTTTTTAGCATTTTTGCTGGTCTCATGGTTGGGTGGTTATCCGCTTTGGTGGGAGGGAGGCCCTGGTTCAGGACACGCCGTGAATACGTCCATGTAGGCTCCTAAAAAACATCCATGTTTTTTAGGGTCCTGAACCAGGGCCTCCCTCCCACCAAAGCTCCTTCCAACTGTTGTAATTGCATGTCTGTTTTTATGAGCGTTTTGCACGGTGTCTGGGGTCGGGGTTGATCCGGCTTTCCGGGACCGTCAAAAACATGGATGTTTTTGTCGAGCGTACAGGGACGTATTCACCGCGTGTCCCGAAAAGCCATACCCACCTCAGCCTTCCACCGTGAGCCAGAAACAGTCACTCAGAAGCAGCCCAAGAAGCCGGCCGCTTCTGCATAAACGCAAGAGTCCCCTCGGAACCCTCGTCACTGCGAATAGCCTCGGCAAACTTCTCTGCCGCACTGTCCAGAAGCCCACTCATCGACTCGTGACCAACGCGGTGCAACAACGCCTTCGTCTGAGCCGTCGCATTCGGCGCACACTGCCGAACCCGATCAACCGCATGGCCCAGCAACTCATCAATCTCAACTTCAGACTCCGCCACCTGGTGAACAATCCCCAGCCGGCAGGCTTCGTCCGCGTCTACCCGCAGTCCCAGCAACGCCAACCGACGCGCCTGCGTCAGCCCGATGCGCTCCACCACAAACGGCGCAATCTGCGCGGGAATCACCCCGAGGGTTGTCTCCGGCATGCCAAACCTGGCTGTCGGCCCGGCAATCGCCACATCCGACACGCAGGCCAATCCAAAACCGCCGCCCATCACCGCGCCCTCGGTGACTGCAATCACCACCTTCGACGACTCGTTCACCTGTTGAATCATCTGACCGAACGCCCGGTTCAACCGGTAGAAAGGATCTTCCTCACCCTCGGCAGGCTTCTGCCCCCGGGCACCGGCCATGTCCTTGATGTCCCCGCCGGCGCAAAAGTGGCCACCGGCTCCGCGAATCACCACGGCACGAATGCTGGCGTCGTTCTCAACCTGACTGAATACCGTCGACAGTTCCGCCACCATCTGCAGGCTCATGGCGTTCCGAACGTCCGGCCGGTTGATGGTGACGTGAAGGGCAGGCCCCTGTTTCTCCAGAACTAGCGTTTCGCAGTGAGGTAAATTTTCCATAGACATGACTCCAATACCGTTGTCTGGGGGCTGGTTGGCAGGAAGGTAGGGCCGTTTCGGGACCGTCAAAAACATGGATGTTTTTGTCGAGCGTACATGGACGTATTCACAGCGTGTCTCGAAACGGCCCTACCTTCCTGCCTGCCAGTCCTTCCCCCAATGCCAAAACCTAATAATCAGTCCCGTTGTTTACCAGGCAAAGTCCCCATCATCTTGCAGATAATCCCCAACATGATTTCGTCAGCACCGCCGCCAATCGACACCAGCCGCACATCCCGGAACGCACGGGACAGCGGGTTCTCCCACATGTAACCATTGCCCCCCCAGTACTGCAGGCAACTGTCCGTCACCTCACGCCCAAGCCGCCCGGCCTTCAGCTTGGCCATCGACGCCAGCTTGGTCACATCCTTGCCTTCCACATGCAGCTCACAGGCCTGATAGGTAAGGGCACGCAGGGCTTCCACTTCGGTTTGCAACTCTGCCAGGCGGAAGTGAATCACCTGATTGTTGATTAACGGCTGCCCGAACGTTTTGCGCTCGCGGCAGTATTCAATGGTCTTGTTGATGCAGAGTTCCAGCGCCTTGATCACGTTGGCCGCGCCCCACATCCGTTCCTCCTGGAACTGCAGCATCTGCATCATGAACCCGGTGCCTTCCGCACCGATCCGATAACGCTGCGGTACTCGCACATCGTCAAAGAAAATCTGCGCGGTCTCGGAAGAGCGCATGCCTAGCTTGTTCAGGTGTGGGCTGAAGGAAATGCCCGGCGTGTTCATGGGCACAACGATGAGCGATTTGTTCTTGTGGGGCTTGTCGTCGGAGGTGTTGGCCAGCAGGCAGATAAAGTCGGCCTTGGGGCTGTTGGTGATCCACATCTTGGAGCCGTTGATGACGTAGTCATCGCCATCCTGCTTCGCAGTGGTTTTCATCCCCGCCACATCAGAACCGGCGGCAACTTCGCTGACGCCGATACAGCCCACCATGTCACCGGCAATGGCCGGGGCAAGGAAGGTCCGTTTGAGTTCGTCAGAGCCAAAGCGTGAAATGGCAGGGGTGCACATATCAGTCTGCACACCTATTGCCAGCGGCACACCTCCGCAATGGGCAGTGCCGAGTTCTTCGGCGGCCACCAGGTTGTAGCTGTAATCCAGCCCCATGCCGCCATACTCTTCCGGCTTCTGAATGCCCAACACGCCCAGGTTGCCGAGCTTCTTGAAGATATCGTGAATCGGGAACTCGCCGGCTTCTTCCCATTCGTCGCAGTGGGGATTGATTTCCTTCTCCACGAAATCGCGGACGGTTTTTCTGAGGGCTTCGTGTTCGGCTGTGAATTTCACGTTTTTGTTCTCCTGATTGATTGTTAGCCCGTGCCTATTTGGTGATGGTGCACGTTCTCTAGCTTGGGTGGCGGCTGTGTGGGCGGGCCTTCAGAAACACGCTCCTTCGGCACATCCATGTGACGCTCGGGCTCCGCCATCCATGGCTCCGCACGGTTTCTGAAGGCCCGCCCACACAGCCGCTTTGTCTATAAATTCGTTGCTTCCTGCAGGGCGTTTTTTGGGAGGCCTCCCGCTCCGGGGCCAACCACCATGACTAAGCTCCCCTAGAGGCGGGCAACGCCAAATGAATTAGGCCGCAACTGCCGAACCTCAGCCTCCTGACAAACCGACAGCACCAACGCCAGTACCCGCCGGGTATCCCGTGGATCTATCAGCCCGTCGTCCCACAATCGAGCCGTACCGAACAGAGCTGTAGAGCCGTCTTCCAGTTTCTTGGCCGTGGCCTGCTCCAGGAAATCCAGCGTTTTCGGATCTGGTTCCAGGCCGCCCCGGCGCTGTTTGTCTTCGGCCACAATGCGCATCACCTTGCCCGCCTGAGCAGGGCCCATGACCGCCGTGCGGCTGTTGGGCCAGGCGAAGATGAAGCGTGGGTCCAGGCCGCGGCCACACATCGCGTAGTTACCTGCACCATAGGAACCGCCGATCACAATTGCGACCTTCGGCACCCGGCAATTCGCCACCGCCTGGATCATCTTTGATCCATGTTTGATGATGCCGTTCTGTTCCGAATGAGTGCCCACCATGAAACCCGTGGTGTTATGCAGGAACAGCAGCGGTGTGCCGGCCTGGTCGCAGAGCTGGATAAACTGCGCCGCCTTGGTAGCGCCGGCAGGCGTGATCGGGCCGTTGTTGCCGATAATGCCCACCGAGTGACCTTCAATGCGGATGGTGCCGCACACGGTCTGGTCGTCGTAGCCGTTCTTGAAATCCATGAACTTCGAGCCGTCGGCTATGCGGGCGAGGATTTCACGCACGTCATAAGGCTTCTTGGCGTCGCTGGGAATAACGCCCAGCAACTCTTCGGCTGGGTAGAGCGGCTCTTCCCATTCCGGCTCCCGCGACGGGGGCAACTGCTCGTTCCAGGGCAGGGCGTCGAGCACATTGCGGGCGTGGCGGATGCCGTCGGCGTCGTCCTCGGCCAGGTATTCCGCCGTGCCGGCCACTTCTGCGTGCATCTGTGCGCCGCCGAGCTCTTCATCGGTAGCGACTTCGCCGGTGGCCGCTTTCAGTAGGGGAGGGCCGGCGAGGAACATCTTGGCCTGTTCCCGCACCACAATCACATAGTCCGACAGCCCCGGCTGATAGGCACCGCCGGCGGTCGCATTGCCATGAACCACCGTTACCTGCGGAATGCCAGCGGCGGACATGCGTGCCTGATTGGCGAAACCGCGAGCGCCCAGCACGAAAATGTCCGTGGCGTAGTTCAGGTTGGCGCCGCCGCTTTCAGACAGCGACACCACTGGCAGCTTGTTCTCCATGGCAATTTGTTGCAGCCGCAGGGTCTTGTCCAGCCCCGCCGGCGTAATGGTGCCGCCCTTGATGGCGCTGTTGCTGGCCACCACCAGGCAGCGAACACCGCTAACCGTGCCAATGCCGGCAATAATGCCGCCACCGGACAGGCTGCCGTCCTTGTCGTCGTGCATCTTGTAGCCGGCCAGGGAGCACAGCTCCAGGAATGGCGTACCACGATCCAGCAGGCGATTGATGCGATCACGGGGTAACAGCTTCCCGCGCTTGGTGAACTTTTCACGCGCCGCTTCCGCCAGATCAAGAACCTTCTGCTCCACATCGCGGAAGGTGCCAATGTGCGCTTCCATCACCTCCGCGTTTGCGCGAAAGTCATCCGACTGGGGATTAACGGTGGACTCCAATACCTGCATCGAATTCTCCTCAGTCGTCACTCAACACTTTTGGCGTGACTGCCCGGTGGAACCCATTAAAGGGCTCATTGTTCTTCGCTTTCGGGAACGGCCAAACCCGGCCCCCCTGGGACGCGGCACCGTCAATTCGCAGGCAATCCCCACTGATAAACGCCGCCGCCGGGCTCAGCAGGAAACAAATCGCTGCACTGACCTCGGACTCCGTCCCCATTCGCTTAAGAGGCACGTTATCCCCGAGGCTACGAATCCACTGCTTCATATGTTCGGGATAGTTATCCATCCCACTGGAGGCAATCCAGCCCGGAGCCACAGCGTTCACCCGAACCCCGGAGCAACCCCACTCAACTGCAGCGGTCTGGGTAAAATTCACCATCCCTGCCCGGGCAGCGCCGGAATGCCCCATGCCAGGCATGCCGCCCCACATGTCCGCCACAATGTTCACGATGGCGCCGCCGGTTTTTGACAACAGCTGATTGTAGGCTTCACGGGCAATGAGAAAGCCCCCAGTAAGATTCGTGCGAACCACCGTCTCCCAACCTTTCTGGTTGATGTTTGCCAGCGGCGACGGAAACTGACCCCCGGCGTTATTCACGACGCCGTTCAGCCCGCCATGTTCCTCAATGATGGCCGTGACGGTCGCCTTTACAGACTCTTCCTCACGGATGTCGCACACGTGAGCGGAAGCAATACCACCGTCATCGGTAATCTCTGCTTTCACCGCCTCAACCTTCTCAGCCTTCCGCCCAACCAGAGCGACCCTCGCCCCAAGCGCAGCAAGTTCATGAGCGGTACAACGCCCAATTCCGGAACCACCCCCGGTAACGATAAAAACCTGATCCCGAAAGAGATTCGGGTGAAAAACAGACTGATAGCTCATAACAAGAGGACCTTTTCAAGTGTTCGGGCGCTCTGGTGGGAGGATATGTCCGGGACCGTCAAAAACATGGATGTTTTTGTCGAGCGTACAGGGACGTATTTACCGCGTGTCCCGGACATATCCTTCCACCAGAGTGCATGCACCAATGTAAAATCAATCAAGCAGTTCAGCACGAACCGGAACAGGGAACTCAAGCAACTGCTGGGCAAACGCCTTCCCCTGCGGATCAATCCGCAAGCTGGCAACCCCCCCGCCACCAAGACTGTGCTCCAACAGGAAATTAAAGGCCTGAAACCCCGGCAACGCCCAACGGGTCACCCGACCATGCTCAGGGTGCAGCGTATGGGCCATCCATTCCGCCACAGCCAACTCCGTCAACGCCGCCTCAATAAACGGCACAAACTCCGCCTTGCGGGCAATCACCCCGATATTGGTGTGATCCCCCTTGTCACCACTGCGCGCCCAGGCCAGTTGAATCAAAGGCACTGTGGTATCCGTGGCCGGAGCAGCCGCACTGGCAGACTGCTCAATCAGCTGGCTTGGCTCGAACCCGCCGTCAGTAGCCACGTCTACCGTCTGCTTGTCGCCACCAAGATCCACGGCAACGGATACCTCCGTTTTCGGAACCAGGCACGAATACAACCGAATCTTCGGCCACACCGTCGGCCGTCCACCCACAATGCCCGTAATCCCAGGTGCCATCCCTGTCGCCGCTTGGGCGATTTCCCGGGAAAACAGCACCAGCGCTTCCTTCTTGAGGTGGGCCGTGCTGATCTTCACCACCACCTCCCGACACTCTCCCATACGTCCCTGAGCGCCGTAGGTGGCCTCGGTGCCTAATAGTTCGATGCTGGTTTCCGTGTAGTCCGGCAAGCCCCGCTCACTGAACATCCGCGAGGTTTTGGCCAGGATCGCCTCGGCGACTGTCCGGGCCTTGGCCTTCGCATCCATGCCTGCCAACAAGAAGGTTACCGTGCACTTGAAACCGTCCGGCCAGGTGCCGGACACCTTATAGCTGTCTGTAGCGGGGAGTCCTTTGGCGCCAGAAACCCGAACCTCGTCCGTTGCCACTTCCTCAAGCGAGACCCCGGTAAAATCACAGGTCACATCGGGCAGCAGGTAAGCCCTCGGGTCACCGATTTCATAGACCAACTGTTCTGCCACCGTGCCCCGGGACACTTTGCCCCCGGTACCTTGCGGCTTGGTCATGATGAAATCCCCGGTGGCCAAGACCTCCGCAATGGGGAAGCCCATATCGGCATAACCCTCGGCTACGTCTTCCCAGTCGGTAAAGTTACCGCCAGTGGATTGCGCGCCGCATTCCAGTAAGTGCCCGGCCAGGCTGCCCTGGGCAAGCCGGTCGTAATCGCTCCAGCTCCAGCCAAATTCATGCACCAGAGGCGCCAGCACCAGGGCGCTGTCGGCAACTCGGCCGGTTATGACAATGTCCGCACCCTGTTCCAGCGCTGCGACCAATCCCGGAGCGCCCAGGTAGGCGTTCAGGCTGACCAGCATCGGCGGTATCGGCTGTCCGGTGGTCATCTCGGAGATGCCGGCATCGGCCAGTTGCTTCTTCTTCGGCAGAAGGTCATCGCCCAGCACCAGGGCGATCTTCATATCCAACCCCGCTTTTTCGCACAAAGCCTGCAGAGCATCGCGGCAGGCGACGGGATTGACGCCACCGGCGTTCGCCAATACCCGGATGCCTTTCTGTTTGATCTCACCCAGCAAGGGGCCCATCACCGTCTGCACGAAGTCACGGGCGTAACCCTGGCTTGGGTCCTTCATCTTCTGCCCCGCCATGATGGACATGGTGATTTCCGCCAGGTAGTCCGCTACCAGGTAATCAATATTGCCCTTGCGGACCAGTTGAGCGGCGGCGGTTTCGGTGTCGCCCCAGAAGGCGGCGGAGCAGCCTATACGGACGGTTTGTGGCCTGGAGATGTCGGAATCTGGCATGTCTTCACCTTGTTAACGGAAGCCGCGAAGTGCTTTCAAAGACCCTTGATGGGCCGCTTGTAGCGGAGGTTGTCTATCATAAAGCCGACAATACCAAGCAAGCGCTTGGTTTGTAAACAGGCAAATTCGGGATAGAATGGGCGCTCTTCTGTTCCCTGGCTGGAAAACACTGTGAATCAAGACTCTATCCTGCGCTCACTGGTTGCCGACAACCTGGTTTCCGATCCCGCCGGAGCCCGTGGCCGGCTTCTCCACGAGGCCGCAAAGCTGTTTCGTGACAAGGGTTATGAGCGGACCACCGTCAGGGATCTGGCCGCCGCCGTTGGCATTCAGTCCGGTAGCCTGTTCCACCACTTCCGCACCAAGGAAGAAATCCTCAAAGCCGTCATGGTGGAGACCATTCGTCTCAACACGGCCCTGATGCAGGCTGCGGTGGATGCGGCCAGTACCGATCGTGACAAGTTACAGGCGCTGATTCGCGCTGAACTGGAATCCATCAACGGGCAGACCGGGGAGGCCATGGCGGTGCTGGTCTTCGAGTGGCGTAGCCTATCCGAGGCATCCCAGGTTCACGTCCTTGAGCTCCGGGATATCTACGAGCAGTTGTGGTTGGATGTGCTGGAGACGTTGCGTCAGGACGGCGTGCTGACGGCAGACCCGTTTGTGGTGCGCCGCATGCTCACGGGCGCCCTTAGTTGGACAGTGACCTGGTACCGGCCAGACGGTGGCCTGACGTTGGACGATTTGACGGCGCAGGTGGTCGCAATGATGGGGTTAACGACGCCCTGAACCGGATGCCCTGGCATAAAATGCCGGTCGTGGTACGAATGTCTCAATTGTAATTATTCTCAGAACTCATTGTTTTAAATAAATAAAAAATTTGTTTCCTCCCGTCTATGTGGGCCATTGGCCTGATCGGCATGACCAAATCGGCAATCCAGCCATTTTTGTCTGACAAGATTCAACGCATTCTTGCCC
>OJBX01000535.1_pt1 | contig 13136 bp, 15 predicted proteins | sample 1590751 | NCBI WGS metagenome assembly OJBX01 (sample SAMN05416780, study PRJEB24817) | seawater metagenome | isolation source: Sea water | place: Canada:Atlantic | collected 2013-07
GCGCCTTGTCGGTTTTCCAGTCAACCTGTTCGCGCACGGCATCCACATCAGCCACTGGCGTCCCCACACAGCCGGTAAGAATTCCCACACCGAATACCAGCAAGGCCAGTTTGACTGATAGAAACAAATGGCCCATTCACCGCTTCCCTATGCTACTTATCGTAGATTCCATCATTCCTTCACCGGATGGTGGACGGTTTTGGGGAAAGTGTCACGCTACAGACGGGAAGCCCATGGCCACCATGCGCGATGCGCTAACCGAGGAGCCACGCCAGGCAGATATATCCCAGCGCGGCGACAACCCCGGCAAGCTGAAAAATAACGGCCATGATCGCCGCCGGCCGCGTCCACTGATACCGATCCAGAACAAAGACAATTACCCCGAGGGCAATGCACAATGCAGCAGGTATCTTGAGTTCAGGAGACGGGCCAGAAACAGTAGTGATGTTATTGCTCGACACGGACAGCCCAATATCGGCAACCCAAAACATCACGCCGAGAAAAACGTCCAGAATGGCGACAGCCCTGACCATCCAAACGTTGATCATCCTGCACCTTTTTTAAACAAGAACGCCGCCACTTCACGGCTAAAAATTTTCAACCCAGCACGCTTACGGCTGCCTGTCGAAGGTTTTCACCCCTTCCGGAATCTTGAACCAATCCTGTTTTTCGCTGATCCAGATATGCGCCTGCGGCTCAAGAATGCTGGTATCCGCCAGATTGGCTGGTTTGAGCTTGATACTGTCTGGCTCATCCGGGTTAACGTGGTAAATGCGATTGCCGCAGGTGGGACAGAACATTGCCGCACTGGTATTGCCACTGTCAGCGGTACGCAGCCATTCGCGCATTTCACCGTGAAACACAATGTCTTGGGCGCGTACAACAGCGGTAAGGCTGAATGCACTGGTGGACAGCTTCTGGCACGCCTTGCAGTGGCAGGCCAGTACTTTCTGGGGTTCAGCCAATAACAGGTAGGTCACCGCACCGCACTGGCAAGCGCCGTCGATTGGATAGGTCGCCATCGTTTCCTCCGTTCATTCAGTCATTCGATTTACGGGCACTTCCGACACGGCCATAACAAGCCAGGTCGTCTCTGCCTGATTGTCTGGCCCATTCATCAGCCCATTGAGCCAACGGCCCTATCGATTCCATGAGCTGGGTTCCCAATTCGGTGAGGGCGTAGCCACTGCTCTCTTCCAACGCAACGATTCCCGCCTCACGAAGCTCCTTGAGCCGGGACATCAGCACGTTGGGTGAGCTGATACCACATTCCTGTTGCAGTGCGCGGGTACTCTTTCGCTGCTGGTGTCGCAGGCACCAGAGAATACGCAACGCCCAGCGACGACCAAGCAGATCCAGAGCCACCATGATTGGCTGGCCCGATTGGGAATTGCGAACCGGCTGGCCGGGTTTAACAGGTCGACTTTGCGTCACGCTTGATCTCCTGGTCAATCGCTATTACTTTCATAGCGCTATTTATTTGATAGCGCTATGCTAGCACATGCGAGGAACAAACCATGATCATTGATGCCTGGGCCCAACACCCCACTCTGCGTCACCTTCAGGACCCCATTTTCGATTCGCTACGGCGATGGACCAAAATGCCAACGCCACAATCAGGGCTTCCAGTGTCGACAACTGTTGCCCTGATGGATGCCGGAAACGTGGATCTGAGTTTGATATCTGCCTGGGAAGCGCCCGGCAAGAGCATGATTTCCAATGATGAAGTCGCTCAGTTCGTTCATCAGGCGCCAGACAGATTAATCGGTGTCGGCTCAGTAGATATCTCACGCCCCATGGCAGCGGTGCGAGAAATTCAACGCTGCGTTAATGAACTGGGCTTCAAAGCCATACGCGTACTGCCCTGGCTATGGGAAGTGCCTCCCACCGATCGGCGTTTTTATCCGGTGTATACGGCCTGTGCCGAACTCGGCATTCCTTTCTGTACCCAGATTGGCCACACCGGCCCGTTAATGCCCAGCGAAGTGGGACGCCCTATCTATCTCGATCAGGTGGCGCTGGATTTTCCAGAATTGAACATTGTCGCTGGTCATATCGGCTACCCGTGGACCGAAGAAGCCATCGCGGTTGCCACCAAACACGAAAATGTCTACATCGACACTTCCGCCTATACAACCAACCGTTACCCCGCCGCACTGGTTGATTTCATGCGTCACCACGGTCGTAGCAAGGTATTGTTCGGGACCAATTACCCCATGATCACGGCCGACAAGGCCCTGGAGGGGCTCGACGCCCTGGCACTGGATGAGGAGACGAAAAAGCTTTTTCTCGCTGGCAACGCTCAACGGATTTTTGACCTGCCCTAAAACAGGCAATGATTTACCGGGTGTTCCCAGCGTTCATTGAGGGACGGTAGCGGTAGTGCCCGGTAATCTGATAGTCGAACAACATGTCTTCCAGACGAGGCCCCGCACCAATGTTATGCACGACCTTCGGAGTGCCCGTGTTCGCCGCCAGCTTGTCGGTAACAATGCCAATATGAGGCAGATTCCCGGGTAACATCCAGGTCACCAAATCTCCGGGCTTATAATCCGATGATGTCTGGCTTATCGGCAATGACTTGCCATGGCGGGCAAAGAAAGCCTGCAAGTTTGGCACGCGGCGGTGATCGATATTGCGGTCGGTGGAACTTAGCCCCCAGATCCGTTTGGACGGATAAGCCGCGAAGTTGGCTGCCATATCCTCATGAACCAAAACCTGAAGATCCACGCCCAGAGTACGGTAAGCGCGAATCACCACATCGGTGCAGACACCGATATTCGCCGGCACATCACCATTGGGGTAATCCAACCGATAGTAGGCGCCGTTGTAGCTAACCTGATGTTGCGTGCGCTCAAGCGCCGCCGAAACCAGATCCTGTTGAAAAGCGTTTGCTTGCACAACGCCTGACAACAGCCCCCAAAGTAACGCTAACCCGCATCCCAGGCGTTGTGACATACCCCTACCCCGCTTTCCAATTATTCAGATCCATTATCCGACCGCCATCAGGGGAGTCTGTTCCGGTAAGCCCGCAGGATGCCGTCCACCCGCTCTGCATGATCCATATCAACACGGAGGAAAAACGGAACAACCCACTCGCAACCGGCAAGCTGACAATGCCGCTTCCAGTCACCAAACGTATCGATACTGTCCAGCGTCAGAGCCACTGAACCGCCCCGCTCGGCAAACCCACCACCAATGCTTTCTCCCAGCACCAACCATTTGTCATCGCAGAAGGGCCGTATGGAAACGGTATACACATGATGCCGCTGATCCTGCTCGGTGGGTGCACGGTTCTCCATGCCCAGGGTCAAGGTCGCCGTCTTCAAATCCGCAAAATCCACTGCTTCAGACCACTCCAACAGTGCCGGCACGTCCAGCGACGCTTCCTGCTCCCACACATTTTGGCCATCCCACATCTGGGTTTTATCCAGGGCCGTCCAGCTCAGCGCCCCGGGGGTGACGTCACAGGCTCGCAGCTTGAGAGGAAACGCCAGAAACCACAGCGGTGTATCCGCGACCCGGGCAGAGGGAAACTGGCGAAAACTGCCATTGTCGAACTCGATGATCAGCTTGAACGATTCCAGTGGCACCACACGTTTGATCGACAGCGGCATTAACGTCTCCCGGCTTACTGGCGGGCCGCCAGCGTCACGATGTTAAGACAGTAGAACATGCTCATCGCATACCCCCCTGAGCGCCAGCAACCGGCACACTGCGGAAGGAGAAAATCAGTCAACAGATGCCTCAGGCTTTTGCACAATCATGTAGGTATGAAGCTCGGGATACTGGTCATACTCCAGATGCCGGCACACACCGCCAAGCCGGGATACCAGCGCCAGAAAGCCGTTAACACCCAGTGAGGAGTAATACATTTCCGGCCCCATGAAATCATCCCGGTGATCTCCCGGTTCATCGGTACCGCCAAACGAGAAGATCAACACCCCGCCCGCTTCCAGGCTGTTCACCAGCCGGGTGATAACATTTTCCTGTTCCGAGAAAGGCACATGCCAGATGCTGTCCCACGCCGTGATAAAAGCATAATCAGCAGGGCTGTCCCACTGGCAGATATCCTGATGATGGAACGTCACATCCGGGTGGCGATCACGGGCCAGACGCAGCATCTTCGCCGAGACATCCACGCCTTCCGGCGTAAAGCCTTCCTCCTGCAGCAAATCAATAAACCGGCCCGTACACCCACACCCCACATCCAGCGCCCGGCCCTTGCGGCGGACAAACTGCAGCGCCCTCTTGTGCGCCTCAACGCCATTCTGACGATTGAACTTCTCGCTTTCCCACAAGTGGGTCAGGGTGTCGTACTTCTTGCCGGTTTCGGTGGGGTCCATGGGTAGTCAACCGTTGGATCGTTGCGAAAGAAATACCCAGCCAAAGAACAGCATAAAGGCCAGATCGTTCAGCCCATAGATGCTGTAGAACACCCCGGCAAACAGATCCTGCTCATACACCGCGCCAAGGCTATGGTTCGCCATCCACAGCCCCCATGCCACTACATACACCAGCTTCTCCACGGCAAAGGCTGCGGCCAACCAGCGAAGATTCCCCTGGATAAACGCCGCCCCCAGATAGGCCAGCCCCCATACCACAATCATCAGCAGCCCGAAGTTGGACATGACCACCGGATCGGCTTGGTTGATGGTGTCATTGGTGAAGGCACGGGAGAAAAGCAAAACGCCGCCGATATTCATCAAGGCGGCGGCGATAAAACCGTTTCTGACCAGGTTGGGGTTCATTGTCTCTCCAGAGGGTTTGAGGATTATTTTGATTTCATTCAGCTTGTCAGGCGAACAACAAGATCGACATTTCTACACTGACCCGAGAGCCTGCTGTAGGAGCGCCGCTTGAGGCGCGAACAGGCTGGCTATCAATGCCCTCTGGGTTCAATGAAGTGCACGGGGCAAGACCTGACCCTCGTGCCTCACTTTAACGCGGTGGTTAAGTGAAATTTTTCGACAGATTTAACTTTCATAGCGACAACGCCACTCTTTGTTTTGTCCAATCGGACGTAAAGCCAGACTCTCTGGCCAAGTGCTTGGTGAATGCATCCATTACAGCGGCGTAGAAATTGCCATGTGGGGAGCTTGTCTGAAATGCCTGCTCAATTACTTGCACTTCCTTTTTTCCACCTGGCCGAGCCTTGAGGCGGCGGCGTGTTTCTGTAAGCGCATCACGAACGCCGAGGCCGTCGTGAATCATTACATTCCGCATGCAAATTAGTGCGTCGGCATTATCCCTTTTTATCTTTAAAGCCGAAGCTACGCGATTCCCTGAGAGGGTCTTTCCGCCATCAATGATTTCAAGATGAACGAATGCGTTCAAGAGTCTAACTTCCAAAGTGCCAGGATTAGAAAATGCCTCAATAAGAAAATGACTTCTCGAACGCAACGAAGCGGTTATTAATTTTTCAAGGACTTCTTTATAGTGACGAGGGTCGTGCACCAAGACGCCATATGATATCGCCTGGTCAGGCAAAGAGAGATTCAAACTGACTTTTGACTGACTCCTGACAAAATGAATAAACGCTCTTCTTCTAAGAAATAAAGATACAGCCATGCGAAGCTCGTTCGCATATTTTGAAATATCGAGACTCGAGCTATAACACCTCACATATTTTGATAGCACCGTACCAGGACGAAAAGTATGTACCCGAACCTTTTTCCCATTGAGCTCTATAGAGCAGTCAAACTTCACCCGTGGATCACAATAAAATAGAATTTCAGAACCATCATCAATACCAGAGTTAACAACCTGAAATTCAATTCTGGAATTGAATGGCTTAATCTCGACCTCATCGACACCAACAACATTGGGATTAACTCCAAGTGCTATTGCTAGGCTAGAGCTAGATATATCTTTATCCTCAACTGGTTCCGCCTGGGTAATAGATGATAAGAAGAATGGGCCTAATTTTTCGGAAAGAAACTTACTATCTCCGGTTCGGAGGGAAACTTTTTCGAGAAAAAAATGATCCTTCGTTGCTAAAAAGAAGCCCAGAAAACCCTCGAAAGAGCTGGCACTATTCTCATAAATAATGCATCTGCCTTGCACAAGATCCAAGAAAACATCTACGGAAACGGCCCTAGAATCGTCAACTATAGTGGCCACTCCTTCAAGAAACATTATCGTTCCTCCACGTAACGCCCGAACATTGGAGCCAGGTCTTGCCTTTTGCTACTTGGGGCACGGAGCAAGACTTGACCCCAATGGCTATTTCAGACCCACTGATTCTCATAGATCGTCTTTCTTAGTGCTCTGGCAGAAAACAAAGCCATTTCTTCAAGCTCCCTTTCCGACTGCTCGGGAGAATCTAGCAGCTTCTGATCATCCCATGGGTCATTTACGTGCACCCACTTATTTCGGCACTTTCGTAGCTTATGCAGATCAGACTTCAGATCGTCAGCTATGGAAGCACCATCGATCAGCTCAAAGAGGGTGCTACGTTCCCCCTGAGGATATTCAGACCGCAAATATGTTTCGATCCCTGAAACCGCGGTCAGTATAGATGCTAGGTTCGCTCCATGCACAAACGCTAGATCGGATTCTCGGACAATGAAAGAGCACCACTCCGACAAGATGACTCCGCCTTTTAAAAGCTCGTCATCAAGGGACACAATATGATTCCAGCGTTCTTCTGCGTTCATATGGTTAACAGATATTAGGAAGCCTAAAAAACTGTGAGGGTCAGGTCGCCCATTTCCCAAACTGTAGGATTTATGGAATTGGGAGACCTGACCCCATTGTTTCGCACTAGAGCTCAAACCCATAGTTATTCTCAAGGTGCTTAACCACATTTCTCAGCCCTTGCATGATCATTAGCTGGTTGGCCCCAAACTTGTAATGACCATTCAAGCTGTAATTCTTCAGATCAGCCTCTTCCATGAATTTCTCAAACAAAACATGCGACTTCCTGGTAATGCCGGAAGAATCAACAAAGGAAAGTGGATAGCGAAACTCTCTACCCTCCCCCTCCCACTCACCTCCTGGGCCATAGTTCTGCATGTTGGAGTTGTAGCAAAGCCCTCCTATGATCTCTTCCATTTCGATTAGGATTTTTTGAAGCCTTTTCTCTTTGCCTTGATGATCCATAACCACCCCCTACCTAAATTGCTAATAGGTATTAGGAAGCCCGCGCGAATATCCAATGAACGCGCCGACTTCATATCACATTTATCAAATTCATATACCGACCGATAAAAGCAGAAATCTCAACGGGTTACAACGACGCCCTTTCCGGGCGGCTGTGATATGAGGAAGGCGTCGTTTTCTGATCCCGGTTTCTTCTGTCTGAGAACGGTGCAGTTCGCGCCTCAAGTGGCGCTCCTACAGTTGATAACGGTGCGAAGGCAATCGGCAGGGCCGGGCGGCCCTGCCCTGGTGGGATTCAGTCTTTGTTTTTCCAATCCAGACTATAAAGATCATCCCTACGATCGCGCAGGTTGGTCACCGACCCTTCCCTGTGCAGCAGTTTCAGCTTTTCCAGGTCCACATCCGCAAACATGAGCATTTCGGTATTGGGGACCGACTCACTGATGATGGCATCGTGGGGGAAGTAGAAGTCGCTGGGGGAAAATACCGAGGACTGGGCGTACTGAATGTCCACGGCATCCACTCGCGGCAGGTTGCCCACGGAGCCGGAGATGGCCACGTAGCATTCGTTTTCGATGGCGCGGGCCTGGGCGCAGTGGCGTACGCGCAGGTAGCCGTTCTTGGTGTCGGTCCAGAACGGGACGAACAGGATATCCATTTTCTCGTCGGCGAGAATTCGGCCCAGTTCGGGGAATTCCACGTCGTAGCAGATCAGGATACCCACCCGGCCCGCGTCGGTATCGAATACCTGCAGCTTGTCACCGCCCTGGATCACCCAGTCACGACGTTCGTGGGGGGTGATGTGGATCTTGTACTGGGATTCCACCGAGCCATCGCGGCGCATCAGGTAGGCCACGTTGTAGACCTTGTCATCTTCGATCACCGGCATGGAGCCGCCGACGATGTTGATGTTGTAGCTCACCGCCATATCCGCCAACGCATCGCGGACTTCTTCGGTGAAGCTGGCCAGGAAGCGCACTGCTTCCACGGAGTTCAATTCCGGGCGCAGGCCCATGAGCGGAGCGCTGAAGAATTCCGGGAGCACCGCGAAGTCGGCACGATAATCAGACAGCGCGTCGATAAAGAATTCCACCTGATTGAGCAGGTCCTGCACATCACGGGCGGCGCGCATGCGGCGCTGGACCACGCCCACGCGCACCACGGTGCGGCGCGGCCATTCCGCGTCGTCATCTTCCGGTTCGTAGAGGATGTTGTCCCATTCCAGCAGGGTGGCGTAGCCGTGGGAGTCTTCGTCTTCCGGCAAGTAGGCTTTCATCAGACGTTTAACGTCGAAGCCGTTGGAAAGCTGGAATGACAGAATAGGATCGTAGATAGCGCGGGCTTCCACCTGCTCGATATATTCGGTCACCGGCATCTGGTCCGCGTAGTTGGTATACCCCGGCAGGCGACCACCCGCCAGAATCGCACGCAAATTTTCGTCCCGGCACAGTTCCTTGCGGGCTTCATAGAGCCGACGACCCAGACGGTAGCCGCGGTACTCCTTGTCCACGAACACGTCCAAGCCGTACAGGGCATCCCCTTTCTTGTCGTGGGAGCGCACCTTGTCGTCGGTGATCAGGTCTTCGTAGCGGTGCGGATTGGAGAAACGGTCGTATTTGACCTTGATGGTCAGCGCCGTGGCCACCAGCTCGCCATTGTCTTCGATCACCAGCTGCCCATCCTGAAAAATGCGGATCAGGGTCTTGATAGTGTCTTCCGGCCAGGCCCCACCAATATCGTGATAGACCTGATTCATAAGACGCGCCAACGCCGGGTAATCGTCTTCGGTGAGCGTACGCAAACGCAGGCGGGTTGTTTCTTCGGCCATAAAAAAACTCCGTTTTTCGCTGCACGCGTCACGCTCAACGCAACAACGCGATACAGGTCTATTCATCTCTTCAATGCCGCAGCCGCGCTTCAATGCTGCAGGTTACGACGATTTTTGCATTTCCGTGTTGCGTGCCGCGTGTTGCTTCTCTATTTACGCATTCAATGGCGGGAAGGTAATCAACCAGCTCATTTCCTGATTCTGCAACGCATGCATGCCACTGGGATAGAGCGCCACCCCATCGGGGCGAATAAAAAGCACGCCCCCTTCATTCAGGCCAACAAAGCCGGATTGATGCTCGCGGACAAAACCGCACACCTCGCTCCACTGCGGCTGCAATGAAGGTGGAATGGTTTCGTAGCCGATGACACCATTGGCCAGAGGGTCATCGATGGCGACCCGGTCGCGATACAGGCCCACCGCGTCTTCGCCGACCAGCAGCACCATGCCCTGATGAAAGTGGAGCAGGGTCACGTTACCGCGCGGTGGCAGGCTGAGGTTTTCCTGTTGGTCGATAATGGTGTCCATAGAATCTGAAACCTTACGTAATACGGGCGGATAAATGGCTGAAAACATTGTAATACTTACCGGCGCCGGAATCTCTGCGGAATCCGGGATCAAGACCTTCCGCGCCGCCGACGGGCTGTGGGAAAACCACCGGGTAGAAGAGGTGGCCACCCCGGAAGCCTTCCTGCGCAATCCCCTGCTGGTGCAGAACTTCTACAACCAGCGCCGCCAACAGCTGCTCACACCGGCCATTCAGCCCAATGCGGCCCACCGGGCACTGGCCAAGTTAGAGAAAGCCTTCCCGGCGGGCAAGGTACTGCTGGTGACCCAGAACATCGACGACCTCCACGAACGGGCTGGCAGCCGCAATCTGATCCACATGCACGGCGAACTGCTCAAGGGCCGCTGCCAGACCAGCGGCGGCCTGGTGGACCTGGACCACGACCTGACCGTCAACCTGCCCTGCCCGCTCTGCGGCGGCAAAGGCTGCCTGCGCCCCCATGTGGTGTGGTTCGGGGAAATGCCTCTGCAGATGGAAGCCATCTACCGCGCCTTGTCCCAGTGTGACCGCTTTATCAGCATCGGCACCAGCGGCAACGTGTACCCGGCCGCCGGCTTTGTGGAAGAGGCCAACCGCCATGGTGCGCACACCGTGGAACTGAATCTGGAACCCTCCCAGCGGCTCACCGCCTTTGCCGAACACCAGCATGGCCTGGCCAGCGAACTGGTGCCGGCCTATGTGGAAGAGTTGATTGAAGGACTAAGCTGCTAGCTACGAGCTTCTAGCTGCGAGGAACACCCGTTTCTTAAATAACCTGTCAGGTATGCGGATTCGGTCGGAACGCGGGCACTGACTATTCGTACCCCAGGACCACCTCGCGCCTGGTAGCTAGCAGCTCGTAGCTAATAGCTGGCTTTTCCTTCATTGCCCCACCCTATGGCGCAGACAGGCCCCTTGATATTTCTATAACCGGCTGATTCCGCTAGACTGCTGGACCTCTACAAAGGGAGTGTCAGCCAGAGCCCGCCGCGCAAGAACGGGGCACGGGGCCTCCAGCAACTACAGGTAGCAAAGCACATCATGACCGACAAGCAGGTAGACGACCTTAACATTGCCTCGCAGGACGTACTGATTACGCCCAACGCGCTGAAGGAAAAATTGCCTCTCAGCGATAACGCCCGCCAGACTGTGATCAGCGGCCGCGAGACCATCCGTAATATTCTGGACCGCAAGGACCATCGCCTGTTCGTGGTGATTGGCCCCTGCTCTATCCACGATACGGACGCCGCCATGGAATACGCCGCCCGGCTGAAGAAGCTGGCCGACGAGGTGAGCGACACCATCTACCTGGTGCTGCGTGTCTACTTTGAGAAGCCGCGTACCACTGTGGGCTGGAAAGGGCTGATCAACGACCCTTACATGAACGATTCCTTCAAGGTGGAAGACGGCCTGCATATTGCCCGCAAGCTGCTGCTGGATGTGGCCGAGCTGGGCCTGCCTGCCGCCACCGAGGCGCTGGACCCGACCACCCCGCAGTACCTGCAGGACTTGATCGCCTGGAACGCCATTGGCGCGCGCACCACCGAGAGCCAGACGCACCGGGAAATGTCTTCCGGCCTGTCCAGCCCGGTGGGCTTCAAGAACGGTACCGATGGCAGCCTGGATGTGGCCGTAAACGCCATGCTCAGCGTAAAGCACCCGCACCGTTTCCTGGGCATCGACCCGGAAGGCCGCGTGGCGCTGACCACCACCAAAGGCAACCAGTATGGTCATGTTGTGTTGCGTGGCGGTGGCGGCAAGCCGAACTACGATTCCGTATCCGTGGCGCTGGCTGAACAGGCACTGGAGAAAGCCGGTGTCTCCACCAACATCATGGTGGATTGCTCCCACGCCAACTCCAACAAGGACCCGGGCCTGCAGCCGCTGGTGATGGAAAACATCGCCAACCAGATTCTGGAAGGCAACGACTCCATCCTCGGCCTGATGGTGGAATCGCACCTGAAATTCGGCAACCAGAAGATCCCGCCGAACCTGGACGACCTAGAATACGGCGTGTCCATCACTGACGGCTGTATCGCCTGGGACACCACCGAAGAAGCCATTCGCAGCATGGCCGACAAACTGCGCGAGGTGCTGCCGAAACGGCAGAAGTAATCGCCCCGTTGCTGACAAAAAAGCCGCCTTCAGGGCGGCTTTTTTGTGGGCGTTCCCCTATAAGGACTCACTGCAGGTATAACCCACTTCGCTTGCAGACAAATCCCCAGCGCACAAACGCTTCTTCGCTAAGCCACACAAAAAAAGCCCGGCAATTGCCGGGCTCTTTCAAACGGTTAGCAGGGCTAACTTAGCCGCCGAACAAACCGGCCAGGCCAGAACCTCCCTCCAGCAAACACTCGAATGCCAGCGTCGGGCTAAGGCCACCCGCTGCTGCATCAGGGCAGATTCCATCAAGGATCGGATCAAGCGGCGTACCGTCACCGCCAGCGCCACCACTGATGGCTTCCATGAAACACGCCGCAGGGTCCACGTTACCGTCGGCAGACTCTTCTGAACAAATCTGGTCGGTCAGCGGATTGGAGCCCGAGATTGCATCCTGAATGTCTCCGAAAGCAGAACCGGCTTCAATCAGACAGTCGAAAGGCGTCGTCGGCCCCAGATCCGCTTCGGAAGCATCCGGGCAGAACTGACCCAGTACTGGCGCCAGCGGGTTGCCATCGGCACCCGGCAGGCCACCACCACCCGGAGCAAAACCACCAGCGGCTTCTTCAAAGCAGGCAGCCGGATCAATCGGGCTATCTGCTGAGGCTTCCGGACACAATTGCTCGGTCAGCGGGTTGCTGCCCAGCAACAGGTCCTGCACGTCACCAAAGTTACCGCCCGCTTCGGTCAGGCAATCCAGCGGAGTGGTCGGCCCCAGATCTGCTTCGGAGGTGTCCGGGCAGAATTGTGCCAGTACCGGCTCCAGCGGGTTGCCATCGGCACCCGGCAGCTCACCACCGCCTGGCGCAAGACCGCCGGCCGCTTCCATAAAGCAAGCTGCCGGATCAATCGGGCTATCTGCAGAGGCTTCCGGACACAGTTGCTCGGTCAGCGGGTTGCTGCCCAACAGCAGGTCCTGCACGTCACCAAAGTTACCGCCCGCTTCGGTCAGGCAATCCAGCGGAGTGGTCGGCCCCAGATCTGCTTCGGAGGTGTCCGGGCAGAATTGTGCCAGTACCGGCTCCAGCGGGTTGCCATCGGCACCCGGCAGCTCACCACCGCCTGGCGCAAGACCGCCGGCCGCTTCCATGAAACAGGCTGCCGGATCAATGGGTGCATCCGCAGAGGCTTCCGGACACAGTTGCTCGGTCAGCGGGTTGCTGCCCAGCAGCAGGTCCTGCACGTCGCCAAAGTTGCCACCAGCTTCAGTCAGACAATCGATCGGCGTGGTCGGGCCCAAATCTGCTTCGGAGGTGTCCGGGCAGAATTGTGCCAGTACCGGTTCCAGCGGGTTGCCATCAGCACCCGGCAGCTCACCACCGCCCGGTGCAAGACCACCGGCCGCTTCCATGAAACAGGCAGCCGGATCAATCGGAGCATCCGCAGACGCCTCCGGGCACAGTTGCTCGGTCAGCGGGTTGCTACCCAACAGCAGGTCCTGTACGTCCTGGAAGTTGCCACCGGCTTCCGCCAGGCAATCTACCGGGGTGGTCGGGC
>OJBX01000540.1_pt1 | contig 12862 bp, 10 predicted proteins | sample 1590751 | NCBI WGS metagenome assembly OJBX01 (sample SAMN05416780, study PRJEB24817) | seawater metagenome | isolation source: Sea water | place: Canada:Atlantic | collected 2013-07
ACCAAGAACCTGCTGGTGAGCTACAGCATCGACCCGCTGGGTTTCTTCTGAGTCCGAAGCGATACGGCCCCCCTGCAATGGGGGGCTTCTGTACGGCCGGGTTAAATGTCACAAAACCATGCTACAGGGACATATGCCGATTCCAAATGGCAATGGATTCGATTGCAAGCTGTGGCTGAGCCAACCGGCGGGGTACATAGGAATGAAGACGAACCGCCTTACGTATACGAAACAGAGAAATTCTATAGCGGGGACGCCACTGTATAACTTTGTTCCTGCGCTAGTGGAGAAAATTGGATGACGTTCATAGTAGGTGAAGAGTGCATCAAGTGTAAGCACACGGACTGCGTTGAGGTCTGCCCGGTGGATTGTTTTTAGTCGAACCTGAATATCCCACTTTTGGCGCTGATTACTGTTGAGCGCTGCCAGGCAGCAACCTGATCAATAACTCAATGCGGCGTGATGCTCGAATCCATCGTCGCTGTCTGCCACAGTTAACAGCCGGATGATCCTTCGCAACATGGTTTCCGCCCATTTTTTCGGGGCAAAATAAAGCCAGCGCAGGAGCCGGCGCAGATTTTGGCCGCAGGCAGACAGAATCGCATTCAGCGCATCGCCCTGTATGCCTTTCAGATAACAGCGACCCAACTTTCCCTCGGCCTTCAGGTGACCGATGATGGGTTCAACACTGTTCCGTCGCTTTAGTAAACGCTTGTCGAGCCTTGTGAGTCCGCGTTTCTGGCCAGCAATGACTACTCTTGTGCTCTCTACTCCGTGTCCGCGATAACCTCGATCCACATAGCACACTGAAGGTTGTGTATTCGTTAGCGCAAACACCTGATTCAGCTGGTCGTCCAGGGTGTGGCCATCGTACGGCGCACCGTTGTAACTTCTCGCACCAACAATAAACGCTTCTTTCGCGGTCGTGGCGATGCTGACCTTGCAACCAAACTCATAGCGCTTATGGGCTTTGCCCTTGGAGATACAATCCACCATCGGCTCGTGCAAGCTGTAAATCTTGTTCTTCGAACGGACCTCTTGTTTTAGCAGACGTCCGGCCAGCTCAAAGACATGATGCTCCTTTTCTGTGAGCTGTATCGATTGAGCCTTTATTTGTCGATCCAAATCGCGATAGACACGTCCCAAACAGCCTTTCAATTTCTTTAAAGCCTTGCGCATACGCTTGAACTGCTTCGCGTGTGCATAACGACCAATCTGCGGCGCAAGATACCGGCAATCCTTGTCGTAGGTTTGGCGCAACACAATGCCATGCCGATGGGCAATCACCACCAATTGTCGTCGCGCTTTCTCGTACAACTTTGAATCTGTTGGATGCGCAATATTCTTTTCTTGTACGGTTGAGTCCACCACCACACGCTGCAAGCTAGAAGGCGTGATCACCTTCAGCTTTAACGCCGCATCGATTGTCGCGGCAAGAAGTTCTTCACAGCCCGCTTCGCCGATACGCTTACGCCACTTGATCAGACTCGTTGGGTGAAACGGCACGTTGTGTTCAAAAAACTCACAACCACAAAAATACTGGTGAGTAGACCGAGGGGTTTTCACCCTCAGCCGCTCGCAGAACCGTACGTGATACTCTCGCATCATACGGCTCCCATTATCCAACCATCGCTCGGCCAATCAGGCGCCAATGCACCAGTAAGTTAGGATTACTTCGAGCAATCAAGTTCAACCGCTTGTGGCTTCGGCCCGTATGACCCCAGAGGTCTCGGTACTTCCTTCTCAAGTAGTAGCCCAACCGCTCGTCCAAGTACTTGAACAGCTTAAACATCTCTGATCGATAGTACCGCCCATAATATTGCCACCACCCCATCAAAATCGGATTGATGAAGCGCGTTATGTCCTCCAATGGTAGCATGGCATGGTCACCTAGCCGCCAAGAACGGATTCGTTCACGCATTTTTATGAGCGCCCGCGGGCTGACGGCAGGGAGAAAGCTAGTGAACTTTTCTCCTTTCCTATCAACGGCACACCGCGGTCTGAAGCAATATCCTAAAAAGGTAAACTGAATATCCGGATACTTCTCCCGTCTCTTTCCATCTTTACAGTAGACGATTCGGGTTTTATCCGGGTGAAGTTCCAAACCACAACGGCGGAACCTGTCCTTCAGCTCTTCCTTCAGTCGTTCCATGCGAGCTCTGCTGTTGCCATGACAGACGACATCATCCGCATAGCGTTCAAACAGGATGTCGCGATGAAAACGACGCATCCAGCTATCAAAGGCATAATGCAAAAACAGATTTGCTAGCAGTGGACTGATCACACCCCCTTGCGGCGTTCCCACCGTTCGAACCGATGTGCTACCGTCAAGCAGTTGTGTCGGTGCTTCAAGCCATCGCTTTACGTAGAGCAGAACCCAACTTTCCTGAGTGTGTTTGCGTAATGCCTTCATCATCAAGTGGTGGTCTATCGTATCGAAAAATGCCTTGATATCAAGATCCAGAACCCAAGCCTTACGCCAACACCGCTCTCGCGTTTTCTCTAGGGCTTGATGCGCCGACTTACCAGGTCGGTATCCATAGGAGTCTTCATCAAAGCGTGGATCGATTTGTGGCTCCAAATATCTTTTAGCTACCATTTGCGCTACACGATCCGCCACGGTAGGGATACCTAGCCGCCGCACACCTCCATCCGCCTTAGGTATTTCTACTCGCCGAACCGCCGGCGGAAAGTAGCTTCCTGACGCCATGCGATTCCAAAGCTTGTAGAGATTACCTTGTAGGTTTTTGGAAAAATCCTCCATGCTTTGACGGTCAACACCTGCTGCTTTTCCTTTGTTTTTGACCTCCAGCCAAGCCTCCCAGATCATGCGTTTGCTGATCGGGAATGGTTTGTCTAAGCGTGTTGTAGTCCTCCCAGTCACCGTGGTTGCTCCAACATCTTAGACCAGATAATGCAGACCCTTCGCTCCACATCCATTACAGATGCTTCAACACTACTACGGACTGCTCCGCCCCCGTTTTCCGAATTGCATATACTGGATTCATACTGCTGAAAAGCAGTTCGTCTTCCCCCAATCCGGAACGACAGGTTCCCACGTTCCGTGCTACAGCCTGTCCAAAGCTCATGCCGCTTATACACCGGTTGCCGTACAGCCCATAAGCAGGTTTTGTCTGTACTCATCAGAGTGTCACTACCATACACACTTTTTGACAACGTCTATATCCCATTTCGATGCTTCATCAGCGGTTCACTTTCGTTCATCTTCGATGGACATACCTGACAGCTTTAGGCTGCCTTTTCCTTATCGCTCACGACCCCATCACTTAAATGACGCCGCATAAGGCGGTTTGAAACCAACCCCTGCAGGTCGGCTCCGGGAGGCCAAACTCCCATCTTTAGCACAGCTCCACCGACAAATACTCGGTGTTCGTGGCACACGGTAGTAAGGCGATTCAACAAACCGATACAGCACTGCCTCGTCGCTTAGTTTGTGTAAGTGCTGCAGGTACATCAGCCCCAAGACTAATCGGCTCGGCAACGCCGGTGCACCAGCTACCGCGAAGTGGTTCGCAACGGCACCATCCAAAGACTGCCAATCAATCACCTTCGCAAGTCTTACCAACTCGTGATCTTCATTGACGATGTCGATCAAGCGAACGCGGAACAGCTGATCTTGAGGAGTCTTGCCGGATTTGCGTGGTTTCATAAGCGGCTCAATCTGCAGGTTTTTGGGGCTGAAACACCAAAACTGTGTAGTTGAGCCATTATAAAATGGCGATTACATCAATGAAATCAATATGTTAATAATTTTTCAGGTTCGACTTTTTACGAGGGTCCGAATTTCTTGGTGATACACCCCGAGGAATGTATCGATTGTGCGCTATGCGAACCGGAATGCCCTGTGGACGCAATTTTTTCTGAGGACGAACTGCCAGAAGACCAGGCCGTGTTCTTGGAACTCAATGCGGAACTGGCCGAAGTATGGCCAAACATCAGTGAAATGAAAGAAGCTCCGGCTGACGCGGAAGAGTGGACTGGAAAACCGAACAAGCTCCAGTATCTTGAGAGATGATGGCTCGATAGGGAGCGGCAATCGTCGCATTGAAATCAACATATAACGTAGATTCACTAGCGTCTGCGGAACGGCTCTGAGGTATTAAACTATGTCTAGCGTCAATGGACTTAGAAAGCTTGAACAGATGGATAAGATGGCCAAGGTGATTGCGCGGGGCAAGCACTTTGTGGGGCGAAACCGAAGAGAGAAGTTACATGGCACTCTGGTTGGTCACAATCAATTTCTGTATCGAGTGGATTTGAGCTGGGCGAGTGAAATTGAGCTAACGCCTGATAGTTCGCGGGATCATCATGAAATGGTGATCAGTAAAGCTGGGCATATTTACGTGCTGACTAACGATTTCAGGAACAACATATTAATCCTCGATCCCTCTGGAGAGCTCATTGACACCTGGACGCTCGGCCTAGAGGCAGCGCATGGCCTGACCATCTCGCACAGCGAAGATGAGGAAATGCTGTTCATCACTGATTACAAGACCCAGACAGTATACAAAACGACACTATGGGGACAGATTTTGATGCGGATACGCGCACCGGAGTTTCTGGATATCTATTCCGGCAGTAACGCTTATCTACCAACAGGAACAGCGGTATCCAAGAATGGTGATGTGTACATCGCCGATGGCTATGGCTCATCTTACATTATTCAGTACGATGTAGAGGGCAGGTACATCAGTCACTTCGGTGGGCGGGGTGAAGACGAGGAGAGCGTCAACTCCTCCCACGGCATTGCTATTGATTCCAGAGGGGCAGAACAAACCTTGCTGGTAACTTCTCGCGAGGACGCTTGTATCAAGCGTTTTACCCTGTGTGGCGACTATATCGAAAGCATCAATATTCCTGGCGCATACATGTGCCGTCCGGTAGTTCACGGTGAAAATTTGTACGCGGCCGTATGCTGGTCAGATAAATTGTATGCCCCAAATACGGGATTTGTAACGATTCTCAACAGAGACAATGTTGTTGTCTCTAACCCAGGAGGAATAGGGCCAGAGTACGTCGACGGAAAAGTCCGAAAACTCAGGCAGGAGGTACCCCTGTTCAGTCACTGCCATGACGTCTGTGTAGACAATGACGAGAATGTTTATGTTTGCGAGTGGAATGCGTCAGGTCGCCTACCAGTAAAGTTGGTTCGCTTGCATTAACAACAGAATATAGAAAATTGTCATAGTATTGAGGTAATTACAAATGAAATTCTTAGTACGACTCTATTTCATGATCAGAGCCTTCGGGGCAATCAGGGTGTTGCGATTTTTACCCAAGAAGTCCCCTATGGTGTTCAAAGGCGAGGGATCTTCACTGCACCTTTGTAACGAGATATCAATGTTGGGATTCCGTAAAGTCCTTCTTGTCACTGACAATTTCCTGGCTGAATCTGGCCTGCTGTATGAAATGCAAGCTTCGCTTAGAGCCGCAGGCGTAGAGTACATTGTGTACGATGGAGTACTGCCCAATCCTGATTTTGATTCGGTGATCGAGGGGGACAGGGCATACGGGGATAACGGCTGTGACGCCATTGTGTCTGTGGGTGGCGGTTCGGTCCTTGATGCAGCGAAGATGATGGCACTATTGCACGACAACCGCCTAACTCTGGATAAGTTTGAGGGTGTATCGAAAAGTAATAAGCCCGCTGTCCCACATTTTGCGGTACCGACAACGGCTGGGACTGGTGCCGAGATCACACCGGTTGCCGTAATATCAGACCCGGCCACGCATCGAAAAGTACTGATCACAGACGGTAAGATGTTGCCCGATTACATCGCGCTGGATCCCGTGATTATGCAGGGCTTACCACCCTCGATCACAGCAGCTACAGGGATAGATGCTCTAACACATGCTGTCGAAGCGTACCTCAGTAGAGGGGCCACTGAAAAAACAGATCGAGAAGCGAGGTTGGCTGTTAATCTGATCTTTCGCTATCTGTTAAGAGCATATCGTAACGGCGATGATATGGAGGCCAGGGACGCCATGGCCACTGCTTCCTTCTATGCCGGTACGAGCTTTGGAGTCGCCGGCGTGGGTTATGTCCACGCTATTGCGCACCAACTGGGGCGACTCTTCGGCACCCCGCATGGCAACGCTAATGCAATGGTATTTCCTGAAGTACTTGCTGCTTACGGCGACTGTGTTTTCTCCCGACTAGCTGAGCTTGCCAGACTAGTCGGGGTCGGCGCGGCGGATGATAACGATAAAATCCTGGCAAATAAATTTGTAGCTGCGATTGTCGAAATGCGTTCAACCATGGATATGCCCCTCCAGATCGAAAATTTCACCCCACAGAAACAAGATGATGTGGTGCGCTCAGCCGGCGCCGAGGCGGGGAATATGTATCCCGTCCCCCGATACCTGGATGAATCCGATTTGCAATCGATAGTTAATGGGCTCGTAGCCGTTTAGATCACGAACATAAAAGGACACAGGATATGCATGACGAGTTTCAGGCAAAGCTAGCCAGCGACATAGTGGGCCACAATCCACTTTCGGAATTTCCAGAGGGCCTCACCTTAGACGATGCCTATGCATTACTACCATCTGTTGCTGAGCGTGTTTGTGACAGGAAGATTCGTGGATTGAAGGCAGGGTTAACGAATACAGATCTACAGCCTTTTTTTGGCCTTGACCATGCTTTGCTTGGCTATGTGTATGACCGGGGCGAGCTGATATTGGGTGACGGCATTCCTCTGCTGGCTGGCTCGCAGATCGAGTGTGAGTTGGCCATCATTCTTGATGCTGACGGACAGCCAAAGTCTTTGGCTCCAGCGATTGAATTTGTCTACGTTAACTTTTCCAGACCCGAAGATATGACGGCGGCAAACCTGGTCGTTTCCAGCCTGGGTGCTGATCGCTTTCTCGTTGGGGAGCAGATGCCTTGGTCGGAAGTGGATTTCGATGCTATAAAAAACTCAAAGCTGACGGCTAAGCTGGACGGGTCCACTATCATGGAAACCTCTCCGATGGATTCCCTTGGTGGTCCAGAGCAGGCGCTGCAATGGTGTACTAGCGAAGCTCGAAAACGTGGTCTTCAGATAGAAGATGGTTCAGTCTTGCTATGTGGTACCTGCGGCGGTGGACTGCCAATGTTAACTGGTGGTTACAGTGTAGATTATGGCTCGCTGGGCCGCATCGATTTCGAGGTTACAATGAGCAGCAGGTCGCACTAAGCGAGCCTCTAGGTGGTGATTCCCGCGACCTCCTCTAAATCAACCAGTGCATCCTCCATCAGGTCAATGATTCTGTCAGCTTCGGGTAGGGACCGCCGGCAGGCGATGGCGCCACAGTCCAATCTTCCCGCGTAGCTGGAGACAGTGATATTTAGGGCGATGCCTTCTGGTAATGCGGCAACCGGATAACTTGCCTCGAGCTCGGCCCCGTCGATATACATCTTTTTGCGGGGGCCAGGTACATTGGATATGAGTACGCTGCTGTGTGGGTATTTTGGTGTCAGGCCTAGCAGGGATGAGGTCAGCACCGGCGCCTGTGTCAGGGCACTGAATACTCCGGCTTCAGTCGCAGATAGCCCGGAATAGAGAGATTTTCCAGATTTCACTGATCTCTGGATATCCCTAAAGCGCTGCTCGGAATCTTCAACATCGGTAGCAAGGTTTACGGTGATAAATGCGATCTGGTTTGCGCTACCTGTATCGCCTTTGTCTCGCAGGGAAATCGGAACTATGGTGGTTAGTGGTCGTGTCGGTAGCTCATGCCATTGTTTTAGATAACTCCGAATTGCGCCTGAGCACACAGTCAGCACAACGTCATTTATTGTGCCTCCGAGCGTCTTTCCAAGTCGTCTGATACGATCAAGTTCCCATGAGCTTGCATTGAATGATCGTGGAGCACCGACTTTGGTATTCAATGGGGTGGGGCCGCTGTGCTGCCAGGGCACGGTGAGATCACCCGGTCGGACATAACCCTGCAGATACTTCAACATAGCCGAAGATATGTTCGTGGTGCTTCCAGCAGCTTGTTTTAAGACCTCTAAACCCACTCTTAGATCCGGCATAGACACAGGTTGAGCGGGTTCTCCAGATGCACCCTTCGACGCCTCTGTTTGTAGCCCGTGACAGAATGGCGAGGCCTTTAAGCGATCGGACTTTCTTGTCGAGTGCATGGATTGGCCGAGTTTGGCCATGCCCACTCCGTCGATGGCTGCGTGGTGAAGCTTTGTATAGATAGCAAAGCGATTACCCTCCAGGCCGTTAATCAGGTGTTGTTCCCATAAAGGTCTCTCGCGATCCAGAGATGTTCCGTGAAGCCTAGATACAAGCGTAAACAATTGTTCAAAGTCACCAGGCGTTGCGAGGCCGGACCGGCGCAAGTGGTAGGAAATATCGATGTCGTCATCGGCTATCCAGCTTGGCCCTGTTAGGGATGAATGCAGGCGGCTGCCAAAAGGGAAACGAAAGCGTTCGATATCACCAACGGTATCTACCAGGCGCTGCAGGAATTTCGCCTCATCGGAACCTTTCGGTATCTTATAGATGCCAAGCACGGCGATGTGCATAGGCGTAGTTCTCTTTTCGGTGAAGAGAAATGCGGCACTTGTTGGATCCAGTGCTTTAGACTTGTTCATGTCGAATATCCATATGGCACGATCGAAGGGACTGTAAGCAAATCTGTGTAAACCGCCTATCATCAATCCCAGCAATGGGTGAGGATAGGCGCTATGAACAAGAAAGAACTCGAAGCCTTTGCCCGCGAGGCGGCTAAGGGCCTCAAGACCGAGAAAGACCTCAACGAATTCAGTCAGATGCTGACCAAGATCACCGTTGAGGCTGCCTTGAATGCCGAGCTTGAAGACCATCTGGGCTACTCCCGGCATCAGCAGTCCGAGGGCAGCAATAGCCGCAATGGCTTCAGCACAAAGACCCTGAAGACCGAGGATGGCCAGTTCCAGTTGGACACCCCCCGAGACCGGGAGGGCAGCTTTGAACCCCGGTTGGTCAAGAAGCACCAGACCCGCTTCACCTCGATGGACGACAAGATCCTCAGCCTCTATGCCAAGGGCATGACCACCCGGGAGATCGTCGCTACTTTCAAGGAAATGTACGACGCCGACATCTCGCCCACACTGATTTCCAAGGTCACGGATGCCGTGCTTGAACGGGTGGTCGAATGGCAATCCCGCCCGCTCGACCCGATCTACCCCATCGTTTACCTGGACTGCATCGTGGTCAAAATCCGGCAGGACAAGCGGGTGATCAACAAAGCAATTCACCTGGCGCTGGGCGTCAACTTGGACGGCCACAAGGAATTGCTGGGACTGTGGCTCACCGAGAACGAAGGCGCCAAGTTCTGGCTGAATGTCCTCACGGAGCTCCAGAATCGCGGGGTGAAGGACATTCTTATTGCCTGTGTAGATGGGCTCAAGGGTTTCCCTGACGCGATCAGCACAGCATTCCCGCACACTCAGATCCAGCTGTGCATTGTTCACATGGTCCGCAACTCCATGAAGTACGTGTCCTGGAAGGACTACAAGCCGGTGACAGCGGATCTGAAGCGGATTTACCAGTCCGTTACCGAGGATGAGGCCTTGCTGGCCCTGGATGAATTTGCCGCGCGCTGGGACGAGAAGTACCCGACGATAAGCCGCTCCTGGCGCGCTCACTGGCACAATCTGAATACGCTCTTCCAGTACCCGGACGAGATCCGCAAGGCGATCTATACCACCAATGCGATCGAATCTTTGAACAGCGTTATCCGCAAGGCAATCAAAAAACGGAAGCTATTCCCCACCGACGATTCAGCGATCAAAGTCGTTTACCTCGCGATCAACGATGCGTCCAAGAGATGGACGATGCCAATCCGCGATTGGCGAGCGGCCTTAAACCGTTTTATGATTAACTTCGAAGGTCGTCTGACTGACTATGTTTAACCTAGGCGGTTACACAGAATTATTTACAGGCTCCAATCGAAAGTTCGATGGATCCCTACTTAGTGCTTAGATGGTCAATCGAGAAGAGCTCGGCGCCACCTTCTTCGACAGGCTCTTGGATAACCTCACAGGGTGGAGCCTCCGTCCATGGGTAGGGATAGTTGCCTTCTATAGTGTTCTTAAACAATCTGGTGCAGAGGCCATTTGCAAAGCGATACAGCCCGTCATTTACGAAGCCCACAACCGCAGAGTCATCATCTTGCATGCCATCCTTGGTCACTGATTGACTATTGATGTGAGCTCCCACGTCGATTGCATGGTCCTCCTCTAGATAGTTCAGTTCAAAAGCGTCCAGGTAACCATCTATCCACTGCTCGGTGGAGCTGGCCCGCTCCAACAGGTCCTGATCGCTATTTAGGTACCATTCGATGCTACGGGGACTGGTCTTGAACTGCTCGGCGACAGTTACTACGTCAGACTGTTGGATAGCTCTGGTGTCGACCATCCTATGCATTAGTTCATTGCCCCAGCGATAAATCAGATCGCCGGCGAACTGGTCTTGAGTAGGGCGGTGTAGGTAAGGAATCAATAACGCATAATGACTAACGGGTTGCACTGCCACTACCGTGTGGTACGGACTATGGCTTTGACTACTTGTGATTAGATGACATTGCCAGCTCACCACATCCTCAGTATTGGCGATCCGCTGCGCGCCGATAACGTCACTCCCCCTGCGCATGAGCCTTGGCAAATCCATCCCCAGCCATCGACTGAGATCATGAGAAATAGAGAGTTGGACAATCATAGCTTCTGACTAGTTAGTTCTGGTACGTTGAGTAACCCATATAGGATTCGAAATGCTTAAGAATCCATTTTGGTAATGCAGCCCTCGAGCTGCGCTACGAATGCTAATTTTAGTTGAATTGCACCAGAATATCCGAATATCCGAACGATATTACAAGAGCGTTGCGTGAGTGCGTGAGCCAAAATGTAGTTTTTAACATTTTGATATATATACAAAAAAACTAATACTTGGTCTATCCATCACAAAATAGGCATTAACTTTAAGCCATTCTGCCCTGACACTCTTTATGAGGCGATATACATTTGGGCCACATAACAGCCTGCAGCATGGCTAAGGCCTGGACAATGAAACAATGTGTGAGGACATCAGAATGAATGCCCCTATCAATAAAGATCTTATTGCCGCGAACTCTGACCGCTGTGCCCAGCCGCCGAGTGAACGAGTTGAAGCCCTAAAAAAGGCAGTCCAGAGCGAAACCAATGGCGCCTGTATTGAGCGCGCCTTGCTCTGGACGGAGTACGACAAGGACAAGCGCAATAGGGGCAAGACCCCTGCTGTTCGTATCGCAGAGGCCACCCGCCATGTACTGAATCACAAAAGTGTCAAAATTTACCCCCGTGAACTGATTGTCGGAAATTTCACCTCCAAGCGCGTGGCAGGGTTCTGCTACCCCTAGCTCGCCGGTATTCAGGTAATGGTCGAGGCGTTCGGTTTACCCAAGCGCAGAGTTAATCCGCTCGAGATCAGCCTCTGGGATCGGTTCAAACTGGCCTCCAAGGTACCTTATTGGCTCAATAAGAACGCAGCTTACCGCGCATTTGACAACATGAAAGATCGCTTCCGCTTCGCTGCAGAGCAGGGTGAAGCGCTCCAATACCAGGTCTATGAAGCTGGTGGCATTGCTCACCTCGCTCCCGACTACGAAAAGCTGATCAAGGTTGGTGCGCAAGGTATTATCGATGAAGTGGCATCCATGGAAGCTCAAACCAGCGATCCTGAAAAGCTGGATTTCTACCGGTCAGTCAAGATCGCCATGAGTGGACTGGCGGAATTCGGCGACCGCTATGCGGCAGAGGCCAAGGCAATGGCGGTGCAGGAGAGCGATCCGGTACGAAAGCAAGAGCTTCTGGACATTGCAGCGGTGTGCTCTCGTGTACCACGGCAGGGAGCAACGAACTTCCACGAGGCAGTGCAGTCCATGACACTTGCCCATATTGCCATCTTTCAGGAAACGTTTGGCGAAACGACCTGCCCGGGCCGTATTGACCAGTTCCTGAGACCCTATTATGAAAAGGACCTTGCAGAAGCGCGTATCGATCGTGCGCAGGCCAAGGAAATCCTGGGGGCGTTCTGTGTCAAGTTGTGCGAAACCATCCCTATGCATTCAGACGTCGCTACCAGCACGCTCGGTGGGCTGACCAGCTGGGAGGTAGTTACCATCGGTGGCCAGGACTCCGAGGGCAACGATGCGACCAATGAGCTGAGCTACGTTCTGCTAGAGCTCGCCGATGAGTTGCGCATGCGTCAGCCCAACTTCCATGTGCGTATTCACGAGAACACACCCAAGGCATTCTACGACGAGGTGATTCGCATCAACTTTGGTGCTGGGTCCGCTCCCGCGATGTACAATGACGAGACCATCATCGAGTCTATGATGAACGTGGGATATTCACTGGAGGACGCTCGAAACTATGTGGCCATTGGCTGTGTTGAGCCCACGGCGCCGGGCAAGTCACTGGCTTCTACCGACGCCGGGATGTACAACATGCCTCTGGCGGTGGAAATGGCCCTTAACGAAGGCAAACAGTTCCACAGCTCGAAGCAAATAGGAGCGAAGACTCCTCCGGTTAGTGAAATGCGCTCGATGGACGACTTTGTTGCCGCCTACGATACCCAGGTGAAGCATCAGCTGGGCAAGCTACGCCGTGACCTGGAAGCGATCGAACGTTTCCACGCCGAGCATCATCCCACCCCACTGACTAGCAGCATGGTCGAGGGCTGTGTGGAGCAGGGTGTTTGTTCGACCAGTGGAGGCGCGATATACAATTTCTCCGGTATCCAGGGCTGTGGTATGGCGGTCGTGGCCGACTCCCTGGGGGCTATTGAGAGTGCTGTGTTCGAGGACAAGTGGCTCACCCTTGAGG
>OJBX01000541.1_pt1 | contig 12848 bp, 10 predicted proteins | sample 1590751 | NCBI WGS metagenome assembly OJBX01 (sample SAMN05416780, study PRJEB24817) | seawater metagenome | isolation source: Sea water | place: Canada:Atlantic | collected 2013-07
CGAGATTTCTGCCTGTCTCGTGGGCTCGGAGATGTGTATAAGAGACAGGTCAGGAGCCGATCAGTGAATACTTCCGCTCCAACGTTGCCCTGCTGCGCTGGATGATCAGTGAAGGTTATGGCGATGCGCGTACGCTGGAGCGTCGTGCCCGTGCCATGGAAGCCTGGCTGGAAGAACCCAAGCTGATGGAGCCGGACGCGGATGCGGAGTACCACAAGATCATCGAGATCGACCTGAATGAAATCAAGGAGCCCTTGCTGGCCTGTCCGAACGATCCGGACGATGTAAAAACGCTGAGCGATGTTCAGGGCACCAAGATTGATGAGGTGTTCATTGGGTCGTGCATGACCAACATCGGTCACTTCCGTGCGGCCAGTGAAGTACTTAAGCAGGTTACCGGCTCTTTGCCGACTCGCCTGTGGATTTCACCGCCCACCAAAATGGACCAGCATCAGTTGACCGAAGAAGGCATTTACAGTGTCTTTGGCGTCGCCGGCGCACGTACCGAGATGCCGGGCTGTTCACTGTGCATGGGTAACCAGGCGCGGGTGGCTCCGAGATCAACGGTGATTTCAACGTCGACACGGAACTTCCCGAACCGTCTGGGTGATGGTGCCAATGTATACCTGGCGTCGTCGGAGCTGGCAGCGGTAGCGTCGGCTCTGGGCAAGATCCCGACCATGGATGAGTACATGTCGTATATGGGCAATGTCAAAACCATGTCTGACAACATCTACCGTTATCTGAACTTCAACGAGATCAAGTCGTACATGGAAGCCGCGGAACGCCAGAAAGCGATCCCGGTGACCAACATCGCTAACGTGGCGTAACGGCTGGTTCTAGGTACTTTAAAAAGCGGGTCTGGCAGTGGGCATCCACCTTCTGTCTGGCCCGTTTTTTTTTGGGAAACGGGCCGGGGGGTGGAGGAAGGACTGGGAACCGACCATCTTCTTTGCCGCCACACCCTGCGGGGCGGAACTCGACCTCGCAGCACTGCTGCTCGGGACTCAAACAGTCCTCCCGCTGATCGGGTGTGCCGGCAAAGAAGAACACATGGCCTGATTGGTTCCCAGTGCTCCCTCCACCCCCCGGCCCTTGTGCCAATCTGCGGCGCTACCGAGTCGAATACATGCACTAGGCCCGGGTAGCGGGTGGCAGCATTCAGCCCAATCAGGCCGCGTTTTTCCTTTTGCGGGTCACCCGATCAGCGGGCGGGACTGTCTGAGTCCCGAGCCCGCGAAGCGCGCGAGGTCGAGTTCCCCCCCGCCGGGTGACACGTGAAAGGAAGCGGTCGGGCGGAATCTGCCACCCGCTGGCCGGGCCGGTCTCAAGAAACACCGACTAGTTCATAGCAGAATAAAAAAAGTGCCGGGGCAAGTGCAGCCCCCCGACACCAAAAGGTGAGTTCGTTAGCGTTTCTCAACCCAATAATCTGTCACCACCCCATCACTTATCTCCAACGCCAACGTCTCCGCCGATTCACGTTCGATATTGATGTTGAACAACAGGAACAGGCCAATCTCCGACTCCCGTTCCGATGTGTTGCGATAGCGCCATACTTCCCGGCCATTGTCATAAGTGCTGACTCGATCCGGGCTGCCAAAATTGTTTCGTATCCAGTCTGCCCGCGTGCTACCCACATCGACACGATCCAGCTCCCCCTGATCCCACTGTTGATCACCAATGCTCTCGCGCGAATCAACCACGAACAGACAGCCCGTCATCGTTGCTGCCACCAATACCAATCCGATTAATCTGATCATGCGGTTTATAACTCCTGTTATTGTTAAATGTTCCACCTGCACCTGCACGTGTCATGACAGGGCAAATGCAGCTTTCGTGCCAGACTCAAAGAACAGCGCATGCTATTGATTTATATTATTTTTATTTAAAGCCAACAAACATCGCTGTTGCCAATGCCGCCGTAAAGTCTCAGCGACGACCACCTGTTGGCAAAATCCGCCAACCCGGCGACCGTTATTACTGCACGACCAGACTTAACAACAACTGAACCAGGAACGGGATGCATGACCGCAAGCATGCGGCAGAGCGAAGTGACGCATTTATTCGCTAACCCTATACTGAATGCCTGCCATTTCACGTACCGGGACGTCACTATGAAACAATGGAACCTCAACCTGAACAAAACCATTTCCACCACCCTGCTTGGCGCCCTGCTCACCACCGTGTCAGTGCCCGTTCTGGCACAGGACGAAATCATTCGGGGTGAGCTGCCGCCAATGCCGACAGTACAATGGATATCCGAGCCTTCAGATTACAAAGTAGAAGAATTTGCCAACGACCTGCAGGTGGTCTGGAGCATCAAATTTGCCCCCGATGGCAGAATGTTTGTTACCGAACGTCCTGGCCGCGTTCGCATCATTTCCGCCGATGGCGTCATGGATCCACAGCCCTGGCTGTCAATTGAAGAGCGCATCTTTTTCCAGGGCGAAAGCGGCCTGACCGGCCTGGCATTCCATCCCGACTATCCTGCCGATCCGCGCGTCTATGTCATGTATACCTACATGACCGACGAAGGGCCCTACAATCGCATCAGTTATTACACAGATGATCAGGGTCGTGCCGGTGAAGAAACCGTGCTTTATGATGAGCTGGCCGCGCAGGCACAGGGCGGCAGCCACAGTGGCGGCACGCTTCAGTTCGGTAGCGATGGCATGTTGTATGTAGCCACTGGCGATGCCTTTGAACGGCAACGTTCCAACGATCTGAACGACCTGTCCGGCGCCGTGCTGCGCATCACCCCTGAAGGAGAGGTACCCGCTGACAACCCTTGGGCAAACAATCCGGTCTGGGCTCATGGCATGCGCAACCCGCACGGGCTGAGCTGGCAGCCCGCCACCGGCAACCTGTTCACCGGCGACCACGGCCCTACCGGCGAAGATGGCCTGATGGCACATGACCGCATTGTGGTACTGGAAGGTGGTCGTCACCATGGTTGGCCGGTGATGGTGGGTGCTATTGACTCACCGGATTATGTCGATCCGATTCTGACTTTCGTACCGTCTTCTCCGCCCGGCGATGTCATGTTTTATGACAATGACCTGATGCCTGAATTGCAGAACGATCTGTTTGTATCCGTACTGGGGTTTCAGCCTCAGGATCGTCAGAATCTGATGCGAATCCGTTTCCAGGATGCGTCAGACCCAAGCAAACCCACAGCGATTGAGCGCTGGTTTAACGACGGTGAAGGAAATAGCGTTTACGGTCGGTTGCGCGCGCTGGCAACGGGTCCTGATGGCGCCATCTATGTTGGTACCAGCAATCACGATGGCCGACAGATGACGGCACACCATCGCGAGCAGCCCGACCGTATATTGCGAATCACGCCTGCCAATTAATTTTATTGGGGCGGACATTTATGGGGACGGCGGTTTATGGGGACGGAGCGGTATGTATGGGGACGGAGGAGATACTTTTGCCTACGGCACAAAGTATCTCCTCCGTCCCCATAAATCATTCCCATAAATCAGTTGGCCTTCAGGCTCTTGCTGACCACTTCATAAACATCCCTGGACAGTTCCGGATCCGCCTGGATGCGTTCCAGTTCGGCTTTCATCAGATGCTGACGCTGTTGATTGTACTTCTGCCAGCGTGTCAGGGGTGTCAGCAGCCGCGCTGCAATCTGCGGATTCAAGCGGTTCAGGGTAATAACCTGATCCGCCAGGAAGGTGTAACCCTCGCCGCTGAGGGCATGGAAGTTCACCGCATTCATGTTGCAGAACGCACTGATCAAGGCCCGCGCCTTGTTGGGATTGCGGATATCAAACGCCTTGTGATTCATTAGCAGTTTCACCTGCGCCAGTGTGCCCGGACGAGACGCGATGGCCTGCACACTGAACCACTGATTGACCACTAGCGACTCATGCTGCCAGCGTTCATAGAAATCATTAAGTGCCTGCGTCCGCAGTGGTTGTGCTGCCTCTGCCGGGCTATTGACCAGCAGACGCAGGGCCGCATCGGCGTCGGTCATGTTGCCGGCTTCATTGAACTGTCGGTAGCAGATCTCCAGCCAGCGCGGTTCCTGTGTGCGGACCAGATAGGCCAGGCAGCAATTCTTCAGCGTACGACGGGCAATGCTGGCGGCGTCGGCGCTGTAAGGGGCATCTGACTGACACAGTTTATACAGATCAGCAAAGTTTTGCGCATGTTCCACCGCCAGCGCATCGGCCAGGGTTTCCCGTGCCCAGTGAATACCATCAACATCAATTTCATTGGACAACTCACTGAGATAGGCTTCTGACGGCAGGCTCAATAGCTGCGCCAACATCGCCTGATCAAGTTCACCTGAGCCACGGGCATCAGCGACGGCGCTGCGCAGGATATCGCCCACCGCATCAAGCAGCCGCTTATCAATACCAGGCGACTGCCCGCGCTGGTGCTGTTGCAGAATTTCCTGGATAACAGCAACCGCCAGATCCTGCGCCGCACTCCAGCGGTTAAAACCATCACTGTCACGCGTCATGATAAACAGCAGATCATCACGCGAATAATCAAACTGCAGTTTCACTGGCGCCGAGAAACCACGCAGCAGTGAAGGCACCGGCCTGGATTTAACTCCCTTGAACACAAAGCTCTGCACATCACTGGTCACGTCCAGAACTCTTTCGGTGGGAGCATCCGATGCCGCCGGCTCGCCCGACAGTACCAAGGGCAGTTCATCGCCATCAGCATTCAACAGACTCATGCGCAGCGGAATATGGAAGGCGTCCTTGTGAGACTGTTCCGGCGTTGGCGGGCACGACTGTCTGACCAGCAGTTCGTAGGTTTGCGCCGATGCATCATAGTTGTCACTGATTTTTAATTGTGGCGTGCCAGCCTGCGTATACCAGCGCCGGAACTGCCCCAGGTCAACGCCACTGGCCGCTTCCATGGCCAGCACAAAATCCTCGGTGGTAACCGCCTGGCCGTCGTGACGGTCAAAATACAGGTCCGATCCCGCGCGGAATTTCTCTGGCCCTAACAGCTCACGGATCATACGCACCACTTCGGCACCCTTCTCATAGATGGTCAGGGTGTAAAAATTCGATATCTCCATATAGGAGTCAGGTCGCACTGGATGAGCCATGGGCCCGGCATCTTCGGCAAACTGGGCGGTGCGCAGGAAACTGACGTTTTCAACACGCTTGACGCTGCGCGATCCCATGTCGGCAGAGAATTCGGCGTCACGAAACACCGTGAAGCCCTCTTTCAGGCTTAGCTGGAACCAGTCACGACAGGTGACCCGGTTACCCGACCAGTTATGGAAATACTCATGCGCCACCACCGCTTCCACGCGCTGGAATGCCAGATCGGTGGTCGTGGCCGGATTGGCCAGTACACAGGAGGTGTTAAAAATATTGAGGCCCTTGTTTTCCATGGCCCCCATATTAAAATCATCAACTGCCACGATCATGAAGATATCCAGGTCATACTCGCGACCATACACCTCTTCATCCCAGCGCATCGCATGCTTGAGCGAGTCCATGGCGTGATCGCATTTATCCAGGTCTTTTTCTTCGACAAAAATACGCAGCGTGATATCGCGCTGGCTGCAGGTGGTGAAGGTATCTTCGATATGTTTCAGGTCGCCGGCTACCAGGGCAAACAGGTAGCAGGGTTTACGAAACGGGTCTTCCCATGTAACCCAGTGCCGGCCGCCATCCAGATCACCGTGCGCGATATCATTGCCATTGGACAACAGCACCGGATACCTATCCTTGTCGGCAACAATGGTCGTGGTGAACACTGACATGACATCCGGCCGATCAAGGTAATAGGTAATCTTGCGAAACCCTTCCGCCTCACATTGCGTGCAGAACATCGTACGGGACTTGTACAGACCCTCCAGACTGGTATTTTCCTGGGGTTTGATTACAGTCACGCACTCAAGCACAAACCCCGCATCCGGCGACTGGCTGGCAAACGCCGATACCGAGTTGATGGTTAATGACTCATCGGCCACGACATAATCATTTGATGACAGTTCGTTGCCGTCAATGCGCAACGACTCCAACACCATGTCCTGACCGTCCAGCTGCAATGTGTCCTCAACATTCCCTGCCAGATCCGGGTTGCGCCGCAAAACAAGCCGGGACGTCACCCGGGTCCGGGTTTCATCAAGATCAAAATGCAACTCGGTTTTTTCGATCAGGAATGCAGGTGCCTGGTAGTCTTTCAGAAAAATGGTTCGGGCCTGTGCGTCTCGCATGCGCTTGTTTACCTCTGTGTGTCGATGCCTTATGTGCTGCTCAATTCAATATGGTAACCGCCGTAACGACGGAGATTGATGACGCCGCCGTCAAACATCAGGTACTGCCCCTTGATGCCCAGCAGTGTTCCCTCCACCAGCGGGTCCTTGTCAAAATTATACGACGTGATTTTGTCCGGGTAACCTTGCACCGGATAACGGATTTCAATCGGGGCAACGCCGTGCAATACGCTGATCGCGTGAAAACCGAAGCGCTGCACAAGTTCTTGCAGATCGTCATGACACAGATCCAGCAGCCTCGCTTTTTCGGCATTCAGATCAACCACCTGATCGCCCTCGCGTAGCATATCGCGCCAGTTGGTTTTGTCGGCCACATGCTGTTTGAACATGACTTCAATCGCCCCGCTTTGCAATCGGGTTCTGACTCTGACAATGGGCAGAGCCTGCACGGCACCCTGATCCACCCAGCGCGTGGGCACCTGTGTTGCGCGGGTGATACCGACCTTGATGCCGGAAGAATTGGCCAGGTAAATGATGTGATCCTGCATGCAGTATTCTTCACCCCAGGCTGGTTCGCGACAGGTACCCTGATCGTAGTGGCATTTCTCCGGGTGGATAATGCAACTGTCGCATTGCGCCAGCGACTGGAAACAGGGATAGCAGTAACCGGAGTTAAAACTTTTGTTGGTGTTACGACCACAATGCACACACTGAATTTTGCCGGTATAGCGCAACCTGACAGTTTTGCCTAACAGCGCATTCATGGGTATCAGTGATTCGGCCAGCGGCAATTGATAGTCCACCGGCGTCTCAAGTCGACTATGCATCTTGCGCATCAGGCCCTGGGCCAGAACTTGCATCCGTTGTTTTCTCCTGTGGTCGCCTGCCACCCGTATCAGCAGGCAGCCGGCATGCGTCAGTCCCGACTCAGTGTTTGGTTACGTTGAGGGGCATGACTTTATTGGGATCTGGGTTGGAACCTGAGTTGGAATCAGCGTCATCACACTCGGTTTTTTTCAATCCGGTGCGATCGATATAACCGACCCGCTGCTGCTCCGGTAAAAACTCCTGCTCATAGGCGATGATCGCCTGCAGGCAATATTCCAGTTGCTCCGGGCTCAGTTTACGGCCATCGGGCCAACGTCCAAGCTCCACCGCCGTCTTCAGATTCATATGCACCTCAGGATTCATCATGGCCAGAATATCCTGCAGCGATTCAAATTTTTTGTCAGACATAACAACCTCTTTTATATGCCACCTGTATCATTGTTCAATCAAGGTCATCGTTTTATCAATGTCATCTGTGTCGACGCCAGGCACCCAGGGCAAGCCCGGCCAGCATGCCACTGACCAGCCCCCCCAGATGCGCAGCGGTGGCGATCATGCCCGATGCCAGTACACCCATCAACACCAGCGCAACCAGAAACACTGTGATCATGGCGGTGGGCAGGCGCAACACAGACTGTGGCTGCAGGGTCTGCCACATCCAGATAAAACCCAGCAGACCGTAAACCACGCCCGACATGCCGCCGAACATGCCATTGCCGGCCCACAGATATTGCGCCATGTTGCCGCCAAAAGCCGTCAGCAGAACCAGTGCCAGCATACGCCACCAGCCCAGCACCGGCTCTATCATGCGCCCAAAATACCATAGCCATAACAGGTTAAACACCAAATGCACGGCGCCAAAATGCAGCAGCGCCGGCGTCAGTGTCTGCAGAAATACCCGTGGTGAGTCAAACAGACCCAGCTGCCGTAGATCCGGAAAGAACAGCCCGCGCACTGCCATCGGATCGGCACCAAGATCACTGATAAGCGCCACCAGCAGACACACAACAATCAGCAACACGCTGACCGGTGCCAGCCACGCCGCGCTTAGCAGATTCTGCAACAGGGTTTTACCGGAAAACATGGGCACTGCAGCAGTACCTTCGGTGCCCACGGGAATATCCAGCTGGTCGCTCTGCCATTTCGCAAACAGACCGGCAATCAATTGGGCCTCAGTCTCCGAGCGCGCCCATACCACCAGATTGCCGGATTCCTCGGTGATATGGTGTGGCATCGCACGCGACTGCAGATAACGAACAAAGGGACGCAGGTCCAACGCGGCATCAACGGCAACAGCTCTATGCATCGTCTCTGACCAGTCGGTTGCCCCAACCCAGTTTGCTACGACAGACTTCGTAGTAACTGTAGTCATGCGGATGAATCAGTCGCAGCGGCTGTGCCTTTTTGCGGATAATGATTTCATCACCCGGCTCGGTGTGAAAGCGCACCGCGCCGTCACAGCTGATAACGGGGGTTATTGCGCGCTGCTTGACCACGACAATACGAATCTCATTGTCGGCATCCACCACCAGCGGGCGGCTGCTCAAGGTATGGGGATACATGGGGACCAGCACCAATGCGTTCAGGCTGGGGTGCATGATGGGCCCACCGGCTGACAGCGAATAAGCCGTAGAACCGGTAGGCGTGGCCACGATCAGGCCATCGGACTGCTGGGAATTGACAAACTGACCGGCAATAAACAACTCAAACTCGATCATTTGTGCCGCCGTGCCCGGGTGCAGAACAACGTCATTCAGGGCGGTGCCACCTGGCAATAGCGCGCCGTCACGTGACACTTCGAACTCCAGCATAAAGCGCGATTCTTCGTGATAGTGCCCATCCAGCACTGCGCCCAGAGTCTCTTCAATTTCATCAGGACGAATGTCGGTGAGAAAGCCCAGTCGTCCTCGATTGATTCCCAGTACCGGCACATTGTGATTGACCAGTACCCTGGCGGCATTGAGCATACTGCCATCACCGCCGACCACCACGACCAGGTCACTTTCGGCGCCCAATTCGTGTCGCTTGCAGATACGGGTGCTGGTATCGGGCAACAATTCGGCGGTGCTGTGTTCCAGAATGATGTCCAGATCACGCGAATGCAGAAACTGAATCAGTCGCTCCAGCGTGTCGACCACACCCGTGTGACCAGGGCGTCCCACCAGACCGATCTGCCTGAATGTTGTCATAACCTTGCGTCCCACCAGCTGCCAGAGTCCTGTTTTTTGGGGTCACGGCATCGATTGCCATGGTTCACGCGAGCGCGAAACCGACCGCTGGCGAGTATAACACGGGGGCTGTGGCAAAGGGCTGTTGATTGGAGGGCTGATTGCCGGGCTGATTGGGAGACGTTTTCGCTGGTTTACGGCGCGGCCCTGACGTCAACGACCAGAGGCTCCGGCGTATAAATCAGTTCGCCGGAGTCAAGCAGTCGATAGGCCACAAACAATACGATCGGCTTGCCGGCCAGTTCAGACAATGGCTGAAAGTCATTCAGGATACGAAGGTATTCAACCGAACTCAGGTTGTCGGCCGCATTAAAAGGCACCAGATTGTTGACGTCGCCACGCCAGTCAAACACTTCACCGCGATCATTGAGCTGAACAAAGCCAAGACCGGCACTGCTCAGATCTGCCAGCACATGGAAGTGACCGCGGCGTCCAATGTGGGAAGGGTCTATATAGAATTCCGCGCTGATATCCATGGTCTGTGACAGGCCAACCGAGGCGGTGGTGCTGAGGCCCTTGTCAGTGCTCGCGACCACGCCGATATAGGTAGAGCTGTTGCTGCCATCAATTGAACCCGCCAGTCGCCCCGGACGCTGGGCCACCCGGGTCGGTTTAAAGCCGGCTACCTGGAACCGAACCAGATTCAGTGTGCGCACGGCATCGGCGCCAAAGTGTTGGTCCCGATGGTCAACCCCGCAGGGTAAGCCGGCGCAATCAAGTGTCGGACTGGAAAACAGCGGAATGCGTTCACTGGCAGTGAAGGCCTTGGGATTGGCCATCACCGTGGCGAAACCGTGATCAACGCCGTGGCCGGTGGCAAAACTGAAGGTGCCACCGCCGCCATCTTCACGATGCGAGTGGGTCAGCCCCATGTTGTGTCCAAATTCGTGTGCCAGCACACTGCTGACAGGGCAATCTATGGCCGCCAGGGAATAGGCAAAGTCGCTGTTATCAAACGCGGTCAGGTCACCGTTGGTGCGGTATCCGCCCAGGTTGGCGAGACCACACAGGGCACTTTGCGCGGCCAGAGGCCGGAACACTACCGTCAGGTCAGCGCCATAATGCTCACGTAAGGCGGCTACATTGGCAAAGGCACTGTGTTCACCGTAGGTCAGTTGTTGCAGCATCGTATGCATGTCAGCCTGAGCAGCCGGGTACTCGACACGACCGTGATACACCGGCCGCAACGTGATCGCGATACCACTGTCATGATAAATCTGGTTCGCCACACTGATCAGCTGATTGATCCGGGTGGCGGTATGAATACCATAAACCGCTTGTGCATCAGGTGTGTACAACGCCATGACATCAACAATGACATTGCCCAGCCGATCAACATGGCTTTTTTGCGCCAGACGCTGATTAAAAGCACTGATTTCGCCCGGCTCACCGCTACCCACGACATCGTTGACGATGTTGATATGGGCGTCGTGACGGTGCTCACCTGTCAACACCGTGCTGACAACACGACCCGGCTCGGCACGTGGTCCAACCCTGACCACAAAACTGAAGGAGCGGCGACTGCCTGGTGTCAGCGTGCCACTGAGTTCGCAACTGAGGACTGGCTGCGGTGGATTGGATTGTGTGGTGCGTCGACGACAGGCTGGTGCGCTGACCAACTCGGCATCTTCCAGAATAAAGTAGATATCGGCACCGAGTCGGGAAAAGCTGCTGCTGCCCTGATTATCAAACTCGACCACGATTTCAATTTCAGCGCTGTTGCCCAGCGTGACCGCATCCTGACTGAAGCGCTGGCTGATCTGCAGCCCGGCCTCTGAACGGGCCACTTTTGCGCCTGACGATACCGGATCCTTCAAGGTCAGGGGTTCGGCCTGGCGCAACCAGCGCGAATCGAGACGGGGAATGACAAAATCGGACTCTACACCCTCGCCTGACGCCATCGCGCCGTTTTGCTGATAGAACCAGCCATTCAGGGTTTGCCCACCTTCGGCAGAAATCAACCAACGCTGATCTTCAATACCCAGGTCGGCAAACAGCACCTCCTCGCCCAGCGTCAACACAAAGCTCAGCTCGCCGCTGGCGCCTGCGCCAACACCCCGCAGCACCCGGTCACCGTTAATATAGGCGTCGATGTGGGTTACCCGGCCATGAATGACATCCAGTGTCCTGCCCGACGCCAGGGTAATACTGGTACCGGGCAACATGAACTGAAACTCACTGCCCTCCTGCAAGGCAAGCAGGTCTGTACGCGGAAAGCTGACCGGCTCCGCCGACGTGGCGTTAACCGGAGGTGTCGGCCAGTCAGCAGCATCAGCCTGCGCCAGGCCTGCCCATGCCATAAACAGCAACAGGCTCAGCAGCATCGTCGGCATCCACGCATACCACAACGACGGGGCCGCGGTTGGCGCCCGGCTGACCGATGCGATGAATGCTCGATAGCTTGTCAAAACTGGCATAGGACTACACTTTCCATAATTGTCGGTTCATAGCATAACCCGGCGTGGGAATTTTTACCACACCGGTCGCAGGCCGCCTGTATGCAAGGCCAAAATACGGCTGCCAGGCGCATAATGGCCAGCCCCGATTCGCTGGTACAGCGCCTGCAACAGCTTGCCGGTATAGACCGGCTCCAGCGGAATATTGTGCCGCAGCTGGAAACTGGCAATAAAATCGAGCAGTCCCTGCCCGGCCCTGGCGTAGCCGCCGCCATGGTATTCCGTCTCCAGTACCCAGTGCTCATCGGAGTGCGTGACGTCCTCGCCGCTTAGCCAGTGCCGGATATCATGGCGCAGAAAATCGGCACCTTTAAGTACTGCAAATCCGCGCGTAAAGGGCTGCGCTGCAAGCTCACGACGATGGCACAGCTCCCCCAGGCCACGGAGCAGTCCGGCCAGTGTGGTACCAGTGCCACAAGCCAGGGCAATTTCACAATGGGCAAGATCTGGTACCCGTTGTGCCAGTTCGGATGCCATCTGCTCACAGCCCTGCACGCCCGCCGCATTGGCGCCGCCTTCCGGTATCAGGTAAAAGGGGCCGTACTGTTGTTGTAACTGAAGGAGAAAGTCCGCCTCGCTGCGGCGACGGTAATCGGCACGGCTGACCGGAATCAGTTGCATGCCCTGGCTGCGGGCAAATGCCAGGGTAGAATTCAATGGCGTCACCAGCTCGCCGCGAATAACACCCAGCGTGGCAAACCCGGCGTCTGCGCCCGCAGCGGCCAGCGCATAGATGTGATTGGAATAGGCGCCGCCAAAACTGAGCAGGCGGGTCGCACTCTGCGCGCGGGCGAGTGCAAGATTGTGCTGTAATTTATACCACTTGTTGCCACCCACGACCGGGTGCGCCAGGTCAAACCGGATGACACGCAGACTGACATCGTGCGATCGCAGAAACTCGTCGTCGACAGTCTGAACGCAGATCTGGTTGCTGGTATGCATGAGGATGGCTGTGGCGCTGGTTCTGGTTCTGGTTCTGGTTCTGGTTCTGGTTCCGAGTCTGGATCTGGCTCTAATGCTGGACCAGGGAAATTATGAGGCCGGAAATAAAAAAGCCCTTGCTGAACAAGGGCTTTTTGTCACATATAATGGCGGACCGGACGAGACTCGAACTCGCGACCTCCGGCG
>OJBX01000543.1_pt1 | contig 12793 bp, 10 predicted proteins | sample 1590751 | NCBI WGS metagenome assembly OJBX01 (sample SAMN05416780, study PRJEB24817) | seawater metagenome | isolation source: Sea water | place: Canada:Atlantic | collected 2013-07
ACGTAAGGAGTCGTCGGCAGCGTCAGATGTGTATAAGAGACAGCTTTGCAACACCTTAAGACTTTTACCATTTTTGGCAATCAATATGCACCCAGAGGTGTCTTTATCAAGCCGATGCACAAGCTCACGATAACCACCCTCCCCGGCCATGAACCTGAGCGCCTCAATCAGACCGATACGCTGCCCCGACCCCGCATGCACCGCCAACCCTGCCGGTTTATTGATGATCAGCAGATGTTCGTCTTCAAACAACACGCTGTTGTTGAGTAGTTGCACCAGGCTCGCCCCGGGAGCCACCGCCGGTGTTTCCTCGCTCAAACGCAGCGGCGCCACACGCACAATATCACCCGCGCTCAGTCGGGAGTCGGGCTTGCAGCGCTTTTTGTTGATGCGCACCTCGGCCTTGCGAATAAGGCGATACAGGTGAGATTTCGGCAGCCCTTTCAGACGACTGAGCAGGAAGTTATCCAGACGCTGCCCATCGGCATGCTCTGATACCTCGATCAGTTGCACTCCGGTCCTGACGCCTTCTGGCTGAGTTTGGGTCATACTGGCGTACCGATGGCTCGACTGCGCGCGAATTCGCGCAAAGTCGGCGATTATAACACCCGACATCCTGCTTTACCCGGCACGCGGACGACGAATGGTGTAAAATCGCGCCTGATTTTAGCTGACTCTTTATTGAAGAATTTTTCATTAGACAATTAAAGAACTAAACAGCCAGACAACCAGCTAGCCCGCCAGTCCGGACCGCCAGGCGTTTCGGAGCTCACGACGGCCGGCATGGGTCAGTTCACCAGCACAGGACAGAGTAATGCTTACCATTAAAGAAACACTGGAGGCCGGTATCACCGAGGCACTGGTCAATGTGACCGGCCTGGGCGATGCCAAAGCGCAGGTCATCTACGCAACCCGACCTGAATTTGGCGATTATCAGGCCAACGGTGTCATGTCGGTCGCCAAACAGTTGCGCACCAACCCACGCGAGCTGGCAGCCAAAGTGGTGGCGGAAATCAATTGTGGCGAACTGCTGGCCAAGGCTGAAGTCGCCGGCCCTGGGTTTATCAATCTGTTTCTCAGCACTGAGGCGCTGGCACGAAGGGCCAGTGAATGTCTGCAGGATTCAGCTGAATTGATTCTGCCTGTCAGCAAAGCACAGACCATCGTGGTGGACTACTCCAGCCCCAACCTGGCCAAGGAGATGCACGTTGGCCATCTGCGCGGCACCATTATTGGTGATGCCATCGTCCGTATACTGGAGGCACTGGGCCATTGTGTGATCCGGCAAAATCACGTTGGCGACTGGGGCACCCAGTTCGGCATGTTGATCGCCCACTTGGCCAGCCTCAGCGAAGACAACAAAGCTCAGTCGAACAACCTTTCTGACCTGGAAGTATTCTACCGTGAGGCCAAACAGCGTTTTGATGCCGACCCGGAATTCGCTGAACTGGCGCGCAGCTATGTGGTCCGCCTGCAACAGGGTGACCCGGAATGTCTGGCAGCCTGGCAACGCTTCATTGGCGAATCTCTGCGCCATTGTGAAGAGGTCTACGAATTACTCGGCGTCAGCCTAAAGCGCAGCGATTTGTGCGCGGAGAGTTTTTACAATGATGACCTGGCTGACATTGTCAAAACCCTGGACAGCAAAGAACTGCTGACGCGATCCGAAGGTGCCAATTGCGTGTTCCTGGAAGAATTTACCGGCAAGGATGGCAATCCGCTGCCTGTGATCGTACAAAAAAGCGATGGCGGTTACCTGTATGCCACCACGGACCTTGCTGCCGTCAGGTATCGTTGTCATAACCTTGGCGCCGATCGTGTGCTCTATGTTGTTGACGCTCGGCAAAGCCTGCATTTCAAACAGGTCTTTGCGGCCGCCAAACTGGCCGGATTTGCGCGCAGTGAGAGCCACCTGGAGCATATCGCCTATGGCACCATGATGGGTGAAGATGGCAAGCCATTCAAAACCCGCAGCGGCGATACCGTTAAACTGCGAGACTTACTGGACGAGTCCATACGCCGCGCCTTTGCACTGGTGAGTGACAAGAATGCGGACCTGCCTGAATCCGATCGTCAGCAAATAGCCGATACCGTTGGCATTGCTGCCGTCAAATATTCAGAACTGTCAAAAAACCGGACCAGCGATTACATTTTTGACTGGTCGAGCATGCTGTCATTTGAAGGCAACACCGCGCCTTATCTGCTATACGCTTATGCACGTATTCAGAGTGTGCTGCGTCGCCTTGAGGAAGAGAATGTAACACCGGGCGAAAACATCATGCTGCAGGCACCAGAGGAGCGCGCACTGGCGATGAAAATTCTGCAGCTGTCTGATGTGGTTCGACAAACAGGCCAGGATGGGTTCCCGAACCAGCTGTGCCTGTACCTGTATGAACTGTCAGGCATCTTCATGAAATTCTATGAGACCTGCCCTATCCTGAAAGCCGAGGCCGACCTGCGACAATCACGCCTGGCTCTGGCAGCGCTGACCGCTCAGACCCTGAAACGCGGCCTAAACCTGCTCGGCATAGAACCGCTGAACAGGATGTGATGTTGAAGTTTCGAGACCGCCTCGCGTGACTGGGTTGGCACCTTCAGGGGACGCCGTGAACCCATCCGTGGGGGCTCTTATGCGGCTTCCCTGCCGCATAAGCCCCTTCAGGTGCCAACCAGCCCCGCGCGGCTTGTGCAAAAGTCAGGCACACATGCTCCGTTCAAGACACAGGTCCGAGCAGTACGGCAGAATCAATCTGACAGTGGATGGGTACGTGGGGCTCACACCTACAATGCGGACATTCACGATTCTCGTGATGATCACGAACATCTGAATATCAGTATGCACCAATGATGCATCACTGACAGCAACACACGACTAGTGGATCAAAGCCAGTAGCGATGCCGACTGGCACAAGCCTGTCGGGACTGGGTTGCACCTGAAGGGGCTTGTGCGGCAGGGACGCCGCACAAGAGCCTCCATGGACGGATCCACGGCGTCCCCTGAAGGTGCTACCCAGTCACGGCAGGCGCTCCACATCGGAGCCTATCTTGCAGAAAATATTCCTACCGATTCTGGATAGTCACAGACTTGAATCAATCGCAGAGCTCAAGCAGCAACTTGTTCAACTGCCGGCTGAAGCGCGCCGGATCCTCCAGCTCATTGCCATCTGCCAGACTGGCCTGATCAAACAACAACGAGATGAGGTCAGCAAACCGTTCCTCATCCTGCTCCTGTTCCAGCTTCCCTATCAACGGGTGATCCGGATTCAATTCAAAGATCGGCTTGGTTTCCGGTACCGGCTGACCGGAGGCTTCCATGATGCGACGCATCTGCGCCCCCATGTCATCATCATCCAGTGCCAGACAGGCCGGTGAATCGGTCAGACGATGGCTGACACGTGACTCCTTGATGCGCTCACCCAGAGCAGTTTTAACGCGCTCCAGCAGAGGTTTGAACGTCTCTTCCCGCTTTTCCTGCTCAGCCTTTTCGGCCTCGTCATCCAGCTTGCCCAGATCCAGTTCACCGCGGGTAACATCCTGCAGGCTCTTGCCATCGAATTCATTGAGGTGACTCATCAGCCATTCATCAATGCGATCCGTCATCAGCAGAACTTCGATACCTTTTTTGCGGAAGATTTCCAGGTGCGGACTGTTTTTGGCAGCCTTTTCAGAATCGGCAATCAGGTAATAGATTTTTTCCTGATCCGGCTTCATGCGCGCAATATAGTCTTCCAGACTCTGATCCTGGCCTTTGGATTCGGCATGGGTGCTGTTAAACATCAACAGTTTTGAGATGTTCTCACGATTAGAGAAATCCTCGCCCGGGCCCTCTTTCAGAACCTGGCCAAATTCGCGCCAGAATGTTGCGTACTTGTCTTTGTCATCCTTCTTTAGCTTGCTCAGCATGTCCAGCGCGCGCTTGGTCAATGCACTGCGCATTGAATCAACGGCCGGGTCTTTCTGCAGGATTTCACGGGAAACGTTGAGCGAAATGTCATTTGAATCAACCACGCCCTTGATGAAGCGCAAATACAGCGGCAGAAACTGCTCAGCCTGATCCATGATGAACACACGCTGGACATACAGCTTCAGACCGCGAACACCGTCGCGGTTCCACAGGTCAAATGGCGCACGGGTCGGCACATATAACAGGCTGGTGTACTCGAGTTTGCCTTCGACCTTGTTGTGGCTCCAGCCCAGTGGTTTTTCGTAATCATGAGAAATGTGTTTATAAAACTCTTCATACTCGTCCGGCTTGACATCACTGCGCGGTCGGGTCCACAACGCCTTGGCATCGTTGACGGCTTCAAACTCAGGTTTCTGCTCGGTGCTTTCCGCATCTTCCGCGTCCTTTTCAGCCGGCTTCGGCATCATTACAGGAATCGCAATATGATCTGCGTATTTTTTAACGATTTGCTTCAGGCGGAAGCTGTCGGCAAATTCACGCGAGTCTTCACGCAGGTGCAGAATCACGGTTGTACCGCGCGTTGTTTTTTCGGTGCTTTCGATGGTGTAGTCTGATTCGCCCGAGGAAGCCCAGTGCACACCTTCGGATACCGAAGCACCGGCCTTACGTGTCAGTACTTCAACACTGTCGGCGACGATAAAGGCCGAATAGAAACCAACACCGAACTGGCCGATCAGTTGCGAGTCTTTTTTCTGGTCGCCACTCAGTGCTTCCAGAAACTGTGCAGTCCCGGAGCGCGCGATTGTGCCCAGATTGCTGATAACGTCTTCGCGCGACATACCAATGCCGTTGTCAGAAATGCTGACAGTGCCTGCTTCTGCATCAAAATCGATGACCACTTTCAGATCCGTGTCATCTTCATATATATCAGGCCGGGACAACGCTTCAAAGCGCAGTTTGTCTGCCGCATCTGATGCGTTTGAAATCAGTTCACGCAGAAATACCTCTTTATTGCTATAGAGGGAGTGAATCATCAATTTCAGAAGCTGCTTGGCTTCCGTCTCAAATCCGCGTGTTTCCTTGTTAATTTCCGTAGCCATTGTTACCCCTGCTGCATCAATCCTGGTTAAATAAAAAAACCCGGTAGCCTTTTCGGATACCGGGTTCTTTTATTGGGTCGCTAAACCGTTTTTTCAAGCCTGCCATTGGCAGTTAAAAGGTCAAGCCTCGCGATAATAATCGATAGACTGTTCTTTACGCTCCTGCAGCGTTTCAAACCGGTTCTTGGAGTTCTCGATGTAGGTCAGGAACTGCTGCGCGTTATCAACACCCAGATTCTGTGCCGCACGAGCCGCTGTTGTTGCTTCGTCGAAACGTTCCAGTTCGACCAGTGCACGTGCCAGGGACAGTTGCACATCACCCTGATTCTCCAGGCCACCACGTTCAAGTGCTGTCTGCATTGCCTCAACCGCACCTTCGTAGTCACGGTTCATCAGGTGGATGTAGCCCAGGTAATCCCAGGATTCGCCGTCATTGGCCAGCTCTGTCAGTCGTTCAGCAGGTTCCACTGCGCCCTCGAACTCCGATGCCATGATGTACATCTGGGTCAGGCGGCGCAAATTGGCCTCATTCTCTTCCACAATACCCTGTGAGATACCGTCTTCCAGTATCTTTATACCGCGATACGGTGCGTCGATACCGGCCAGAGACTGCGCCAGGTTAAGAAACTGCGCCTCACTGTCCATGAAACCACGAACATAAGTCAGTTCCAGCGTCTGCAAACGCTTGGCATCTTCTTCCAGGTAACCATAAATGGCAGCCAGGTTACGATACTCAGGTGCTTCATCAAACAGGGCGATCATGGTGCGAGTCACGTCCAGCGCATTACGATAGTCTTCCTGTTCGATATACATCAAATTAAGCAGACCATAGATGTTTTTGCGCAGTTCACCGCCTTCCGCTATGACCATATCCATGTGATTGATCAACAAGGGAATGGCCTGCTCAAAGTTTTCCAGGTTGTAATGTGACGTCGCCAGAATCAGGTAGATCGTGGCATCTTCCGTTTCGGACAGATCGCGCCAGGTATTAAGCGTGGTAATTGCTTCCTGAAAACGTTCTTCACTGGCATACAGCTGGCCCAGAGACCGCAATGCCCGTAAACGCGCTTCCGGACGCAATTCTTCAATAGTAAGAATACGCTCAAATGTGAGCAGCGCATTATCAATATCGTCCACCGCCAGGTAATAGTTGGTGTAAAAGTTGAGCAGCGTTGATTTCTCAAAATTATTGAGAGAGTCATAACGCTCGTTCAACTCGTCCAGCTCTTCCTTGGCACCCGGCAGATCGGGTTGGTCACCCTCTTCCGGCGGGTTCATCATCTCATTGATTTCGGAAATGACGCGGAACACACGGTCGCTCAATACTTCCGAAGAGCGCGTGGGCGGCGGCTGCCGTGGACCATCGTCCTCGTCGTCCTGGGCCGAGGCAGTTGCCATGAAAGCAGCCTGGCCCAGCAGCGTAGACGCAGTAAACGTCATCGCCATCAGAAGCGATTTATATTTGAACTTCGACTTCAACATAAATTACTCCTCCAGCTGATAACGGAACACGTACTGAACGTTGGGCACATCAACGGCCTCACCATTCACGACGCGTGGCTGAAAACGGAATCGCTCTGCAGCCCGTATCGACGCCGAGTCGAACATGCCGCGCGGTTCTGCATCAATGACTTCGACATCACGCACACCGCCAGAGGCCGTTACTGTGAACGCAACCTGACACCAGCCTTCGATTCCGCGTTGCGCTGCGCGCGTCGGATAGGTTGGCTGAATGTTAACCAGCGGCAACATGTCACCGTCCGTTGCATTGAGGCCGGCGGCACCGATATCCAGCCCCATATCAATGTCACCACCGCTTCTGTCGATGTTCAGGTTCGCCATATTGTCCATATCGACGTTCCGGTTTTCCGGCGGAGGTGGTGTTTCCTCTACCTGTTCTATCTCCTCGGGACGCTCAACCTCACGAATCACTTCCATTTCGATTTCGGGCATGGTTGCGTCAACGATTCTGACTACGTTTGCACGCTGTTCCAGTTGGCTGCCGGTCGCTATCAGCGCCTGCATGAAATAGAACAGGCCAAGCGTAATACCCACCGCCAACACCAGAGAAATCAACCATCGAATTGCAATCATTGTTTAATTCTCCGTTGAAATGGACACTGAAGTGATATTTGCATCACGTGCAGCTTCCAGGATTCTCAAGACATGCTGGTTCTCAGCCGCTTCGTCACCCTGAATGACCACAGAAGCGTTAGGTGTTTCTGCCAAACGGCGTTCGAACCTGCTCCTTACGAACCGACCATCAATCTGCTCACCATCTATCCAGATCTGACCATCGCCGCTGACCGCGATCAGGATAAGATCCTGAGAGCGCGGCAGAGCTGTGGAAGCATCCGGTTTGTTGACATCAATACCGGCTTCGGTGACAAACACCGAGGTCACGATAAAGAAGATCAGCAGGATGAAAACGACATCAAGCATCGGGGTCAGATCAATCTCCCCGGTGTTTTCGTCATCATCGCGTTTCTTCATTAAACCTGATTTCATTATTATGCCTTTATCGTATCTTATAAATTATTAGGACATATGATCTTCAAGAAGTTCCAGGTCACGATCAACTCGGTGCTTTAACCAGTTGCTGGCAAAAATACCGGAAAGCGCACCCACCATGCCCGCCATTGTCGGGATCGTGGCTTTGGAAACACCACCTGCCATGGACTGGGCATCACCACCGCCGGTAAATGCCATAACGTAGAATACTTCAATCATGCCTGTCACCGTGCCCATCAGACCCAGCAGCGGACATACCACTACCAGGGTCTCAATCATGGGCAAAGAAGACTTCAGATCCAGCGACACTTCAGAGATCATCAGGTTGCGGATCTGCTGAGCGCGCCAGGAACGGGTGTCACTGCGATCCGCCCATGTCGCGAGGGTCTGTTTGACCCTCTTGGCATGAGTGGAGTGCAGATACCAGACCCGCTCGAATATCAGCGACCACATTACCAGGAGCAGACCGCCAATAATCCAGAGGACTGGCCCGCCCTTGTTCATGAAATCCATGATCGCATCAGTAAAATCGAGCAGCGCGAAATACATGGTGCCCCCTTAAGCCTGAGCCTTGTTACCGGAGGCTTCTGCTTTCCGGGCGATAAGACCAGTGGCCTGCTCTTCCAGGATATGGATGATGCGGTCACTCTTGCTCTTAACCCAAGTGTGCATAAGGATACACGGAATCGCAGCAACGATACCCAGTACAGTTGTCATCAGAGCCATGGAGATACCACCGGCCATGATAGTCGGGTCACCCGCACCGTAAACTGTAATTTGCTGGAACACCTGAATCATACCAGTCACCGTACCCAACAGACCCATCAACGGGGCGATGGTGGCAATGATCTTGATCAGGATCAGGAAGCGTTCGAGACGCGGCGTTTCCTGCAGAATCGCTTCGCCCAGTTTCAGTTCAAGTGTTTCAGTGTCCACGTTCGGGTTGGACTCTGCCACCAGCAGTACGCGGCCCAGCGGGTTGTTGCTGTTGGCTTTGTCTGATTTGACCTGCGCGTTAACTTTAGCAGCTACCAGCGTCAGCATGAAGGAGCGGATAATACCGACCAGCACACCAATGATACCCAGACCGATGATCATGAAGCCGATTTCACCAGCGTTCTGCTCAACCTGCTCAAGCGGTGTCGGGAAGTTGATCAGGTTGGCCATCAGGCTACCACCCACTGCACCTGTCGGGTCGATACCGACTTTAGTGAAGCCACTTTCTGCATTCTCAAGCTCTTCAGCTCGGGCCAGAATGTCGCTGTTCGGCTGACGCGGCAGAACCTGCAGGTGACCAACATCACCGGTGTACGACAGGTATTCGCCATCGCCAATCGCATTGAAAGTACCGATACGCGTGATCATGCGCTCTTCCTGCTCGCCTGATGCCAGGCCAACAGTGTCCTGATACTGCACAACGCGACCAGATTCGGTCATTTCCTGTTGCATGTAGAACCAGAAGCGCTCGATCTCATCGACGCGCACCTGCTCTGTATCCGATGCTACACGAGAGATGAACGAGTCCAGGAACTCGTTGCGGCCCGGGTACTGGGCACTGATCAGCGAGTCATCAAAAATGCTCTGGAAGTCACCTGCAACGCCCTGGATAGTACCCAGCAGCTCGTTCAGGTTAGCTCGCACTTCACGCAGTTGTGCACGTGCTGCAGCCAGTTCGGTGCGGTTTTCGTCAAAAACGCCTTCCAGGCGGGCGTTTTCAGCTTCTTCCTCAGCAATACGCGAACGTGTCTGCTCAAGGATCTGTTCCTGCTGATTCACATTCTGCTGGAAGCGCTGCTCGCGCTCACGCGCTTCTTCAGATTCCGCAACGCTGTTTTCTTCAACGCTACGCAGAAGTTCTTCAAGGCTGGCGGCCGGCTGTTGCGCAAACACCTGAGTGGATACGGCGAGCATAAGCCCCGTGACGGTAATACCTGCTAATTTGATTATATTATTCTTCACTGTGCTAACTCCGGCGCAACGATTGGTGCGTTAATAATTTCTGGTGCAATGGTGCCGCTGGCAACGCTGATACCGGTACGAATGGCGTCACGGTATACACCGTCATCAAGGGTCACCCATTGACGGGCTTCTGGGTCCCAGGCACCGGTCATGGAACGGTCCTTGGTCTGGAACGTCAGCGCGATACGGCCTACACGCAACATGTCCACATCCCGCTCGACGCCGTCGATGGTCAGGGTTGTCGGGTAGGTCTCGCGGGTTCGGCCATAAGCGTTTTCAGTCTGGTACAGAACCAGAATCTGGCGGAACCGCTCTGCTGTAGAAACATTGGGGTTATCGATGGCGGACTTTGCAAACTCTATACGAGCCTGACGCGCATCCAGGTGAAACGGCATGTCCAGCGCAACAAACTGCTCCATACTGGAGATCATTTTGTTCATCAGCAGCGGCAGCTCCTGTGTCACGTTGCGAACTTCCGCAACCGACTCAGCAATTGTCGCAAGATCCTGTTCCTGAATGGCAATCTGTCGGCGCCAGTTGGCGTTCAACACCATCAGCGCTTCAAGGTTGTCACTTTCCAGTTTGAAATCTTCGAACAAAGCGCTTGAAGAGTTGGAGAGACGGTTGATGGTCTCCTGAGACTGGGCTGCTGCCGCGTTAGTCTCGTCTACAACATTCAAGGCTCTGTCAATCGTGCTTGTATCAACGTCTTGCGCCTTGGCTGTTCCGATCACTAGCAGAGATGCGAGTGGTACCAGAACCTTGGAATATAATCGACGGTTATTCATGTGCCATCCTGTTATTGTATTAAACACTCTGATGCAAGCATCAGACGTGACATCTTTTCTTCGTTACCGGCATGAAACTGCGGAGCCCATACTGATAAATCTATCCCCGGAAAATTGACCCGGGTTGCAAAAACCCAAATTACTGCGATCCATCGGTCTGCAAACGTCATACTGGCTTGTGACCAGTACTGCACAAATCAGGCCATTCAGTTACCGTTTTACACGACGAAATAAATCATGAGAACTTTGGTAACAAATATCGCCAAAATCATGCTATTTGGCGTAAATTCAGTACTCCCTGCCGAATTATGTCGTAAAGACTAACACAACCTGTTTGTTTTTTTGAACCTCCGCAAGCAGAAATTTTCAGCCTCTGCATACGACTCTGGTAGCCGGCGCACCGATCCGGGTCAACGACTATTGCCGTGCCCGGAGAGGGTGCGCCGGAGCTCTGTTACCAGCCAGTGACTTCCTTCAGGGCATCACCGATATCAGCCAGGCTGCGAACAGTTTTGACGCCCGCATCCTGCAGGGCGGCAAATTTCTCATCAGCGGTACCTTTACCGCCCGAGATGATCGCCCCGGCGTGGCCCATACGCTTGCCTGCCGGCGCTGTAACACCAGCGATATACGATACCACAGGCTTTGTGACATTGGCTTTAATGTAGGCAGCGGCCTCTTCTTCAGCGCTACCCCCGATCTCGCCAATCATGACAATTGCTTCAGTCGCCGGGTCTTTTTCAAACATGGCCAGAATATCAATAAAGTTGGAACCCGGGATCGGATCACCACCAATACCGACACAGGAGGACTGGCCAAAACCATGGTCAGTCGTCTGTTTGACAGCTTCATAGGTCAGCGTGCCGGACCGGGACACGATACCCACTTTGCCAGGCTTGTGAATATGGCCCGGCATGATACCGATCTTGCACTCGCCCGGTGTAATCACACCGGGGCAGTTTGGCCCAATCAGGCGCACACCCAGCTCGTCGCATTTTACTTTGGCATCAAGCATGTCCAGCGTGGCAATGCCTTCGGTGATGCAGACAATCAATTTAATGCCGCTGTTGGCTGCTTCCAGTATGGAGTCCTTGCAGAACGGTGCTGGCACATAAATGACGCTGGCTTCGGCACCGGTTGCATCAACGGCTTCGCGCACCGTATTGAACACGGGCAGGCCCAGGTGAGTCGTACCACCCTTGCCTGGCGTTACGCCACCCACCATTTTGGTGCCGTAAGCAATCGCCTGTTCGGAGTGGAACGTACCTTGTGAACCAGTAAAACCCTGGCAGATAACCTTGGTGTCTTTGTTTATCAGAATGCTCATTATTTACCCTCCGCGGCCTTGACGACTTGCTGGGCAGCATCGGTCAGACTGGTTGCAGCGATGATGTTCAGCCCACTGTCGGCCAGTGCCTTGGCACCCAGGTCAGCATTGTTGCCTTCCAGGCGGACCACAACCGGCACTTTCACACCGACTTCCTTAACTGCGCCGATGATACCTTCAGCGATCATGTCACAACGGACAATACCACCAAAAATGTTGACCAGAACTGCCTTCACGTTATCGTCCGACAGAATGATCTTGAATGCTTCGGTGACACGCTCTTTGGTAGCGCCACCGCCCACATCCAGGAAGTTGGCGGGCTCACCGCCGTGCAGGTTGACGATGTCCATGGTACCCATGGCCAGACCAGCACCATTAACCATACAACCGATATTGCCATCTAGAGCCACATAGTTCAGCTCAAAACTGGCGGCGTGGGCTTCACGCGGATCATCCTGTGACGGATCGTGCATTTCCCGCAATTTGGGCTGGCGATACAGCGCATTGCCATCAATGCCAAGTTTCGCGTCCAGGCAATGCAGATTGCCATCTTCCTTGATAACCAGCGGATTGATTTCCAGCAGTGCCAGATCGTAGTCAACAAACAGTTTGGCCAGACCCATAAAGATCTTGGTGAACTGTTTGATCTGATCACCCTTCAGGCCCAACTGGAACGCCAGATCGCGACCCTGATAGGGCTGTGCACCCACCAGCGGATCAACGGTAGCTTTCAGAATTTTTTCAGGCGTGTCATGTGCCACTTTCTCGATTTCGACACCGCCTTCGGTGGACGCCATGAAGACAACACGACGCGTGGAGCGATCAACAACCGCTCCCAGGTAAAGTTCTTGTGCGATGTCCGTGCAGGACTCAACCAGGATCTTGCTGACGGGTTGCCCGTCGGCATCAGTCTGATAGGTAACCAGGCGCTTGCCCAGCCACTGAGCTGCGAAGGCTTTGGCATCATCACGACTCTTGATGAGTTTAACGCCACCCGCCTTACCACGTCCGCCGGCGTGAACCTGTGCTTTCACAACCCACATGTCACCGCCGATTTTATCGCAGGCTTCTGCTGCGGCTTCGGGCGTATCAACAGCAAAACCTTTGGAAACAGGCAATCCGTATTCAGCGAACAACTGCTTGCCTTGATATTCGTGTAGATTCATTCTGTAATTCCTCTGTTATAAAAGCGCATGAATCAATT
>OJBX01000547.1_pt1 | contig 12703 bp, 9 predicted proteins | sample 1590751 | NCBI WGS metagenome assembly OJBX01 (sample SAMN05416780, study PRJEB24817) | seawater metagenome | isolation source: Sea water | place: Canada:Atlantic | collected 2013-07
ACGTCGCGTGACACTCCCTTCTCATTCGAGACCGCGTCTGCAACCATCAGAATTTCTTTACTCATCATAGTAGTGTCACCTTACACACGGATTCATCGTCCCAGCGGCGCCCTGAACTGACATGCCTATCAGAATGCAATGTTAGCCTTGTCGATGTGCTGGAATGGAATTTCAACTAATTCGCCGTCAACAGTCATCACAACCTGATCTGCTTCCGCCTTCTCCAGAACGCCCTTGAACTTGCGGCGCCCATCAATCGGTGTCCGAAGGCGCAAATTCACCACGTCACCAATAAACTGACCGTACTGCTCGAATCGGAACAAAGGGCGATCCATGCCCGGAGACGAAACCTCCAGGGTATATTCACCGGACAAAGGGTCTTCCACATCAAGCACACCACTGACCTGCCGGCTGGCGCGTTCACAATCGTCGATGGTGATGCCTTCCGGACTGTCAATATAGATGCGCAACAGACTCGAACGCCCACGGGCAATATGCTCTACACCCCACAATTCCAGACTCAGGGCCTCGATTGTTGGCCGGAGCAAGTCAGAGATCATGTCGACTGATGCTACCACCTTGTCATTTACCTTTTTTACGACACAAACAAAAAGTGGGCCTGCGGCCCACCTCAAAAACAAAATACTTGTCTTACCGACGCCGTCATCACACAGCCTTCGGTGGCGGAACCTGTACGCACCAGTCTGTCTGGCACCTACATCTTTCACACCTTTCTCAACCTGCAGCGCCGATAAAAATGCGCCAGCATAAATCTGCACCTAATAAAAAGCCCCATCAAGGGGCTCTGGTACAGAGCCAGGCCATTCAGCGCAGCTACTGCAGATGACAACCCAGATAGCTCGTTATAACTCTGGGTAGCACTAATAGTGGTAGCGGGGCAGGATTTGAACCTACGACCTTCAGCGGCTGCGCCGGTTAAAGTGCCGAGCCCGATCGTCGGGCTGCCTGATGACTACCTTTCACTTCAATAGTGGTAGCGGGGGCAGGATTTGAACCTACGACCTTCGGGTTATGAGCCCGACGAGCTGCCAGACTGCTCCACCCCGCAACAAAACTTCAAACTTCTCAATAACCTTGCTCATCAGCAGTGCTATTCAACTCAGATGACTTCTGGCAAAGCCTCTATCTGAGGGCAGGTATTCTAGTGGCCTGACCACCCTAAAGTCAAGTGACTTTCGAGCCAGAAGCCCAACTTCGAGCACCTGCCGTCAAACAACTGACCATCTTTTACTACAATTGGTGCCGAAGGCGAGACTTGAACTCGCACGACCATTAGGCCACTACCCCCTCAAGATAGCGTGTCTACCAATTCCACCACTTCGGCCAAACTTTTTCCTGTTACTGCTCTGTCTCAGGCGCCTGGTCAGGCACCTGCGGCACATCTGACGATGTCGCCGGTGCCGTCAACTGAGGCACGTCGGATTCTTCAAGCTCACGCAACACATCAGGGTTTACAAGCGGCGAGTCATTGTTCAGCCCGCCAGCACTGTACTGCTGCGCATAGATCGCCAGCACCAGGCTGGTGGCGAAGAATATGACCGCGGCGACAGTAGTCGAACGCGTCAGAAAGTTACCCGAGCCTGAGCTACCGAATACAGTCTGTGATGCCCCGCTACCAAAAGCAGCGCCAGCGTCCGCACCTTTACCCTGCTGCAGCAGAACCAGGCCGATGATTGCGATAGCGGCAATCACATGCACAACGACCACAAGAGTTTCCATAATTCAGCTCACACTATTACAAATTTCGATAAATGCCGCCGCATCAAGCGAGGCCCCACCCACAAGCCCACCATCAATATCGGCCTGTTCAAAAAGTTCCGCTGCATTGCCCGGGTTAACACTGCCACCGTAGAGCAACTGCACTGCGCCGGCCACCTCTTCATCATGGCCAGCAATCAATGTACGAATAAAAGCATGCATCTGCTGCGCTTCCTGCGCTGATGCCGAACAGCCCGTGCCAATCGCCCAGACCGGCTCATAAGCAATGATTGCACGCTCAAAAGCAGCAATTCCGGCCACCGTAAGCACCGCATTAATCTGCCCGGAGACAGTCGCTTCGGCATGACCGTCATCACGCTGCGCCAGCGTTTCACCAACACACAGGATCGGTATCAACCCCTCGCATTGCGCGGCTACAAATTTCTGCGCAATCAATTCATCGGTCTCGGCCAGCTGCTGACGCCGTTCGGAGTGCCCCAGAATGACATAGCGAGCGCGGCAATCAACCAGCATACCGGGAGCAACTTCTCCGGTATAAGCGCCGCCATTCTCGCACCAGGCATTTTGCGCGCCCAGCACAATTTCACAGCCTTTGATGGCGTCAGCGACGACTGTCAGATACGGAGAAGGCGGACAGACAACAATATCAACGCCATTGATTCCGTGCGACACAGCCGGCACCAGAGCACGCAACAGCTCACTGATGCTGTCGCGCGTACCGTTCATTTTCCAGTTTCCGACAACCAAAGCGCGGCGCATATTGACTACCCTGTGCGATGTCGGCGCCCGACATTGTTAAAACGGGGCGCCACTATAACCAGTTTGCCTCAACCTTGCAAGATGAGCGCCTTACAAGAACTACCGACAGCGCCCGGATCAGGATGTTATTGACTCGGTGACCACATCGGCAAGCGCCTCGGCATGTGCAATCACCACGGCCTCATCGTCACCCTCGACCATGACCCTGATCAGTGGCTCGGTACCGGAAGGCCGAAGCAATACCCGACCTCGTCCCGCCAGTTTGCGCTCGACCTCAGCAACGGCTGCCAGCACCACCGGATTCGACATCACCTCAGACTTGCTGACAACCCGGACATTCACCATATGCTGCGGCATCTTGGTCATCTGCCGGCTCAAATCGTGCAGACTGGCGCCAGTCTGCGTCATAGCCGCCAACACCTGTAATGCACAGACAATACCGTCGCCCGTTGTGGTGACGTCGAGACAGACCACATGCCCTGAGGACTCGCCCCCCAGTTGCCAATTCATTTTCTTCAGCATCTCCATGACATAGCGGTCACCCACATCCGTGCGGATAAACGCAACATCCAGTGCTTTCAGGCCAAGTTCAAGACCCAGGTTACTCATCAGTGTACCGACAACGCCGCCAAAATCGACATGGCGGCGACGCCTGTCGCGGGCAATGATGTAAAGCAGCTCATCACCGTCAACTACATTGCCAAGATGGTCCACCATCACTACCCGGTCGCCATCGCCATCAAATGCAATACCGATATCCGCCTGCTGCTCCAGCACCTCCTGCACCAGACGCTCAGGCGCGGTGGACCCACAGTCCTGATTGATATTCATGCCATTGGGTGACACACCGATGGCCTTTACCGATGCACCCAGTTCGGCAAAAACATTGGCGGCGATGTGGTAGGTAGAGCCATGCGCGCAGTCCACGACAATATTCAAGCCCTGCAGCACCGCATTGCCCGGCAATGTACGCTTGCAGTACTCAATATAGCGACCAGCCGCATCTGTGATACGGGTTACCTTGCCGATCTGGTCAGACGCGACGGTGGTGAGATCGTTGTCCAGATAAGCCTCTATCGCCAGCTCGGTTGCGTCTGGCAGTTTGGTACCATCGCCAGCAAAGAATTTGATACCGTTATCCTGAAATGCATTGTGCGACGCACTGATGACAATGCCTGCCTGTGCCCTGAAGGTTCGCGTCAGATAGGCCACTGCTGGCGTGGGCATGGGACCCAGCATATTGATATCGACGCCCGCAGAAGCAAGACCCGCTTCCAGCGCCGCCTCAAACATGTATCCGGATACTCGGGTATCTTTGCCAATCAAAATCTTGCTGCGCAAGCCACCCGAGCGGGCAAAGACCTTGCCAGCGGCCCAACCCAGTTTCAGCATGAAGTCGGGCGTAATCGGGTACTCACCGACATGCCCACGAATACCATCCGTACCAAAATACTGTTTTTCTTTGCCTGTATTTGATCCCATGCGTTTTCTTATTCCTTTTTTTGCTATCACCTGCACTGTCGTTAGTCAGGCCCGGGCCTGCACTGCCTGGAGCACTTTCATGGCATCAACCGTTTCTGCGACATCGTGAACGCGGACAATTTTTGCACCATGCATGACCGCGACCACTGCTGCCGCGAGGCTGCCCGGCAGGCGACCATCCACGGGCCGATCGACCACAGTGCCGATCATGGATTTGCGTGATATGCCTGCCAGAAGCGGCAACCCAATGTCCTTCAACTGCGCCAACTCGCGCAACAGGGCGTAATTATGCGCCAGCGTCTTGCCAAAGCCAAACCCCGGGTCGAGACAGATGCGGTCGCGGGCGATGCCGACGTCTTCGCAAGCCGAAACCCGTTGTCGCAAAAAACCCAGTACGTCTGCCAACAGATCGTCATAGTCAGGCGCCTGCTGCATGTGCCCGGGCTCCCCCTGCATATGCATCAGACACACCCCCATGGAGGTAGCGGCGACCGCAGCCAACGCGCCGTCACGGCGAAGGGCACGGACATCATTAACCAGACCCGCACCCATCGCCGCCGACTCCCGCATCAGCGCAGGCGAACTGGTATCAACAGATACAATGACATCCAGCTGCCGGACAATGCTTTCAATGACCGGTACAACCCTGTCCAGTTCCTGTTGCTCACTTACCCTCTCTGCACCTGGCCGGGTCGACTCACCACCCACATCTATGATGGCAGCGCCGTCTGCCACCATGCGCTCGGCATGGCGCAAGGCCTTGTCGACCGACACAGAAAAACCGGCTGCACGCTGGTCTGCGCCCGCATTCAGGGCGCCACCATCGGAAAACGAATCAGGGGTTACATTGAGAATCCCCATGACATGGGGACTGGAGAGATCCAGAATCCTGCTACCGCACTGTAAGCGCGGCGTCAGGATTCCGGAATCGGCAGGGTGTGACGACATCAGGGGCTCGTCCCGTGAACGCGGTTAATGGCGCCGTGATCAGTGATCGCTGACCGGCCCGCCGACGGGCTTGTCGGAGCGGGAATCATCGGACGAACCGTCGCGACCATCCTCATTTGAATCGGCGCGCGCGGAACCGGAGCCGCTATCACTGTCTGACCAGTCGGCTGGCGGCCGCGGTTTGCGACCGGCCATGATGTCATTGATCTGTTCAACATCGATGGTTTCGTACTCCATCAACGCATCTTTCATCAGCTCCAGCTTGTCGCGATTATCGTCCAGCAACTGCCTGGCCTTGTTGTAACAGTAATCGATGATGCTTTTCACTTCCTCATCAATCACTTTGGCAGTTTCACCGGAGTGCTGCTTCTGCGAACCACCGGCAGAGCGTCCCAGGAAAACCTCGCCATCATCTTCGGCGTACATCTGCGGGCCGAGTCTTTCCGACAACCCCCATTTGGTCACCATGTTTCGGGCCATTTCGGTGGCACGCTGAATATCGTTGGAGGCACCGGTAGTGACGCCTTCGGCTCCCAGCGTCATTTCCTCGGCAATCCGACCGCCATACAGACTACAGATCTGGCTCAGAATCGCCCGCTTACTGATGCTGTAGCGGTCTTCTTCCGGCAGGAACATGGTGACACCCAGAGCACGGCCACGCGGGATAATACTGACCTTGTAAACCGGGTCATGTTCCGGCACCAGGCGCCCGACAATGGCGTGACCGGCCTCATGGTAGGCAGTATTGGTTTTTTCTTTATCGGACATCACCATGGTTTTGCGCTCCGCGCCCATCATGATCTTGTCCTTGGCTTTCTCAAACTCTTCCATGGTCACCAGGCGCCGACCCGCTCGCGCTGCGAACAGTGCCGACTCGTTAACCAGGTTGGCCAGGTCCGCGCCTGAAAAGCCCGGTGTGCCACGTGCAATAACGGCCGCGTCGACATTGTCGGCAATCGGCACTTTGCGCATATGCACTTTAAGAATCTGCTCACGACCTCTGATGTCAGGCAGCCCTACCACCACCTGACGGTCAAATCGACCCGGACGCAATAGCGCGGGATCGAGCACGTCAGGGCGGTTGGTGGCAGCAATGACAATGATACCGTCATTGACCTCAAAGCCGTCCATTTCCACCAGCAACTGGTTCAATGTCTGCTCTCGCTCATCATGGCCGCCGCCCAGGCCAGCACCACGGTGACGACCGACCGCATCGATCTCATCAATAAAGATAATGCACGGTGCCTGTTTTTTGGCCTGATCGAACATGTCGCGTACACGGGACGCACCCACGCCGACAAACATTTCGACAAAGTCTGAACCGGAAATGGAGAAAAACGGGACTTTTGCTTCGCCGGCAATTGCCTTGGCCAGCAGAGTCTTACCGGTACCGGGCTGCCCCACCATCAGAATACCGCGCGGAATACGACCCCCCAATCGCTGGAACTTGTCCGGCTCGCGCAGGAAATCAACCAGCTCCTTGACGTCTTCTTTGGCCTCATCCACACCGGCAACGTCGGCGAAGGTAATTTTGATCTGATCTTCACCCAGCAGCTTGGCCTTGCTCTTGCCAAACGACATGGGCCCGCCTTTGCCACCGCCGGCCCCTCCCTGCATCTGCCGCATGAAAAAGAAAAACAGTGCAATGATGATCAGGATCGGGAAACTTGCCACCAGCAATTGCGTCCACAGGCTCTGCCGCTCGGGCTCTGACGCACGAATTTCAACGTTGTTGTTAAACAGATCATCCATCAGCTGGTCATCACCAATCATCGGAATCGTGCTGGTGAAACGCGAATTGTCCGTGCGCATGCCGCTGACATTGACGCCGGCAATATTCACGGAGCGCACCTGTCCGGCACGCACTTCACGGATAAAATCAGAGTAATTTACCTGCGCTGTCGCGGGCTCCTGATTTATATTGTTAAAAACCGTCAGCAATACAGCCGCGATAACCATCCAAAGCAGTAAATTCTTTGCCATATCGTTCAAGGGAATATCCCCCTTCTCTTTGTGTAACCGGCTTGCAAACTACCGGTAATGCTCAAAAAAACCTGTTTAACCTCTTAGCGGCCATGATCTTCACTAGTAAAGACCGCCGTAAGCGGGATTGCTATTCCCCGAATCCCGGATACTTGTTGCGACAGCCTGAAAGCCTGGGTCCCCGGGCGGGATAAGCCGGAAGGTGCGGGCTGATATTATTGATCTGCTGCCTCCTAAAGATGGGGGCTGATTCCGATATTACAAGATGAGGCTTGTGATTGTCCAAGAGTTGCGGCGGGCAATGCAAGCACAGCGCTTTGTCCACGGATCGGCCTGCGTTACAATACGCAGCGGACACTCCTGTCCCATCTGACTTATCTTGTGCAGACCACCTGACGCTGCAACTGCCGGACACTTTATGACTTCAAGCTCCCTGAATACCAAACAGCTGCGTTCGATCGCGCATAAACTCAAGCCAGTCGTCACAGTGGCGCAGAAAGGCCTGTCAGAAACAGTGTGCAATGAAATCGATCGCGCTCTGGAGCAACACGAGCTGATTAAAGTGAAGATAATGGCGGCGGATCGGGATGCCCGCAAAGAAATCGCTGACGAAATCTGTCAGGTCGGCCGGGCAAGCTGTGTGCAGACAATCGGTAACATCGCCGTGCTCTATCGCCCTGCCGCCAAACCGAATCCGAAACTGTCGAATATCCTGCGTCACACGCCGGCCTGATACAGGCCCAGCAAGCGGCTAACGGGATCAGACTGGCCATGCAGGCAGGCCTGATCCCGGCTAACTGATCAGATGTGCTCTATCTTGCTGATTTCATACTCGATATCCCCGGACGGAGCTTTTACCACGACCTCGTCACCTTCCTCCTTGCCCATAATGGCTCGCGCAATCGGAGAACCAACAGAGATCTTGCCGGCTTTCACATCCGCTTCGTCCTCGCCAACGATCTGATAACGTATGGTTTTGTCTGTATCCAGATTCAGCAGCGTCGCGGTCACGCCAAAAATGACCTTGCCCGAGGCGGGGATGCTGGCGATATCAATAATCTCGGAATCTGCCAGTTTGCCTTCTATTTCCTGAATCCGACCTTCACAAAAACCCTGCTGCTCACGCGCAGCGTGGTACTCGGCATTCTCTTTGAGATCACCGTGTTCGCGGGCTTCCGCAATGGCTTTGATAATCGCCGGGCGTTTCACGGATTTTAACTCATTGAGCTCAGCGCGCAGTCGCTCCGCGCCACCCATGGTCATAGGCACTTTTCTCATATCACTCTCACAGATCTTAGCGATCGTCAAAATCAGGGAATAAAAAAAATACCGGCGGGTCCCCTGCATGGAGACCCGCCAGCACTGTTCAGATAAACCATATCATGCGGACTATCGGCGGACTTGTCCAGACCCGCCAGTTGTGACCGGATTACAGGCGCGCATGAAGCTCCTGTATGGTGTACACAGACAGGTTATCACCAAATTGCAGTGCCTCACAAACGGCGCTGGCGCTGGCAATGGTGGTGGTACAGAAGACGTCATGACGCAATGCCGTGCGGCGGATCGTTGATGAGTCGGCAATCGCCTGCTTTCCTTCTGTCGTATTAACAATCAGGGCGATTTCATCATTTTTGATCATGTCGACAATGTGCGGACGACCTTCCATCACTTTGTTGACCCGCGTCACCGGCAGCCCGGCCGCCTCAATGATAGCAGCCGTGCCCTGTGTGGCAACCACAGAGAATCCCAGCTCCTGGAAGCTTCGTGCAATCTCGGCAGCCTTGGGCTTGTCGGTTTCACGCACACTGATAAACACATTGCCGCTTTTGGCGATCTTCTCTCCTGCCCCCAGTTGCGATTTGGAGAACGCTTCGGCAAAGGTTTCACCCACACCCATCACTTCGCCAGTGGACTTCATCTCTGGCCCCAGGATCGGATCCACACCGGGGAACTTGTTGAACGGGAAGACGGCTTCCTTGACGGCAAAGGTCTTGGGAATGATTTCTTTGGTGAAGCCCTGTTCCGCCAACGAGGTACCCGCCATACAGCGAGCGGCTACTTTCGCCAGCGACACACCAATGCACTTGGAGACGAAGGGCACGGTGCGGGAGGCGCGCGGATTGACCTCAATGATGTACAGATCACCATCCTGATACGCCAACTGGGTATTCATCAAACCTACCACATTAAGCTCTTTGGCCAGCGCCGTGACCTGTTCACGAATCCGGTCCTGCACTTCGGCGGGCAGATTGTAGGGCGGCAATGAACAGGCTGAGTCGCCCGAGTGAACACCGGCCTGCTCGATATGCTGCATGATGGCGCCCACCACCACCTGTTTGCCATCACTGACCAGATCGACATCAATCTCGATGGCGGCATTGAGGAAGTAGTCCAGCAGCACCGGGCTGTCGTTGCCAACCTTGACCGTGGTGCGCATGTAACGATTCAGCTCTTCCTTGTTGTAAACAATCTCCATGGACCGGCCACCCAGTACATAGGAGGGGCGGACCACCAATGGGTAGGAGATCTTTTCAGCTTCGGTAATGCACTGTTCAACGCTGCGCACGATACAGTTGGGCGGCTGCTTCAGGCCCAGTTTCTGAATCATCTTCTGGAAGCGTTCGCGGTCTTCCGCCAGGTCGATGGCGTCAGCGCTGGTACCAATCACTGGCACACCGACTTTCTCCAGCCCGGCGGCCAGGTTCAGCGGCGTCTGGCCGCCAAACTGAACGATCACGCCAACCGGCTTTTCCAGAGCCACAATTTCCAGCACGTCTTCAAGTGTGACCGGTTCAAAATACAGTCGATCGGAAATATTGTAATCGGTAGACACTGTCTCGGGGTTACAGTTGACCATGATGGTCTCGTAGCCATCTTCGCGCATCGCCAGCGCCGCATGTACACAGCAGTAGTCAAACTCGATACCCTGACCGATACGGTTGGGACCACCGCCCAGCACCATTATTTTTTTCCGGTCGCTGGGGTTGGACTCGCATTCTTCCTCGTAAGTGGAGTACATGTATGCAGTCGCTGACTCGAACTCGGCTGCACAGGTATCCACGCGCTTGTAAACGGGCCGCACGCCCAGAGCGTGGCGATGCTCACGCACCTTGTCCTCAGGTTCATGCAACAGTGCCGACATCCGGGAGTCGGAGAAACCTTTGCGTTTGAGCGCATACAGCGTGTCCCGGTCCAGGTCCTTGAGCGTCATCTCGCTGATGCGCTGCTCATCCTGAATCAGGTCTTCGAGCTGGATCAGAAACCAGGGATCCACACCCGTCATTTCTGCGACGGTATCCACGGTCCAGCCCTGCCGGAAGGCATCACCGATATAACGAATACGGTCACTGCCCGCATCCATCAATTCGCCGCGCAGTGTATCCATGGCATCACTGACACCAACATCCAGAATCGGATCCAGACCACTGATGCCCACTTCCAGCCCACGCAGCGCTTTCTGCATCGACTCCTGGAAAGTACGACCAATCGCCATGACTTCACCCACGGATTTCATCTGCGTGGTAATACGGTCATCGGTTTCCGGGAATTTTTCAAAGGTGAAGCGCGGGATCTTGGTGACCACATAATCGATGGTCGGTTCAAACGAAGCCGGGGTTGCACCACCGGTGATCTCGTTTTTCAGCTCATCCAGAGTGAAACCACAAGCCAGCTTGGCGGCAACGCGGGCAATCGGGAAACCGGTGGCCTTGGAGGCCAGCGCCGAGGAGCGGGACACCCGGGGGTTCATTTCAATCACAACAATACGACCGGTTTTTGGACACATGCCGAACTGCACGTTGGAACCGCCGGTTTCCACCCCGATCTCACGCAACACCGCAATCGAGGCATTACGCAGAATCTGATATTCCTTGTCGGTCAGCGTCTGTGACGGCGCTACCGTGATGGAGTCACCGGTGTGTACGCCCATGGCATCAAAGTTCTCGATGGTACAGACGATGATGCAATTATCATTTTTGTCACGGACAACTTCGGTCTCGTACTCCTTCCAGCCAATCAGCGATTCATCAATCAGCAGCTCATTGGTCGGCGACAGCTCCATGCCACGGGTACAGATTTCAACAAACTCTTCCTTGTTGTAGGCAATACCGCCGCCACTGCCGCCCATGGTGAACGATGGCCGTATGATGCAGGGGAAGCCAACCATGTCGAGCGCCGCAAACGCTTCGTCCATGTTACGGGCAATGCCGTGACGCGGTGTTTCCAGACCAATTGCCTTCATCGCGTCATCAAACAGTTCGCGGTCTTCGGCTTTGTCGATCGACTCTGCACGGGCACCGATCATTTCCACGTTGTATTTGGCCAGCACCCCGTGACGCTCAAGATCAAGCGCACAGTTCAGCGCCGTCTGCCCGCCCATGGTTGGCAATATAGCGTCGGGACGCTCTTTTTCAATGATCTTCTCGACGATCTGCCAGGTCACCGGCTCAATGTAGGTGGCATCGGCCATCGCCGGATCGGTCATGATGGTTGCCGGGTTGGAGTTCACCAGAATGACCCGGTATCCCTCCTCGCGCAGCGCCTGACAGGCCTGGGCGCCGGAATAGTCAAACTCACAGGCCTGACCGATAACAATAGGGCCGGCACCGATGATCAGAATGCTTTTTAGATCTGTACGTTTTGGCATAACTTAACCGTGTCTGTATGTGGATTGGCCGGATCAGCGCGCGGCGCGTTTTTCCATCTGAGCAACAAATTTATCAAACAGGGGCGCAATATCGTGCGGCCCCGGGCTCGCCTCAGGGTGCCCCTGGAAAGCGAACGCCGGTTTGTCGGTGCGTTCAATGCCCTGCAGAGACCCGTCAAACAGCGAACGGTGGGTGGCGCGCAGATTGGCGGGCAGACTTTCCTCGTCCACCGCAAAACCATGGTTCTGACTGGTGATCAGCACCGTACCGTCATCAAGGTTCTGAACCGGATGGTTGGCGCCATGATGGCCCAGCTGCATTTTCACTGTCTGCGCACCGCAGGCCAGCGCCAGCAACTGACAACCCAGACAGATACCAAATACCGGAATATCGGTTTCCAACACGGTTTTAATGGCGCTGATCGCGTAGTCACATGGTTCAGGGTCGCCCGGCCCGTTGGACAGGAACACCCCGTCCGGATTCATGGCGAGGACATCAGCAGCGGGGGTCTGCGCCGGCACCACCGTCACTTTACAGTTGCGCTTGGCCAGCATGCGCAGGATATTGCGCTTCACGCCATAGTCGTATGCCACCACATGAAAGGGTTTCTCGTGCGCCATTTCCGGGTAACCGGCACCCAGTGGTTGCCATTCGCCCTGTGTCCACTGGTAGCTGGATTTGACGGACACCTCTTTCGCCAGATCCATGCCTTTCAGCCCCGGAAAGGCTTTGGCCTGCTCGACAGCAAACGCCTCGCCTTTCTGCGCCAGCTCCTCGCCGCTGAGAATGCAGCCATTCAGGGGACCTTTCTCACGCAGCAGGCGAGTCAGGCGCCGGGTGTCGATCTCGGCAATCGATACCACATTCTGCGACTGCAGAAACTCTTCCAGCGACTGCTCGCTGCGCCAGTTGCTCACCGTCATCGACAAATTGCGTATCACCAGACCGGCAGACCAGACGCGATCCGATTCGCTGTCTTCAGCATTGCAGCCAGTATTACCAATATGAGGATAGGTCAGTGTCACGATCTGACGTGCATAAGATGGGTCGGTCAGAATTTCCTGGTAGCCGGTCATGGCGGTGTTAAAAACAACCTCTCCGCTGGCCAGACCCAGGGCACCGATAGCCTTGCCTTTGAAGACACT
>OJBX01000548.1_pt1 | contig 12700 bp, 16 predicted proteins | sample 1590751 | NCBI WGS metagenome assembly OJBX01 (sample SAMN05416780, study PRJEB24817) | seawater metagenome | isolation source: Sea water | place: Canada:Atlantic | collected 2013-07
TGATGTCGGCCTCCGGCCATGGCGTGCCGGGACGATTGAACATTTCGCCGTCCAGGCCCTGGCAGAACATGTCCATGGCGTCGGCCATCTCCAGCAAACGGGCGCGGCGCGTCTCGGGCAGGGTCGTGTCGGCGCTGCGCTCGCGCAGGGCGTTGCGTACGTCCTCGGTCAGCACCGTGCGTTCATTCTGGACGCAGCGGCGGGCCGCATCCAGGATACACTGGCGGATCAGGCTGCGGTCGGCACGGGTCATCCGTGCTTCTTCCTTGTCTTCTCCGCCGGTGATCATCAGCCGGGCGGTGATCTCCAACTCACCCAGCACATCGCGTTGCTCGTCTTCCTCCGATGCGAGGGGACTCCTTTCCTCGTCGTCATCCAGGGCATCGGCGTCCAGGGTGCTGACCTCGCCGGGGGTGTCGACCAGGCGCCAGGCATCGCTGAACGGTGCCAGGCTCACGCCGGCACCGGGGGCCAGCTTGACCCGGTGCACACTCAGCCCGAGACGCTTGGCAAAGTCCCCGAACAGGCCGAAGGAGTTGCCCGCCTCGACGATGAACAGCCGTGGCCGGTAGACGGCGACCACCTGGTTGAGGATGTTGTTGAGCGTGGCGGACTTGCCGGAACCGGTCGGACCGAACAGGAACAGGTGCGCGTTCATCTGCCGGTCTTTGCGGTTGAGCGGATCGAAGGTGATGGTGCCGCCGCCGCGATTGAAGAAGGTGATGCCGGGGTGGCCGGTGCCCTGGTTGCGGCCCCAGAGCGGCGAGAGGTTGGCCGCATGCTGGGCGAACATCAACTGGGTGTACCACTGGCGGCGATCCTTGGCCGGGTCGAACACGCAGGGCAGCCAGCGCAGATAGCTGTTGAGGGGGGCGACCTCATCCTCCTCGCGCACCGGTTGCAGGCCGGCGTTGAGCATGACGTTGGCGAGTTGCAGGCCGCGCGCGTCCAGCTCCGCCAGGTCACGCCCGCGCAGGTAGAAGGCCAGCGCGCCGCGATAGAGTTTGTGGGCACTGCCGATCAGCGAACGTGCCTCCTGTATGTCCTGGCGAGCTTGCTCGGAGGCTAGCGTATCGCCGACGGCCTTGCGGCCTAGGTGGTTCAGGTGGGCTTCGAGCACGTCCTGTGGTGTGGCCACCAGGGTCAGGCACATCACCGTGTCATCGGGCATCTGGTCGAACAGGGCGTTGAAGGCATCTCCACCCTTGCGGGTCTCGCCAGTGATATGGCCCGTGGCCGGCGGCGTGCGCAGGCGGTCGAGCACCATGACCCGGTGTGGCATGTCGTCGAAAACCCAGGTGCCGTTCTCCACATCGGAGCGCGGTTCGCCGAAGAACAGCCGCTGCGAGAAGTCCGTGCCGCTGGCCAGTTCGATCTCACCGGGCTCCGACGCCTGGGGATAGGCGGTCAACTGGTAGAAGCGCTCCTGGTCCGCTGCCGACGGTCCCAACAGGGTGGGATGGGGGTTGAACCAGCGCAGCAACCAGGCGTGGATGTCCGCGGCCTGAAGGCGACGGGCCTTGATGCCGGCATTGGCCAGACCGCCCAGCAGCCGGTCGCAGACCGTCGCCAGGGCGTGTTCCGGGGTTTGTCCACGGCGCCGGGAAGCGCCCGGCGCACGGCGATAGATCACCATGCGCACGCGTCGAGACTGGCCGCGCCATGGCAGACGGGTCACGGTGGTGTCCTCGAACAAACCGCCGGGCTTGGCGATGGCGCGCAAGTGGTGGGCCAGAAAGCGCTGGTAACGCTCACTAAAGGCGCTGCCTTGAGCTCGTGGCAGGATATAGTCGCGCAGGGTCTTCAGGTAACTGGACCAATCGGTCTCATCCTGGGCGTAGAGCTGAACCACCCAGGGCTGCTCGTCGAGTTCATCGAAGCTGTCCTGCAGGGCGTTTTCCAGCGCATCGCGGGCCTGCAGCAGCCACTGGGGCTCTCGCCCTTCGGTACCGATGGGCGTCAGCTCGAAGAAGGCCGCGACCGATTCGCCGTCATCCAGTAGCAGGCTTTGTGAATCCGGCAGGTACTCCACCCAGGGCAGCAGATCGACGAAGGATGGCTTGACGTCGTAGAGGCGCTGCTCGTCCGACTGCGTGGCGGCAGGGTGTACGGGATCACACTGGCTGCCTGGTACCGGAATGCCATGCTCGTTTAATGTCTCCACATGGCGCTCCCAGGCATCGGGCGGCTCCGTTGAAACCGCCTCAGCGTCAGGTTGTCCCTGGCGCCCATGCCATAACCGGGGCAGCGACCAGGCCATCAGTAATCCTCCACCCGCTCGCCGGGCAGGGCGTATTGCACACGCTGGTACAAGGGAAACACGGTGCTGTAGCCGGGCACCGGCACGGGGTCGGTGCCGGCCAGATGCGGGAACACGTACATGACCAGGTCTGGATTGGGCAGGCGCTTGAACTGGCTGTAGACCTCGTTCCGCGCCGTGCGGGTATAACGGGTTTGATCGACGGGCGCAGCTTGTACGTCTGCCGCGGTGAGTGGCCGGCGCAGGGACTGGCGTGCATCCAGTAGTTCACGGGCGGCGCGGCCACCGCTAGCCGCGGCACCCGCTTCACGACTCCAGATGTCGAGCATGGTTTGGCCTTCGTGGGTGAGCAGTTCTTCCTTACTCGTTGCACAACCGGCCAGGAACAGTACGGCGAGCATGAGAGCAGTGCCCTTGATACTCATTGGGCTAATCGAGATCCGAACCATGGGAGCCTCCGAGACGGTGATCGACCCGGCGCCCCTTGGCGTCGTAGTCGATGTTAAGGGGTTGCTCGATATGCACGGCCACCTGGGCACCCGGCTCAACGTAGACTGCGGCGAAGGCTTGGCCGTAGAGCTTGTTGACCCACTGCGACATTTCCTGCACACCGCCCGCCAGGATGCGGCCCATGGCCTCGTTGGCACTAATGCCGACGGTGCCAAGTGAACCGTCGCTGCCGATGTAAGATACCTGCCCGCTGTCCGAGTCGATCAGGGAAGCCGCGCCAGCACCGGCTGCCGTGATCAGCGCTTGGGTGCCCAGGAATTGCTGGGCGTTGCTGCGCCGCTCGCCGGAGACACAGGGAATGCCATGGGGATCGCTGATCCAGCCGAGGCCATCGAGGATGTTGTCATTGCTCCGATTGCTGCTGTTATTTCTGCCATCCTCTTCCGGCAGCGTGCGGATGGTGCCGTCCTGGAACACGAAGGTGATCGACCGTATCTGGCCGCGCACGCAGGACAGCGTCCAATCCCCCGACGCGGTGCCGCTGACCACGGCACCGGCCACGTCGGGAAGCTCGATGCCGTTGGCGGTGAGGTTGTCGGGGCCGATCACCACCTTGAACGGATAGGGGTCGTTCACCGTGCCGTCGATGGGGACCCGGCCGATCAGCGCCGTCATGGCGACCGAGCCCATCAGGGTGGCATTGGAGGGCACGGTGTAGACTGCCTTCAGTGGTGAAGCGCCGACCTGCCCGTCCGTGGCCCGACCCAGCGTTTCGCTGGCCGAGTCGATGGCGCCCTGGGCTGGCCCGAAAGCGTTGGGAAAGGTAAAGCCGCTGCGATTGTCATTGCGGCCCTCTGCGGGTCTGGCATCATCCGGTTCGATCCAGCGGACGCCATCGCCGAAACCCTGACCATCGCTAGGTTCGAGGCCAAGGCCGATGGGCAAATCCGCATGATCACCCTGACCTCCCAGTCCTTCGAATTGCCGTTGGATATCCTGAAGCAGGCTCTGCGCCTGCTGCCGTTCGTTCGCCACGACTTCGCGATCCTGGCGTAGTTGGGCACGCTCTGTATCCAGCGCCGTCTGGATACGCTGCTCGATGGAGCGTTCACGCTGGCGCAGACGGTCGTTCTCTGCCTGCTGAGAGCGGTTGTCCGACAAAGCCGTTTGCAGCTCATTGCGCAACTGCCGAACCTGAGCCACCAAGGTCGCCACCGTGTCGTTGGGCGTGTCCCCCTCGATGCCGAGGGCACGCATTTCATCGGCGGACAATCGTGTTCCCACCTCCTGCGGCGAGGTGCCTGGGCTGTGATCGCCGGAAAACAGTCGGATGCCGGCGAACACCAAGAGCGCGATGACCGGGAGCATCAACCACTTGAGCAGGCCGTTACTGCGCATGATCCGCTCCCTCCGCGTCGCCAGCGGCAGCGGCTGCCGGCAGGTTGAGGGTGGCATCGATCGGGCTGATGGCCGGGAGCAGCGATTCCGCCAGGCCATGGCCGCGCGTCACCAGATATACCACCGTGGTGTCGTGCGACTCACCCGCCGGTCCCAGATCGGGATGCTGGAAGGTCGCCGCCACGAAATTGCCCTGCAGCGCCCTGGGGTCCAGGGTGAGCCACCGGTTGGCGGTATTGGTCAGGCGAACCGCCGTCACCCACTGGTCCTCAAATCGCCAGGCGGCCAGCGCCCTGGCGCGAACCGGTAAAGTGGACAACAACGTGTCCAGTGCCAGGTCACGGGGCAGGTTCCCGCGCGAGAGGCCGTTCACGGGTTCGACGGTACGCAGCGGTGCATACAGGCTCTGGGCTGCATAGCGCGTGAGCACCACCGGAATCGGTGTCTCCCGCGCGGGATCGGGTGGTGTGGCGGCCGATGCATTGGGGGCTTGCGCACCCGTGCCGCCGTATCGTGTGCCGGCAGTCTCGCCCTCGACGATGCGCACGGGCTCCAGTGGTGCCTCCCCTTCTCGCGCAGCTATATCGATCAGAATCAGGGTGCCGTCGTCGGCGTCCTGCAACTGCAAACGTGTGGGCTCGATGGTGTCGTGTGCCAGCAGGTAGAGGGCACCGCCAGCGCTCTGCACACGCAGGCGATCGCCAATCGAGGCGGGTACACCGACGCGCACGTTGCGGTCGATGAAGACCACGCGCTCGTGGCCGACCACCAGGGGGACGGCCAGCGGCATGCGCTCCCACGTGAGGATTTCCACTGCCTGGCTGGAGGGTATCCAGCCGAGGAACAGCGCAAGACAGGCCAGGATGAGGAACGGACGGTTGCTCGGCACATCCTTGTGCCTCACCGTTGCGCGGCTGACGCGAAAAACTTTTCCAGAAAGTTTTTTCATGGCAAGTCCTCTACGGAGTCTCCGGTGCGGGGGATGCCGGAGGCGGTTCGGCGGCGATGCGCTGTGGTGTGCCGTCATAGCAGTCCAGCGCCAGGCCGAAGGGGTTGCGTTCGGGGTCGATGTCCAGGCGTACGACCTTCAGCGGATAACGCACCAGGGCGCGCTTGACCTGCTCGGTGCCGTAATACTCATCGGCGCTGACGTCCAGGGTGACGACCCAGTCGCGGTCGGACACCACCCGGACGCGTCGGGTCGGGTCATCACCAAAGCCGCGCCCCGGAATTTCGTAGATACCCCGTACCCGCTGACGCAATTCGCCGGTGCGCTGCCGCTGCTCGTAATCGAGCCGGAGAAAGTGCTGACAGCCGGGCGTCAGGTAGGCAGATAGGGCATGGATGTTGCGCGCGTAGTCCTCCTCGCCGTTGGTGGGCCAGCGGTTGAGTTGCTGAAAGATGTAGAAGGCGAAGGCATAGATCGATTCTGGTGGTACGTCCCACCACTTGCGCACGCTGCCTGATCGCAGGTCTGGAGGTACATGGATAGTGAGATCACGCGGGGCATTCCACCAGCCAACGCCCAGCACCAAGGCGAGGACGAACAGTGCGCCTGCACCCAGACGCAGTGTCCTGATATGGGCCTGAAGATGGGTGACCTCGTTCTTGAAGCGGCTCATGGTGTCCCCCTTCGGGTCGCCCAGTGACCCGAACGTGTTACCAGTGAACCGCCTCCGACGTAGGGCGAGAACAGCGGATACCCGAGCGCGATGCGCCACTGCAACTGGCGATAGAGCCAGGTGTCGGGGCGACCCCGCTTCCGACGCCGCAGCGCACTTCCGCCGGCAAAGACCCCAAGCGCAACGGTGGCCACGATCATCGACGGTATCAGCGCTAGGGTGGACGTCAGCCAGGCCAGCAGCAGGCCGAGCACCAACCCGACCAGGGCCGACAGGCCCACGCAAATCCACAGCTCATCCGCCGTCAGCCCCCGGACCACCACGGGCTGGCGGTTGAGCCGATGCGGCAGGAATGTCACCGTGTCGTCCTGTTGAAGTTCGGGCGTGCTAGCCATCACGGGACACCTTTACAAGATGCCGGTGGCTTCGGTCAGCAGCCAGATACCCACGACCAGCAGGATCGCCCCGACCGCCACGGTGAGGCCGAACTGCCCCCAGGTCTTGCGCCCGGTGTGGATCTCCGAATAGGTGCTGTAGGCGTGGTAGCAGACACCGATGAACATCGAGGCGACCACGAGCAGTGCCACCAGCAGCACGATGTCGTAGCCATAGTTGCGCAGCGTCTCCATGATGCCACTGCCGGTGCCGCGCGACGGGTCCTCCAGCGTCGGCAGCCCCTGGGCGTGAACCAGCGGCACCGCGCTTGCCGAAAGCAAGGCGGCAGCAGACTGGCGGATGTGTTGAATCAAGCGGTTGCGAGCGGAGCGGGAAGCCATGGCGATGTCCTCATCGGGTCAAGACAACAGGAAAAAAGTCAGTACGACGTACATCGCGATGAACCGCACCGCGACACCGAGGAACTGACGTTGAGAGATGCGTTCTTCCGCCCAGCCCACATAGGCGGTGCGCAGGGCCCAGACACCCCATAGCAGCAGCACGGCGAAGACGAGGCTCACGAGTACGACGGACATATCCGACGCCGAGAAACCGGCGTTGGCCTGAAAGGCGGTCGCTTGAGCGGCGTTCATTGGTCGGCCTCCTCGGACTCCTGGCGGTAGCCGCCGAGCAGGTCTACGGGATCACGCGGTTGCGCGCGTTGGGGACTCAAGTAGTCGCGGATGCCCTGGCGAACACGCTCGATGTCCTCGCGCAGGCGGGCGTAGTCGAAGTGGTAACGGCTGTCACCCTGTCGAGGCAGGCTGACACTGTGCTCGGCCAGGCGGTCGATCATGTCGAGCTGGCGGATCAGCGCGGCCAGTTGAGCATGCTCGGTGGCACCGTCCCCAGCCAGTACGGGCTCGATAGTGAGGGCAGAGACGGCCAGCAGCACGGCGATAGCGCGGTGCCATAGGATGTTGCGGCTGCTGTGGTGTGCCATCGTGCCATTCCTCGCAGGGCGAATGGCATGATGCTGGGGTATGGGATCGGATTGCGCTGCAAAGAATAGGAACGAGGGGGCTACCGGATTAAATTAGATCAAGTCTGAATTCATACAGACCGGTTTACGGTATAGCCATCGCTTATACCAGATTGCCCCCACAGCTTGGTGCTGTTAAAATTCTGGTGTCATTGGGGAGTAGCCGCTCTTCTTCTCGAAGAGGCTTGCGTCAACACACTTGACCGGAGAGGTCATGGCGTAAGCGGTTCCCAAGCTTGGCAAGACCTTTGACCATAACGCCTCCGACTATGGCCGGGGACGCGTTGTGGTTAATCGTCTATTGACCGGCCTGGGAATATTCATGGAATCAATCCTCGTCTCTACCGGGGTCGTCGCACTTGCAGAGATCGGCGACAAAACCCAGCTTCTGGCATTTATCCTTGCAGCCCGCTTCAAGAAACCGGTGCCGATCATTCTCGGCATCTTCGCGGCGACTCTTGTTAACCACGGTCTAGCGGGTGCTATAGGGGCATGGATTACTTCAACGTTGAGCCCCGAGATCTTGCGCTGGGCATTGGGTCTATCATTCCTCGCTATGGCGATATGGACCATGATCCCAGACAAGATTGAAGAGGAGGAGACCCGAGTTGCCCGGAAATTCAGCGTCTTCGGCGCGACAGTGATCACCTTCTTTCTTGCTGAAATGGGCGACAAGACACAGGTTGCCACTGTCGCGATGGCTGCCCATTACGCCGCCCCGCTGATGGTGGTCGTTGGCACTACGCTTGGGATGTTGATTGCCGACGTCCCTGCTGTCTTTACGGGCGACAAGCTCGCCTCGAAAATCCCGATGAAGCTCGTACATTCAATTGCAGCCGCGATCTTTGCTTTCCTCGGAGTCATAACATTGTTCGGGGCTGCAAAAGTCGGCTTCTAAAGCCTCGGGGGCTTACCGCCATACCTTGCTCAAAAGCGAATTATGTCGCCATAGAGGGAAGCTACTCTGGGCCTGATATCCTGAAAATGGTGTTACGCAGGGGCGTGCTGCCCTTGATGGTCGACGTATAGCCCAGCCAGTGCGATCAACTCTCATGTCACGATGGCCATCTCGTGTGATGGCCATCGATCATAAAGGCGTGCCGGTGACGGCCTCTCGGATGGTGGTGTGGATGGCGATGCGGTTCCGGCCCCTCCCAGCCCTCATGTTCATGCTGGTGGTGATCGTCATGATAATGCAGGTGGGTGTGCTCAACAGGAACATGATCATGCTCGAGTGCCATAGGGTCCCATGACGGCCAGACACGGGTCGCGAGCGCCGTCGACACCAGCGCAATCGACCCCAGCAGGGCGAAGGTCTCAATCAGGCCCACCTCGGCCCCAACCCAACCGGCCAACGGATAGGCCACCAGCCAACAGCCATGCGACAGCGAGAATTGCGCGGCGAACAGCGCCGGACGGTCCTCTGGCTGGCACGACTGTTTGAGCAGGTGTCCGGTGGGCGTCATGACCAGCGAGGCGCCGGCGCCCAGCAGAAACCACAGCCCCAGCAGGCCGACATACCCGGGGGCGAGCAGGCCGAGGAACAGGCTCACCGTCATCAGCGCGCCGCCGGCGAGCATGATCGGGCGCGCACGCACGCGCTCCAGGACCTTCGGCAGTAGCAGGGCCACCAGCATCGAACCGCCCCCGACCGCCGCGAAGGCCATGGCGACCGCCTGCTCGCCCAGGCCCAGGACGGAACGGACATAGACCACGGTATTGACGATCTGCATGGCCCCGGCGGCGGACACCACCATGTTCAGGGCCAGCAGCCCTCTCAGCCGCGGGGTCTTCAGGTAGATTTCCATACCACGTAAAACTCTGCGCCAGACGCTCGGCGCTTCGTCATCCGCGGCATGGGGCGACGGCAGGACCACCGAGACAACCAAGCCAGCCGAGACCAGAAAGGCTAGGCCGTTGAGCAGGAACAGCACATCGAAGCTCATCACCGTCAGCAGTGCCGCAGCGGCCATGGGGCTGAGCAGGTTCTCGAGGTCATAGGCGAGCCGCGACAACGATAGCGCCCGGGTGTACTGCCTCTCGTCCTCGAGGAGGTCTGGGATCGTCGCCTGAAAGACCGGGGTGAAGCCTGCCGAGGCGGCATTGAGTAGGAAGATCAGCACATAGATCTGCCAGATCTCGGTGACGAAGGGCAGCGCGCAGACCACGGATGCCCGCAGCAGGTCCAGGCTGACCAGCAGGACGCGTCGCGGCAGACGCGAGGCGTAAGCCCCGACCAGTGGCGCGATGCCCACATAGGCCACCATCTTGATCGCCAGGGCTGTGCCTAGCACGAGCCCCGCCTGCCCGCCCGCCAGGTCATGGGCCAGCAGCGCCAGGGCGACCGTCGTTAGCCCGGTGCCGACGAGAGCGGTGACCTGGGCCAGGAATAAATGGCGGTAACGGCGGTGACTCAGCACTTGGAGCATGGGGCCTCCTCGAGGCGTTGGTGTCGGTTACTGACGGAATACTGGGAGAAGACGACTCACATACCTTTATCTTTCTTGAAAGCAATCATACTCCCCCCTAGTATCTGTATGCCACCTCCCTGTATAGTTTCCCTTCTCACAGAGACAGCCCCATGCACACGATCAAAGACAAAGCGAAGCTGCTAACCCGCGTTCGACGTATCCAGGGGCAGGCAGCTGCACTGGAAAGGCAACTTGATAAGGAAGGGGATTGCACTGCCGTGCTGCAACAGGCCGCCGCGATTCGCGGAGCGGTGAATGGGCTGATGGCGACCATCATTGAGGGGCACCTGACTGATCACGTTGTCAGGGAGCCCGAGTTGGAGCAGCGGCAACAAGACTTGGATGCGGTGCTGCAGGTCATCAAAACCTACTTCAAGTAGAACATGAAGAAGCCGTGCACACAGAAAGATCAAAGAATGGATGAAAGTAAGAATGAAGCCGCATTGACGGCCGAAACCGTCGCCCGACCGAAAGGCTGGTTCAACCACACCGTCGTTGGTGCTGGGATCACCAGCGCTCTGGGTGACTTCTGCTACGAGACGACGACCGTCATTCTTCCTGGTTTTCTTGCCGTGCTGGGCCTGCCGGCCAGCGTACTCGGCACCATCGAAGGTATTGCCGATGCCGTGGCCAGCTTCACCAAGATGGTATCGGGCTACGTCGCTGACAAAGTGGGCCATCGCAAGTTGCTGGTCCTCGTGGGCTACGGCCTGACGCCGCTCGGACAGGCATCATCGCGCTGGCGGCCGTCCTGACTGCGTTCGCCTTCTGGTTTTCGGTAGACAGCATTCCATTGCTGGCCGCCATCTTCTTCGTCGCGGGCTTGTGCGTCACTGTCGAGGAAGCGCTGGAATCCACGGTGACGGCGGAAATGGTGCAGACTGAAACATTGGTGATGAGCTACGGCGCGCTGGGCACGATCAATGGCACGGCCAAGTTTGTCTCCAGTGCAACGGTCGGCGTGGTGTGGACCGCAGTCTCGCCGACGCTTGGTTTCGGCCTGGCAGCGGTGCTGATGGCAGCCGGGACACTGGCCTTGCTCCGCGTCGGGAACGAGTAGCGTTGAGGCGGCCAACTATGACGCCAATCTCGAACGCCAAGCGATGGGCGCGCACGATCAAGCGGGATGTACATGCAGTCTGGTTAGCCGCGCGAGACCCTCGAACGCCGTGGTTTGCCAAGGGGCTCGCGCTGCTTGTAGCCGCCTATGCGGTATCACCCATCGACCTGATCCCGGATTTCGTTCCCGTGCTCGGTTACCTGGATGATCTCGTGATCGTGCCGCTCGGCATCCTGTTGGTCGTCCGGCTCATCCCGCCTGAAGTGATGGAGAAACACCGACAAGCAGCGGCCAAAGCCACCGAACGGCCAGTCAGTCGCCTGGCGGCTGGCGTGGTCATTGCCGTCTGGATCGCTTGTGCTGTGCTCCTGGTCAAACTGCTTCTATGAGACTGCTGATATACCACCACATGGCTTGCTTGGGCCTAAGTGCAGCTTCAACGGTCTGGCGTACGATTTCCAGATACCATCTATGAAGTGTGCGAATCCGTGACCGTTTTGCAGCAATCCGAGGTGGCCACTGGCATCTGTTCATCGCGCTCAACTGGTTCTCGTTGAGAACTAGATGGACCCGCTCATGGGGATCGTCGGTGCGTTACTCATCACTCGCTGGTCATGGCATCTATTGAAGGACACCTCCCGCGTGCTGCTTGATCAACAGCGCAGCGACTTGGAGCACGACGTCAGGTAATCCATTGAGAATGATGATGCGCGAATCAGCGATCTGCACCTCTGGGCCATTGGTCCAAATATTCACGCCGCCATTGTCTCGATCGTTTCGCATGCTCCCGAGTCGCCTGCCTTCTATAAGCAGCGTATTCAGGCTAGGTGCCCGTCATTAGTGCAAGTTACTGTCGGGCCGCAGCGTTGTATTAATGAAACGAGGAAAACCAGCGCCGGATAACAAGACTTCGAGGCTCCAGTCCATTGTGGAGCCTCGAAGAAGAAGCTTACAGGTGACCATATAAAATCCATGCACCCACTGCAATCAGCGTTAGTCCGCCAAAAATTTCTGCTCTGTGTCCCATGACCAACCCTATAGCACGCCCTAGCATTATGCCAATAGTTACCATGAGGGTCGTTGCAAGCCCAATCAAAGCTGACGCTATCCATATGTTGACATTTATGAATGCCAGACCAACACCAACCGCCATGGCATCAATGCTGGTACTAAATGCAGTTAGACAGGTCCGGAACAAAGACTTTTGGGCTTCATGCTCCTCACTACCCTCATCAGGCCTTGTACCCTCATAAATCATGTGAAGACCCAGGACCGTCAGGAGTGAAAAAGCAATCCAGTGATCCCAGGCCTCCACATAGCCTGCTGCTGATTTTCCAATTAACCAGCCTACAAGCGGAGTGATTGCTTCGATAGAACCAAAGATGAGTCCGATTCTGAAAGCTTCAGTGAGGCGTGGTTTTTTAAGGGTTGCACCTTTACCAATCGCAGCAGCGAAAGCATCTGTGGACATGGCAAAGGCAAGCAAAAGAAGGGCTATTGGGTTCATCTAACTAACTCCGGTCGGGCATATCGAGTCCACGATATATCCACACGCCCGACCTTAGGCATGGATACATCGATGGTCTCGCCAACCGAGAGGTGTTCGCACCATGGCATGTGGCCAATTATGTTGACACGAACTCTTCCGAGTTTCGGAAGCAGGCTACTCCCCAAAGGAAAAGCAATATAACAACTATCCTGAATGATGACAAATGTTTGATGGTTGACGGGCATATTCTCTGATCTATAAAGCGCCCTGGGGTGGTGCCACGTTTGCCGGAGTACGCAAACGTCCCAGCCATAATTAAATGCGCTTCTATCAATCCAGGAAAGCGTCATTTCCCAACTTGACAGACACCAAAATCGTATTTGGGCACATCAACCAATAAATCCGTTGAGATGGGGGATTGCGACCTCTCCGTAATACCTAGAGATCAACCAGATTTTCCGGTTACCCCGATAAAGTTGACGCGGATTCAACTCGCTAGTGCAACGGGGGGGGTGATTCCAAAAAATACCTGA
>OJBX01000553.1_pt1 | contig 12550 bp, 16 predicted proteins | sample 1590751 | NCBI WGS metagenome assembly OJBX01 (sample SAMN05416780, study PRJEB24817) | seawater metagenome | isolation source: Sea water | place: Canada:Atlantic | collected 2013-07
GAAGTTGGAAAGAAGAAAAAAGAAACCAAGCCTAGAAGTAAGTTAGCTCAGTTCTTTGGTAAAAAGATGGGTGATGATACAGATGATGACCTTGGTGTTGGTGCTGTTGCCGCCATGGTCTTAGAGCAGAAGAAGATCGACAGGGACATCCTCAACCTTGGGATCCGAATCGATAACAAGTTCGGCGAGGGCACGTGGGATGAGATTTTGGCCACTCGTGAAACATTACTCCAAGAACGAAAAGAAAAACGTAAAAAAGCAAAAGAAGTAGCGGCTGCGCACGCCAAAGAAGATCAAGAATTTTATGATAAAATAATCCATTGGATTATTGAATTTGGTAAATTTATTGCAATTGCCGTGCTTGTTAGTATTGTAGCTTATACTGTATGGATTAATCGTGCTGGAGCTGTTGAAAATAACTTGACTTATTTCGTATAATAGAGTATTATATAATATAATGATGATGAGGAAAGTGAATGAAAATATACCTTTTAGTTTTTCCGATTGTATTCGGAGTCGCTGCTTTTGGTGCAAATCACATTTTGGCACAAACAGAGAATAAAGAGGTTATTCCAGTTGTTGAAGTATCACCACCTGAACCAAAGATAGAACCTGTAGTAGAAGAAAAGACTGATCCAGAGTTGATTTGTCTCGCCATGAATATATATCATGAAGCAAGAAATCAGTCTATGGCTGGCCAAATGGCTGTAGCATTGGTGACTATGAATCGTGTAAACGATCCTCGATATCCAAATACAATTTGTGAAGTTGTTATGGAAGGTCCAACTCGTACTTCATGGGTGGATAAATCAAAAGAATATCCAATCAAACACCGCTGCCAGTTCAGTTGGTATTGTGATGGGTTATCTGACACTGTAAAAGACTTTGATACCTTTATCAAAATCACTAAACTTGCAGATATTATTATAACTCAATTAGTAGTAGATATTACAGATGGCGCAACTCACTATCATGCTGACTATGTTAAACCAAGCTGGGCTGCTACAAAAACACGTACAACTAAAATTGACGATCACATATTTTATAGATGGGAAAAATAATGCTTGATACAAAAACATTTTCAATGATTATTGAGAGGGTGGTTAATGATTTAAACATTCCATACATGGATGCTATATGTTGGTATTGTGATAAGAATGAAATTGAAGTTGAAACAGCTGCAAAGTTGGTCAACTCTAAAATTAAAGATATTGTTGCTCTTGAAGCGAGTCAATTAAATCTTATGAAAGAAAAAATTAACAGTCTGCCAGTATGATTATGTATGATGTAAATGAAGGATTTGATGCGTATAAAACTTACCTTGCTCTCAAGCAACACTTTACGAGTAGCTATGACTACTTCAAATACAATGGTAAGGTTAGAGCAAATATCGAATCTTTTTTAAAAAGAAAAGATAAGTTTTTCTTTCGGAAACTTCAAAAGAAATATGATAAGAATGAACTTGTAGAATTTTTTGTAAGTAACTTTATAGTGAGTGGAGACAACTGGATTGGTAGTCTAGTCTCACAAGAAAGCGAACAGAACTATGCGTTATGGCGAAAAAATAAAGAGTCTATTAGTTATAACTATCGTAATGAGTTATCCCTGCTTTATGATTATTGCCTTTCAAATGATATACCATGCAATCAACTTGTATTGGTAGAAGACGGTAATCATCCTATTTTACTTCGATTGCTTCTACAAAACAAGATTAGTTTAGAAACAATTATTATCCTTGATGATATTCTTCGCTTTACTCGTTATTGGAATGTGAAGTTGGATGATATTATTTGGGACGAGAAAAAAAAATTAATATATAAGTATAGATCATTTATTGAATATGATCTTGATAAATGTAAACAGATAACGAAGGAAATATTACTATGAAAATTATTATTTCAGCATTTTTAATTGCTATGCTGAGTGCTTGTGGATTCACTCCCACATACAAAAAAGGTGAAGCTAACTACGAATTTGTTGGTTGTAATGTCGTATCTACAAATCCAGCGTCGGATGGAAGTAGAGCCTTTATTGGTCCTATGTTTCCATTGCAAGTTGGCGATACCGTTTACTTTAAACAAGTAAATGATGACTTGACAGTATCTCCAGTAGCAACAGGAAGTTATTGTGAATAATGAAGTTGAAAGCTATGTGGGCGAGTTAAGAGAACTCCGAGAGCGTGTTAAAGACCTTGAAGTTCGACTTAACTTACCAAACAATGAAACATTTTTTTATAATATTTTGAAAGAAAGAGGAAAAAAAGATTGACATTTAAGAATAAGTATAGTATATTTAATACAATGATTATGAGTTAATGTGGATAAATCGAAATACAACGTAATACAATACATAAGGATACAAAAAATATGACTACATCTTTCGCTGACCTCAAGCGGTCTTCTAAATCTACCTACGACAAACTCATTGAAGAAACAAATAAACTTCAGTCTAACAACCAAGGTAAGAGTGGAGCCGATACACGGTTCTGGCAACCTGAAGTTGATAAGGCTGGTAACGGTTATGCTGTTATTCGTTTTCTTCCTGCCTCTAAAGGCGAAGATATTCCTTGGGTTCGTTTGTTCTCTCATGGTTTTCAAGGTCCAGGCGGCTGGTACATCGAGAACTCTCTTACTACTTTGAACGAACAAGATCCAGTCGGTGAGTATAATACTACTCTCTGGAATCGTGGCGATGAGGCTGGTAAGGAACAGGCTCGTAAGCAAAAACGTCGTTTGGGTTATATTGCTAACATCTACATGGTTAAAGATCCTGCTCATCCAGAGAATGAAGGTAAAGTATTCCTTTATAAGTTTGGTAAGAAGATTTTTGATAAGATTAACGAGAGCATGGCTCCTGAGTTTGAAGATGAATCACCAGTAAACCCATTTGATATGTGGGAAGGTGCTAACTTCAAAATGAAGATTCGGAATGTTGAAGGTTATCGTAACTATGACAAGTCTGAATTTGATTCAGCATCAGTTCTTTCTGAAGATGATGATGTGCTAGAAAAAGTTTGGTCTTCAGAATATTCCCTTCAGGAATTTGTAGATCGAAAGAACTTCAAGAGCTATGCTGAGTTACAAGCTCGACTCAATCGTGTTCTTGGAGCAACCGCAGTATCTTCTACTGCATCTGAGATTGACGAGGACGTTGTTATGGAGTCTCCTGTGGTAGCTCGTCAAGCTCCTGCGCCAAAGGCAAAAGAAGACGAAGTGCCTTGGGGTGAAGAGTCGTCTGATGATAGCCTAGATTTCTTTAAGAAGTTGGCTGAAGACGACTAAACAAAAGCGCAATACTTTTGGAAGGGGGATCCATGTGGTCCCCCTTTTTTATTCATCATACATCCAGTTTGGATCTGGAATTGATCTTAAAGATGGACCAAGAAGTGTAGTGCCATTATTAATAGTAGTTGTATCGCCATTACCAGCTTGAACGACAACAGGTGCTGCCTGACCTTTATTTTGTTCTTCTTTCTTAGTAGCAACTTCTTGTGTAGTTTGAGCTAACTGTTTGCCTTCTTCACCAACACCTTGAGGTTTTGGTAGTTCTTGCATTGGTCCAGCTTTGAGAGCGTCGGCTGCTTGTTTTTCTTCATCCATTTTTTTAAGCTGCGCAGTGTATCTCGTAATTCTGGTATTTGAACCTTGTCTTCCCTTTTCCTCACTGAACGTATATTCATCTTCACCAGATTCTGACTTTTTAATTCTGCTTTGCTCTAGAGCAATTTTCTCTTCGATTTCTTTTCTTTCTTTATTATTTTCTTCTTCTGGTGTTAGATCATCACTAAAGGCTGCCTTAATTGTATCTATAGGATTCATTATAAGTTTTTTAATAAATTCCATAATATCTTTTATTTTTTTAACTAAATCATCGAACATATCTGCAAATTTAAAACTATCTAATCTCTTTTCAATGTCTTCAAATCCTAGCGCTCCAGCAATCGTTGAAATAAAAGATTTTATTAAATCTAATGGAACAATAAAGATTCCTTTAACTACCTCCAATAGACCAGCAAGAATTCCGTCAAATGTTTTTTCTAGAACCCCTCGCTGATCATCTTCTCCTTTAGATGAAAATCCTTCAATGAATCCAGAAACAAAGTCAAAGATAACAAACAGAGGCAATAGAACTTTACTTACGATACCTTTTAGTTTAGGCAATACGTTTTCAAACATATCAACAAATGGTTTAATCGTTTTACCTATTACACCAAGACCACTTAAAGATTTAAACACATTGCCAATTGGTTTCAAGAAATCCATAACTTTTGTAAACGCAGCTTTAACAGTTTTAGCAAACTCTCCAATATTTTCGGCAGCTTTTGATGTCTTTCGAAATTGTCCTAGCGAATTACGAGCCTTTGTCATAGACCCTCCTACAGATTTAAATCCGCGGGCTACATCATCAAAGAATGTAGTAATTGGTGTTATCAATGTTTTTAAAATTTTACTGTTTTTTATTTTAGTACCAAGAGTTTTAAACGCCGCTTTTATTGAATCAGGAATTATTGCAAGGCTGGCGAGAGTTTTTGCAAGCCATAATGTACGAATATATTTGTCAAGCTCATTTGCCCATAAAGTAAGTGCTATAAATGCTCCAGCAAATAAGTCTTTGACGCCAAGCGTCATTTCTTCTTCAACGCCTTCGACGCTACCTGAAGCTGAATCTACCTCAGTAGCTTCTTTTTTTGTGTCCATAACTAAAAGAAGTTTTTGAAACAATTTTGCCTGACCATCAACCAACTCTTTAGTCAAATCGACAAGAGATGCTAACAAGTCGCCATGCTGATCTTGTTGAGAAAACGCATTCTTCAACATTGGTGAATTATTATTTCCAGCACCTGCTAATTGTGGTAAAGCCATTATTGTTTTTCCATTCTTTCTTTTTCTTCTTTTAACCAGGCTAATAATAAACCAACGTATATGTCTCTTTCAAATGGTATCATTTCTTCTAACTCAGTCAAACTATACTTATGGTGTTGCATCAAACTAAAATTCATATAATACATGTTCATAAGCGAATCATGGCTGAGTCCTAAGTAAAAAAACTTTGCATACCTTCTATCTTTACAGTCTCAGTCTCACCACATGCAGGACATGTAAATTCAATATCATGGGATAATTTTGGCAACGTATTAAAAAACTCTGCTACCTTTTCAAAATTATCTTTAGTAAGATTTTCCAAGAACTCTTTTAATTCTTTTTTGGTAAAATCTTCGTATACATTATCGTTATCATATACCATTTCAACGCATTCACAAATGATATCTAACAGCTGATCGATCTCATTACCATCTTTATTCTGCAGCGCAAACATCATTGTTGTTTGAGGATCGCGCATCTTCATACCAATATTGTTACCGATATCTAACTTATATTCATGTTTGTCATCAAATTTAATCTTAACATTATCTATATTAATTGATACCTTTGTAGATTCTTGGCATTTACTTTTATTATCTTCATTTACATGAGATAATTTTATATCAATTTTCTCACCAACAGACTTAGCTCTTAATTGTAAAAACAAATATTCTAGATCATATGATGTTAATTTAGATTTATCAATTCCATCAGTTAAGATGCAGGATTCAAGAATCGTCATTACACCATTAAAGATATCTTTTTCTTCGCCGCTTTCTAGAGCCATATAGAGAACTTTTTCTTCTTTAACAAGGAATGGTCTAAATTTAATTGGTTCCTTTGTAGAAGGTATCTCTGTTTCAAACTCAGGGGTAACTAGTTTTGGTAAAGCCATAGTATAAACTCCATATTATATTAAAATATTTTTGGTAATCCTGTAAAACTAATTCCAGATTTCTTACTGAGACCCGTCATTAATTTTCTTGGATTCAATTGCGTCTTGGCTTGGTTTTTAATACCTGCAATACTAAATGGTATATTTAAACCTCCAGCAATTTGTAGCCCATCTCTTCCAATTCGTAATTGAGTTCCAAGCTGCGATTGATTTCGCTCTTCAAAATATCGAAACGCAATGGTAACATTCATTACTTGTACTTCAGAACCATTAGCCCAACTCAACGAAAGAGGATTAATAACGAGCGGATAAGCATCAATCAAATCTACTGCATACGTCTTAAACCCTTGCTGGTCCAACTGATAAATTGTAATACCTTTTTTAGCAACATAATTATCATAATAACCAATATTAAATTGATTCTTTCTTTGATCGGCGTCTAGATCAGGGTTACGATGAAACCCACCAATTAAATCTTGCCAACGCATAAAGAACTCGCGCTCACGAAGGTCTGGGCTGCAAATAATACCAAGAGGCGCATCAATATAGTTTACTCCACCACCAATTTTATATGGTACACCGTACTCTAAATAATTAATAGCTTCAACATTACGTTGCGGAAGTTCAGCAGAATTAACTCTAAACATTAATGAGCTTGATAATCCAAAAGAACTACCAACTTTTGAAAGAATGTCACCACCAATCTCAACTTCAAAGTCGCTTGGTCTAGCAAAACCAACACTATGCATTTCAGCAGTAAATGAATCGATATCAAAAGCCATGTTATCGACCTCCTACCATAGATCGTGAGTCTTTCCAAACATTAGACTTAGATGATTTTTCGAATTGCTCTAGTGGTAAGAATAAAGCCATATCCCAATCATTTGAAGCTACCTCTAGAAATCTACTTCTTACATGATCATTCAAATACATTTTAAATGTTGGTTTGTAATACTTGCTCACACCTTTGAGTATATTATAGCTAATTTTTAATTTTGTTCCTTCGTCATACTTAGTGTTAGATGCTAAGTCATAAAGAGCATCCATTAGTCTAGCTCTGAGTGGTAGTGGTAAATAATGCATGTTAAGACCATGAAAACCACCAGGAACATTCTGTACTTTAAATATGAGCGGAAACCTATCGTAATATGGCAACGTCTTTTTATGTTTTGGATCATAATAGAAAAAATACATTTTTCCAATTGATGCACGATTCTTTAATTGTGTACGATCTTCTTGCATTAACGTTGATGGGGCGATTGTTACTTTCTTCGCCGCATTTCGAAACCACGTTCGTGCAGATTGTGTCCGCGCGGGGATCTGTCCTTGACGAACACCCTGCGCTAAAATCTTGTCGAATACGTATGCTGGCAAAGTAAATCTCCTTTTTATTATTTATAATCGAAAAAAGAGTTGACATACATAATGATTGTAGTTATAATAGGATTGTATCCTTTTGATATTATAGTTATTTAATACCTAATTCATGTTCAGTAAAGATCACGAACTTATAATTACGATCCTTACACCACTCTACTGCATAATCCCATTTGCTAATATTAACTGCGTAGGTTTTAACCTCATTGATGTATCGTTTGGTTATTCGCTTTTGTTTTTTAGGTTCTTTTGTTTGAGCAGCAGGTTTTACTTCGACAATCCATTCTTCTATAATGTTGTCAGCATTCCTTACTTTAACATAAAAATCAGGATAATAACGATGGCGACGATTGTCTACTGGACTTATATATGGGATTACATACTCTTCCGAAGACCATTTGAGAACTGTTGATGTATGATCACACCAAACACAGAACTTCCGTTCCCATGAACTGCGACACACTATACCTGTGGGATCGCCTTTATATTTGGACGGATTCACAGGATTATATTTACTTCTTTGCGCAACCATTATAAATATATAAAACCAGTATAAGTTAAGCTAAGGATATTTATATATGCCGGAACCAGACTTTCCAAAACTAGATGCTGTTGATCCAAAGGTGCCAAAAGATGCATTTCAAAGGTCTGTTCAGCCAGGTCAACAAAATACAAAGAAAATATTAAAATTTCCTTTTAACTTAGATGAAACAGATCACTGGGTAGTTTTCAATGCTGCTAAACCAAAACTATTTAAAGCAGAAGAATTTTCAAAAAAAGAGATTTTGACAAAAATCTTTCTTCCTATGCCAGCTAATATTGGTACTACATATGATCAGAGGTATAATACAGAAGCAATTGGAATCAAAGGCTCGTTGGGAGCTGGAGCTTCTGGTATTTTAAGTTCGGGTAGCGTTTCTTCTATTGTTAATCAAATGAAAACTATAACTAAAGGGGATGTTGCTGATGCGACTAACACCTTGGCGTTTGAATTTGTTGAAGGAGCTTCAAACATAGGTGGTCTTGGTAATGCATTTAAAGGAGCAGTTGCAGCGCAGGGAATATCTAAAAATCCATATATGGCAGTCATGTACGATCAGCCAAATATTAGATCACATCAGTTTCAGTGGAAGTTAATTGCACGTAATGAAAGAGACAGCTTAGTTCTAACAGATATTGTAAGAGCATTTAAATGGTATAGCTCTCCAGGCGTAAATCAAAAAAACCCACATTTCCTTGATTACCCAGAGCAGTTTGATATTGATTTTAGACACGATAAACATGTACATAATATTGGTCCATCTGTATTAACGTCGCTTAATGTACAATACCATGCAGAAGGGAAACCATTATATTATAACGTCACGGCAACAGAAAAGGCACCTGTTTCTATAAACATTACTGCTGCTTTCCAAGAAGTTACAATTGTCACAAAGCAAACAATTGATCAATTTAATAGGTAATATAAATGGCATTCTTTTTTAAGAACAATCCTCAAGTTTCATACGACGTTCAGAAGAATGGTATTCCTCGTACTGTTCAAAATCCACTTGTTCGTTTTAAATTACAAGAAATATTAAAAAATAGAACAGCGATATATTATACACACGATATTACTGAAGGTCAATCTGTAGAATTTATTGCTGATAGATACTATGGAGACTCTACACTTGATTGGGTAATCTATATTACAAACGATATTATAGATCCTCAATATGACTTGCCTTTAGACTACCAAGAGTTTGTTGCGTTTGTACGTTCAAAATATGGTTCTACAGAGTCTGCATTAAATACAGTCCATCATTATGAGCATATTATCCAAACACAATCTGTTTTGTTTGACGGTACTATCGTTCCAGAAAAAACAATTACTGTTGACCTAACAACATACAATAGCTTAGTAGCAACTGATCGTCGCGAAGTATCAAACTTTACGTATGAAGAAAAATTGAATGACTCTAAAAGAACAATTAAAGTTCTTCATGCTGATTACGTCGTTGATTTAATAAATGAAGCAGAGAGCATTTTTGAATAATGGCTGCAACGCTAACATATAGCCCAACAGACTTAGAATTAAAGTCTTGTATTCTCTATAACTATAATGGAGAAGCATTGGACATTCGCAATATAATGTTGGAGTTCAACATCTATCATAGCGTTTTTGCTAATTCCACAAAAATAGATGTTGCTATTCTTGATGGTAATGGTCTTGTAGAAATATTTCCAATCATTGGCGAAGAAACTTTAGAAATAGAATTTAAAACACCTACTTTTGAAAAGTCATTAAAGTATTATTTCCATATCTATAATGTGAGTGATAAAGACAAGTTTGAATCAAGATCCGATAAGTATGTTCTGCACGGATGTAGCCAAGAAACAATCAGTGATCATCGTAAATCTATTCCTAAATCTTATATTGACTTACCTGTTTCTACTATAATAAAATCAATATATAATAGCTATTTAAGACCAACAGCTGAAGAATATACAAATGTTAAAAAGAATAAGACGCTTTCTATACAAGAAACAAACGATAACTTCTCTGTTGTGTTTCCAGATCATATAACACCGTTCAAGGCTATTAAATATCTTTGCGCAGAAGCACAGACGAAGAACGATCAAGAAGGTCTTGGTTCTAATTTTTACTTTTTTGAAAAGACTGATGGTTATTATTTTGAAACAGTCGACAGTATGTTGCTCAAGAAACCTTCGCATGATTTTTATTTTACATTAGCTTCTAGTGAAACGAGTGCAAATCAGGGTGAAAAAATTAACGAAGATCAAAAAATTACAAACTATGACTTCGTTCAGCAAGTTAACGTATTAAAAAATCTTAGTCGTGGAATGTATTCACACAATGTACAAACGATTGATACAATAACTAAAAGGTTTACTACTGATAGTTTCTCATATAAGAATGATTCGAGTAAAGTAACACATATTGAAAACGATAAGAAAAAGTTAGATTATTCGTTTCTTTTATCTGAAGAGTCATTGTTTGCAACTGATGCTGGCACCTCTGGCTCGTATTATATACAATCTAATATTGGTGAAAACTATAATAAACAACCATATCTATCAAATGCTACTAACACAGACCCACAGATTCGTAATCCAAGAAGGCTGCAGAATTGGTTCAAGTATAACATATTGTCCAAGGCACAGTTATCTAATATTGTTTTAAGTATTACAGTTCCAGGTAATACAGGTATTGAAGTTGGTGATGTTGTAAATTTACATATACCTCAGTCTTCTGAGTTGCCTGAGTTATCAAAAAAATTAAATTTGTTATATGATAAAAAGTTTTTAGTTACCTCATTACGTCATACGTTTAACAAAAAGAATAATAAATTCTATACTATTTTTGAATGTAGAAAAGACACATATGCAAAGAAAGCGAAGAAGGTTGAATAATGAAAAATTTAGGTGAACAGTTTGTTTGGTGGTATGGTGTTGTAGAAGATCGTGCTGATCCTCTAGAGATTGGTCGTGTTCGTGTACGCTGTTATGGTTGGCATACAGATAATCTTGACGACCTCCCAACAAAAGACCTGCCTTGGGCACAACCTATTCAAGATATAACGTCTGCTGCAATTAGCGGTATTGGTAAGAGCGCAACTGGTATTGTAGAAGGCACGTGGGTTGTTGGTTTCTTTGCTGATGGAAACGAAGCGCAGCGTCCAATTGTCATGGGTACTATGGCTGGTATTCCAACTGAAATGGGAACTAAAGGATTCAATGATCCTGAAGGAATGTATCCAACACTAGATAGTTTATTTCAACCAGATACACCAAGACTTGCTCGAAACGGTGTTGCTGCTGAAACTGATACGTCGCTTATTGCAAAAAGAAAAAATAGACTTGCAGATGTTCCGACAGCGACTGCTCCAGATATATCTACTTTAAAACCAGATAAACCTTATAGTGCTGATTATGCTACTGATGATGAAGGTAATGATACAGTTCCAACATGGAACGAACCAAACGCAAGATATGGTGGTGAAGGTGCTCTAGATCCTGAAGCAAATGGATCAACATATCCATATAATCACGTATATCGTTCAGAGTCTGGTCATATATTTGAAGTTGATGATACTCCAGGCGTTGGTAGAATACATCAGTATCATAATGCTGGAACGTTTGAAGAGATACAGCCAGATGGCACTCGTGTAACAAAAGTAGTAGGTAAGAATTATGAAGTTGTTATTAGTGATGAGAACATCTATATTCAAGGCACTCAAAACATTACTGTGAAAGGTAATGCTAAGTTGTATGTACAAGGCGACCATTATACAGAAGTCGATGGTAATCAATATGTGACAGTTCGTGGTGATCGTGTAACAAAGATTCAAGGCAATGATCTGAAGGAAGTTATGTCAGACGAGTCGTCTCAAATAAACGGCAATAAAACAATGCGTGTCTCTGGTGATAGAAGAACAACTGTTGATGGCTTCTATAATGAAACCATTGGTAAAAGTAACATTGTAAAAATTAAAAAGAGTGAAGAGAAGACTGTATTTGTTAATAGCTCAACAATGGTATCTGGGAATACATCATTCACTGCAGTTAAAAATACAGATATTGGTAGTGGTGGCAATATATCAATTGCTTCTGGAGGAACATTTACTCTTAAATCAATTGGAGCTGCTACAATGTCGTTTGCTTCTACGTTCATTAAGCAAGTAACAGGTGTGGCAAACCTAACGTATATTGGTAACTACTTCTCAAAGTATACTGCTGAAAGCCAGTTTGATCATAATGGAGATTACTGGGAACGCAAGGGTAAAGATTATCATCTTAGAACCGCAGCGGGTGTTGACTATGCATGTAGTGGTGATCCAGCTCGCTCTAGTTCAAATGACTGTACTGACTTAACCCCACCAACACCTCCTGGAGTTTAAGATATGATTCCTGACTTATCAAAATGTGGTTTAAGTTTAGATATATTAAACCTCGATGCTGCAAACAAAGCAATCAATGATGCTATGAAAGAACTTTCTGGTGCGGCTGGTGGTATTGCTGGTAGTATTGCTAGTCTACAATCACAGCTTGAAGGTGAGATGAATAAAGCTCTTGCTGAATTAGAAAATTTGATTCCAGAAATACCAGACCTACCACCCAATCTTCAGTTAGAAATGGCAAAACTAATTGGTTTACTGAACGACCCATTAAAAGCATTAGATTTAGCTGCACAAATTGATAAGATTAAAGAGTTATTTGGTGATGCTCCTGGGTTAGACTTAGATGCTTTGCTTAGTGATTTAAATGCGTTATTATCATTTGACATATGTAAAGACATTCCCAATCTTGATGCAGAGCCGACATATGATGAGGACGGTGAAATCAATGGTTATGAATATGTTGTAAAAGGATTAGTTCCAGATGCACCAGTAACAGATGCTATTAAATTACCACC
>OJBX01000555.1_pt1 | contig 12473 bp, 15 predicted proteins | sample 1590751 | NCBI WGS metagenome assembly OJBX01 (sample SAMN05416780, study PRJEB24817) | seawater metagenome | isolation source: Sea water | place: Canada:Atlantic | collected 2013-07
ATTATCGTCAATTGGAGGAGTCGGGTGAAGCTGCCTGACTCAAACAAACCGGTCTTCGGAATAACCGGGGCGGTTCAGTTCAGCAGCGAAGAGGAAGTCCTTAGTATGGCCAATGAGTCAGATTATGGGCTGTCGGCATATTTTTATTCACGCGATATTGGCCGAGTCTGGCGAGTTGCCGAGGAGCTGGAAGCTGGGATCATAGGCATTAATGAAGGGGCCATCTCAACCGAAGTGGCACCTTTCGGTGGAATTAAGGAGTCCGGTATCGGCCGGGAAGGATCTCATTATGGTATCGATGACTATGTCGAAATCAAATATATGCTAATGGGTAAGTGATAGCTCGAAGTATATGCCAAGTCAGGGTTAACGCCTGCGTGTATGCTTTCGGAAGCATTGGGTGATTGGATTAACCATTGTTAATGGAGGGTCCATGGTTTAATACCAACAACAACGTGCCTTGATCACGTGAAGTGGCGCTCTTCCGAGTTTGCTATAGCCTGTGCAGCTCAGAGAGGTGGTAATCAAGTAGGCTCTGGCGACGTGGCAGGCCAGGCGCCCACCTTGTCTTCATGCGACATGCATGTAATCGGATTTTTTTTTGTTATTTCTCTGCATGAATTTATAAATTCAGGAACAAGAAGGTTGTTGTTATCCTGTCTCCAAGCTACTGAAAGGCATGACGGGGAGATGCCGAACACAGGAATGAATGAAAGCCCTGGCCTGTTATAGTATCGTTGGGTTGATTCTGGGGTGAAGGCTACACCGTAGCCACTCAATATGGCTTCAAAACATTCATCAACTGTTTTTACTTCTGCGCCGATGCGCACAGGAAAACCTTTTCGATCTTTTATAGCCAGCCAAAAATTTCTCCATACCTCAGGAGACTGCCTTGCAACAAAGGGCTCTTGAAAAAGTCCATCAATGCTGATGCTATCATGCTTTGACAGGTAGGACTCTTCAGGTGTTACCAGCAGCCTTTTCTCAATAAAAAGAGTTTCAAGCTGTATATCTAATGATGTAGGTATTGGTGGCCTTACAAAAGCAACATCTGTTTTTTTATCATTTAGTCCGGCCGTAGGATCGCTGAAATCAAAAGATTCCATCTGGATCTCTGCGTGAGGGAAAAGAGTGCTGAAATGCTTTAGTATCTTAGGTGTAAGTTCTGCAGCAGCGTTCGCTTGAAAACCAACTACTATTTTAGCTCCGGCTTCCTCTGATGAAGCTAGCGTTAATGATATTGCTCGGTCTGCGGCTGATAAAATCGAAATACATTCCTGGTAAAAAACCTTTCCAGGTTTTGTAAGATTCGCGCTACGCTTTGTTCTTTCGAATAGGGCTACACCTAAGCTGCTCTCCAGCTTTTTTATCTGAATGCTAAGCGATGGTTGTGATATACATAGCCTATCTGCAGCTCGGCTAAAATGAAGCTCTTCAGCCACTGCCACAAAATACCTCATGGCCCTCAAGTCTATGTTTCTGTTCGTCATATTATTTTGTCACTTATAAAATATGATGTGGGACCCATCGACTGTGACACCTGACAAGCCACCTAAACTTTACCCGCGTAATTCACCCGGGGGGATGCTCTGAGGACAAAATGGCACAGGGTTTTCTCTTCTAAAGTCAAGGTGTTCCTGACAGAAATATTTCAAAAGGATTACTCACCATAGGCTAGAGCCTAGTCACTTGGACATCTCCTTGCAATTGTGGGAGCGGAATAAATTCGGTAACTGGATAATAAAGATAGTAACTATATCGCTAAGCCATTGATTCTTTGTTTTCACAACCGATCCATAAGCTCCAAAGTTACCAACTTTATTTTCTAACGTTCGATTATATCCAACTTTGGCACGGGTCTTTGCGGGCAATTTAGTTACCAACTTTTTTACAACGCCACAGCAATGGCTCTGTCCGCGTCGAGATGAGTGATCTTGCCCAGCAATCATGGACACCAATCTACTACTATAGTCGTAAATAATCGCAGAGCGACATGGCCCCAGTTGTGATTTGCCCTCCTGGAAACAGCGCTCGATGTTCCTCCGTGCCCCGGCGGCCAGTACCAGGCCCTCAAGTGACGTGCCATTGGGAGCGAAAGTGAGGTACGCCGTCATCTCCTGCGTACCATTCAAGGAGCGCCGTACGTACCAGCATTCCGCGCTGCCACCCGTCGAACGGTCCCGGATTGATGGCCAGAAACGCCCAGTCAGACAGCCGAGGCCCCTGGCTCCCGGCGCCTGCGCTGAGCCGGGCCCAACCGAACTCGGTATTCGCCTGCAGCGTCGCTAGCAGATAACCGGTACTCCGCGTCACATTATTGAAGTTTGATACCTTTCACATGACGTACATTATATGACGAGTTAAATGACAATAGTTGACGGCAAATTCGCCAAAATTCAAACTGTCACTTAATCGATCGTTTATGTGACGGATAGAATATGCTGATTGGCTACATGCGGGTGTCGAAAGCAGATGGATCTCAAGCTACCCATCTCCAACGCGATGCGTTGATGGAAGCAGGTGTTGATCCTGCCCATATCTATGAAGACCAGGCTTCTGGCAAACGTGAGGATCGTCCCGGTTTAATGACCTGTCTTAAAGCACTTCGACCGGAAGACACGCTGGTCGTGTGGAAGCTGGATCGGCTCGGGCGCGACTTGCGGCACCTGATTAACACCGTGCATGACCTCACCGGCCGAGGCGTTGGCTTGAAAGTTTTGTCCGGCCATGGGGCTGCCATCGACACCACCACCCCCGCCGGCAAATTGGTCTTCGGTATTTTTGCAGCATTGTCTGAGTTTGAACGCGAACTAATTTCTGAACGAACAAAGGCGGGGCTGACCTCTGCCCGCGCCCGTGGTCGGAAGGGGGGACGGCCTTATAAGATGACGGCGGCGAAGCTCCGGTTGGCTATGGCCGCGATGGGGAAGCCGGAAACCAAGGTTAGCGAGCTATGCGAAGAACTTGGGATAACGCGGCAGACCTTGTACCGGCATGTGTCACCCGAGGGCGTGTTAAGGCCTGATGGCGAGAAGCTGTTGGCTCGTATTTAAGTAGCTAACCCGAAGCGTGAAGTCATCGACCTTCTTGATAGGAATCGACGATTTTCATATACCCGATATCATCAACTTCAACTTTATAGTGCGTATATGTTTCTGGGTTACCTTGAAGGTCATCAGGGCCATAACCCAACCCTTCTACGTGAAACACTCCCTCAGCATCCCCAGCGTAGAAAGCCGTGACCACGTTAATAGTTAAGTCACGTGAGGCTTCTTGATCCGTTCTTACGACCGGGTCAGCTGATGCGAAGCCACTTCTGCTAACAACCGTAAACTGGGGTACGGATGTTGCGTTCCCACCTGAACATCCATAATCACCTATCCAGTGGACAACGTAGGTAGCACCGTAACCATCGGCAGAGTCCATTCCTTCGATAACTTGGATTGCTTTATATTGGAGCGGATTACCCTCAAATACCGATTCGACCTGGCAGGCGACTGTCTCACTAAAATCCTGAACCAGTCGTGATGCATCGTTCTCATCAAAATATGCGAATGCAGAATGCGAACTCGCGAGAAACAACGTGGCTGCCAAGGAGACTACTTTTTTCACAGCATTTCCCTATATATAAAATAAGACGTTCTTTTGACTCATCTTACTTTGGATAGCGGTCAAGTTCCATGGCTATCCCTTTTTGTAAACCATCATACAACTCTCAAGTTGCTATAAATCGGCAAGGTTAGATTAATTCCTAAAAGAGCCACCTGACGTCGGGAAAATTACTGCGCAGCAGGCTTGGTACGTGCCAGCTAACTGTTACTTAGCCGACCTTACCCCAGGGTTTCTCCGAAAAACCTAGGGTATCGCCAATCCTCACCACCTTTTCTAACCTAAAAATCCATAATACTTCGGTTAGCTTTCGTTGTTTATCATTGTAAAGCGTTAAAGCGTTAAAGCGTTAAAGCGTTATTTATCAATTTTTGTTCCCCCTACTATCTTATTTAACTTCAATTAATTGCTCTTCATAGGAGCGGATGACTTTAACAATCGAGGAGTCAGTACTTTTCAAGCTTCTGCGTCATTTGACGCAATAAAGCTTAAACGCATAAAAGAAGAGCTCTTAGCTTAACTATAGCAAAAAGGATATATAGCTTATATGCTATAAAAAGTGGAGATTTTATGTAGGACGTTAGACAAATTGAGCGATTTGAGCGGTGGTTTAAGGCGCTTTACGATACAGACCGACGCATAGTCGTTGTTGCAATGCTATTGCTAGAAAGCCAGGGACCCCATCTACCCAGGCCGTATGCGGATACTGTTAACGACTCTAAGTACGCCAATATGAAAAAGCTGCGAATTCAAAGCCAAGGAAAGCCGTTACGAGCTTTCTTCGCTTTCGATCCCGCTCGAACGGGTATCCTCTTATGCGCAGGCGACAAGGGAAAAAATGACAAACGCTTCTATCAAGAAATGATTCCCATTGCAGATGAAGAATATGAGAAGCACTTAGACACACTGAAGTGAAAAAAGGGTCACCACCATGACACGCACACTGAAGGAACTGTTAGCAGAGGAAAAACCTGAGGTTGTAGCTTCCGCCCGTCAAGAGGCAGACAACATCCTTATGGATATTCACCTAGCTGAAATTCGCCGCCTGGCGGAAAAAACTCAAACTGAGCTCGCCGTCGCAATGGGCGTTAAGCAGCCTACTATTGCCAAAATGGAGAGAGACGGGCAGGACGTGCGTCTGAGCTCACTGAAGCGCTATGTCGAATCTCTGGGTGGGCGTATGCGTATCGACGTCGAACTGCCAGACGGTAGCCATCACGGCTTCTCGGTGTAAGTCTCTGGCTTTCGTTTTTAAGCAGTCGAGCCCACCATAAGTGTCTCTTTTGTTTTGGCCACTCCATCGACATGATAGTTCTCGTGGTGACCAAATCGGGCGCTAAGAGCGCTATTAACTGTGCAAGCACTTCGGTATTGTCACGCAGTGCCAGTATATTTTTATGCTTTGAGGAATATAGATATAGCTATCTAGCGCACTAGCGCAGGAATCAATAGGCTTTATCAAATGGCAGGCATGTATCTGAAAGATGATGTAAGCTGTAATGAAGTAAGCAATAAGAGCGGCCTTGGAGTTTAGGCCTAGAAAAAGCAAACCCCCAGATCCTCTGGTGCTTGGCGGCGAAGGAGGAAGCTGGGGGCGGAGACAAGCGCCTGGGAGGGCGCGATTGCCTTATGTCTAGTATAGCCGTTGATTCTGCGGAGCGCACCCCTAGTCCGCAAATTGAGCTAATCGCGGAGCCGATGAGCTACCACAGTGCTGAGTGGGGCTTCTTCTCCGTTGTATCTCGGCACCCTGAGAAAGGGATGCTGCAGAAATCCTACCCGCTTCGCCTGCTGTCCGAGGTGCTTTCGGCGGTACCGCGCGATCGTGATACCTACGTAAGCCAAGCAGAATTCACCAAGCCTAATCGGCGCGTCGTTAATTTAGCGCGTGTTGGCCTAATGTTTGTGGACATAGATCCCGGCCAGGCCACTCACCTAGACGGCGACCAGTGGGCTATGCGGTGCCTGATGGCATGCCAGGACGAAGGGGTTCCAGCGCCTAGCCTGATTGTTTTCAGTGGCCGCGGCGTTCACATGAAGTGGTTACTAGATAGACCGCTGCCGCGCGCGGCTATTATGCGTTGGAATCACGCCCAGAAATGCCTTGTTCAGCGCTTCAATCATATCGGTGCGGATGCCGGTGCTCGTGACGCCTCCCGTGTACTGCGGCTACAGGGCACTATTAACGAGAAAAACCGCAAGCGCTGCGAAGTGGTCTGGGAAGATCGTGACCCCCGCGACGGTGAATTGGTACGGCACAGCTTCGAAACGCTATTTGATGAGCTCGTAGAGGTCCCTCGACATATTTATGACGCACAGCGAGATGCCGAGCAGGAGGAACGTCAGAAGCGTCGTCAGAACCTGATCCTCATAAGGGGAGGTAAGTATGGCTTACGCCGCTTAGGGGACCGCCAGCTTGCCTGGGATCGGCTAGAAGACCTGCGCTCGCTTGCCGCTATGCGAGCAGAGAACATCGAAGGGCAAAGAATGCTCTTTCTGTTCTGGGCAACAAATTTTCTCGCGCTCGCTCAGCCGACCAAGGCGAATACCCTTCACTATGAAGCACGCTCCCTGGCCAAAGAGATCGCCCCCGGCTGGAGCTACCAAGACTGTGACCTTGGAACCATCTTCCAAAAGGCAAAAGCTTACGCGCAGGGTGAAAAAATTGAGTATAACGGTCGTAAGTATCCCCCGCTTTACACGCCACGTAATGACACACTGATTCAAGCGCTGAAGATCACCGCTGAAGAGCAAAAGAAGCTCAAGACGATCATCAGCAAAGAAGAATCCGCCTGGCGTCACGCTGAGCGTGAGCGACAGCGCCGAAGATTAGCCGGCATAGCAGAACGCAGCGAGTACCTGGAGAACATGACAGCCGCCACAGAAGAGCGGCGTAAAGCTGTGCTAGGACTGCATGGTAAGGGCCTTTCACAACGGGCCATTGCGAAGGAATTAGGGCTATCGAAAACAAGAGTGGTTCAATTACTTGAGGGATTGAAAGAAGGTGGTCAGTAGCCCGTGCGTACTACTTGGGGGCGAAGCCTAGGGGCAATCATGTTGGGATTTTTATATGTATTGTCCTCTTGTTGGTTGGCTGTCATTTAACGATCAAATTTGGTGGTCAGTGGTCCATGCGTACTACTTGGGGGGCGAAGCCTATCATTTGTCTTTAGTGTGATAACTGGTGTGTGCGTATTTCTTGGGTGGTGTCTGTTTATGATTAAACGTGGCCTATTGGCTAGGGATGGTTGTTAATGCGGATGACACAAAATAAGCAGTTAATATTGGATGCGTTGGCGTCAGTTTCTGGTGATGAGTTTTTACCAGCTGTCACTATTGCTGAGAAGCTTAATAAGCGAATGTCTGACGTTGCCCGTACGCTGCGCTTAATGGATGAGCAGGGACTTGTTGTGTCGAAACTGCGTGATGTGTCTGTGGAACGCCCGGGTATTGGTTTCTATACCCGTTCCCTGAAGTGTTACCAGCGTGCGGATGTTGCGTGATGTGCCTATTGGCTATAGCTACCTAGTGAGTTACTTACTTTTTGTTAGGAGGCCTCATCCACGGCAGGGTCTTTTAGTCGATGTACTTCCAGTGCGTGAGTACTTTTCCGTCATTTCTGTGTGTTGTGGCACGTCGAGATACTCCAGCATGGAATGACTTTATCACCCCAATATGGGGTGTCTCGCCTTTGTTTGCTGCTCTACCTACATTTGCCATGCGTGTGCCCAAGACAGTGAGTGTCACCGTCTTGGGCACACTCGAGGACGTTAAACACTCAAAATCGTGAATCTTGCTGCTTTATTAACTCTTGCGTCATAGCGTTATTGCGTCATAGCGTTATTTTAACGTTGGTGTTACATTCCGCGTGGGCATCTTGAATAAAAAAGGAGAAGCGGGTCATGGGGTATATCGTAGGCGTTGTTAGTCAGAAAGGCGGTGTTGGCAAATCGACTTTAGCCAGGGCTGTTGCGACGACCTACGCGCTTGCTGGGTGGAATGTGAAGGTTGCGGATCTGGATATTAATCAGGCCTCCAGCTTTTCATGGCTTCAGAGACGTTTAGCGCGTGATATTCAACCGGTGGTGGCTGTCGAGACTTTTGGCACGGTGAGCCAAGCGCTTAAAATCGCTGATTCTTACGACATGATGATTATGGACGGTGCACCACATGCCACGCGCGCGACGGTAGAGATCGGTAAGCGAGCCCACCTGGTTGTTCTTCCAACCGGGCTATCCCTTGATGACCTTGAGCCAACTGTACTGTTAGCTAACGCATTGACCAATGAGCATGGCATTCCCCTGGAGCGGATTGCTATTGCGCTGGTGAAAACTGGTGACAGCTCTCGTGAGCTGGATGAAGCGCGCAGCTATCTAGCGGCCACTCCTTATTACGTTTTGAGTTCTCAAATTCCTGAGAAGACAGCTTTTAGGCGTGCTCAGGATACAGGCCTATCGGTGGTGGAGAGCCCCTACAAAGGCCCGCGCGAACAGGCCGACCAACTAATTCAGTCTTTGATCGACCGGCTGGAAGCGATAAACTATTGACGCATTGACGCATTGACGCATTGACGCATTGACGCATTTTTTAAAGGAGTGATTTACATGGCTGCACCCAGCAAAAAGCCTAGCAGCAAGGGATTACCACCCACGTCAACCGAGACGTCCCATGTTGTAGGCAATGCCACGAGTAAGCCGGAAGCTGGCGAGGAGGTGCCGTGTAATTTTCGAATTTCACCAGAGTTTCGACGCCGCTTAAAGTCGTTTGCTGCTGCCCATGATATGAGCATGAAAGATGTTTTTACTCAGGCGGTTGATGAGTTCATGGATAAGCGAGGAGGGTAATTAAAAGGGTTCGATTAAACCGAATTTTTCTCCTTTTTGGTTTACTCATTGAGCTGGAACACTTTCTATGTGTTTTTTTTAAACAAAAGTGCTGAAAATAAAGTTAACAGCTATCTATCTGCTTTTACGTAGCAAATTAGCTAAAGATGGAGTTCATAGGGCGCATCCTTTAAATATTTTAGTCAGTTTAACGTACTTCAGGAGTGCCCGCGAAAATCACTCTTATATGCTTAAGTAAAATTGATAGTATGGGCTATTCAAAACAAAAGGATTTCACTACATGGCATTTTTTAAAAAAGCCTTCCTATTGGCTGGATTTCTCGCCATTGCGCCTCTTTCAGCGTTTGGTCAGTCACTAGAAGAAGGAATTAAATCCTATCAGCGTGGGAATTATGCCACCGCCTTAGAACATCTTGAGCCATTAGCTGAGCAAGGTAATACTACTGCTCAGGGCTTAGTAGGTGGTATGTACGCAGACGGTTATGGCGTATCCAAAAACTCTCAAGAAGCTGTTTACTGGTTTCGTTTATCTGCTGAACAGGGAAATGCCGTAGGTCAAGCAAGCTTAGGCAACATGTATGAAAGCGGCGAAGGCGTCCCGCAGGATTATCCAGAAGCCTTTGTCTGGTATCGTCTGGCTGCTGAACAGGGATATTCCTTAGCTCAGTACAAGGTGGGCAAAATGTATGAGACTGGCAGGGGGTTCCACAAAACTATGGAGAAGCCGTTCCCTGGTACCGTTTGGCTGCTGAGCAGGGAAATGATTATGCTCAGTTCAATCTAAGTGGCATGTATTATAGAGGCCATGGGGTTAGTCGTAACGATGTTATGGCTTACATGCTAACAGTGCTGGCTGCTGCGCAGGGTCATGAAACAGCTCGTGAGGTTCGTGACATCATTTTGGAAACGTTGTCGCGCGAACAGTTAGAAGAAGGCCAACGCCTTGCCACTGAGTGGCGTGTGGGCTCGCCGTTCCCGACCTTTCATGATTTTAGTACCTGGCCATGAATACACTGACTTAACCCTTCAATAGGTTAGAGACCTACTCCTCTGAAACAGATTATTAAGGGATGAGCCGACCCGGGTACACCTCTAAGGCTTAGCTGATGACAAAGCCTATACTTGAAGGCAAAATTTAAGGAGGTTTGGGTGCCGGGTAATAAGAAATTCATTGAATCTAGGACGACAAAAACGTGGCTCGCGCAGTTCGAACCCACGTTCCAAGGCAACATGGTCAAGATGCTGAAAGCCATGCGGCTGGTATCCCGAGATCAGTTTTCGGAATCAATTCGCACAAGGCTATTGCAGGTATCCAAAAATGCCAAAGGACTTGTTGGCCTATACGTGGAACGAGAAATTCCACCCAAAAATTGCCCTCCAGAGCCCTTGTTTCAGCAACCGAGCCTACCACCTAGGCGAGCATTTGGGCTGGGACCAGCCGCCATTCAACCAGACGAAAAACAACCAGCCGACGTTGGTTCTGAAGGGATCGTAGCGCAGTTGGTGTCCGAACTATGTCGCGAGTACCCCAAAAAGTTCTTGAATCACCCTGAACCCGATAAATTTCGCAACAAAAAAAAACCTATTAAAAATGTGATATTGGTCACTGACCTGATCGGAAGTGGAGAACGGATCGAGCGATATTTGGATGCTTTTTGGGCTGTTCACTCTGTAAAAAGCTGGTGGTCTAAACGTATATCGAACTGTCTTTCATTCGGAATCGTAGGTTACGCCGCAACGCCAACCGGCAGGAACCGTGTTCGGTCTCATCGCCTTTCGCCCGATGTTTGGATTGTTGCTGAATGTCCGACAATAGATACTGCCTTCGATGAAGAACAGGCGAACGAGATCAAGCACATTTGCATGCTGTACGGCTCATCCTCGGGGAAAATTGGTGCATTGGGCTTTCAGAACACGGGCGCGCTGATCGCGTTTGCTCATGGTGCCCCCAACAACGTTCCACGCATATTATACAAATACACCAGCTCTTGGACGCCACTGTTCGCACGTCGCAAGACTTCGTCGACACGCACAAATTTTGATGAACAGCTCGACCCAGAAGAAGTTCAGCAGCTCCTTGAGAAGATGAGACATCGACGCCTATCGGATGGTCAGGACTGGAGCAGAGCACGAAGTGGGACGCTTGAGACCTATCTAGTGCTAGCAGCCTTATCTCATCGTCCTCGAAACGCTGAGGTCGTTGCGCGGAGAACCGGCTTAACCTTGCTGGAGGTGGAACCGGTACTCCTAAAAGCCAAAGAATACGGTTGGGTGGATCACCTTTATCGCTTGACTGATCAAGGACAGGCTTATTTGCGTGCAGCGAAGAGTAAACGGCGCGCCGCACCAGCTAATGAAAACTGCGTCAAAAAGTATTACCCTTCTACGCTGAGGGTTCCAACGTGACTTTCTAGTGATGCCGGTGTCGAAAGGCACCGGTTCGGGTGGCGGTTTCGTCATCATGACGGGGCGCAGACTACTGCTGCTTCGCGTTGGAGCTTACGCATGAGAATCAGGCGCCTCCTGCAGCGACCCTTCGGGGCGGCTCGAGGTCTCGCCTTCACTGCAGGAGGTGACTGACCCTTCGGGTCTCAAAGGTAGATGGAGCGCTGGAACCCTCAAATTTTTCGCACTCAAGCCCAAGCCGCTGATGTGCCACCCGAGCTGGTGGCGCATATGGCCACAGTGGGAAAGCGAATCACGTCTTGCCACAGGGAAATTCAACCGGTTTTCACGCTGAAGCACCTTGCTGTGTTAAGTGGCGTCGACTATGGCTTTCTTCGGCATACAGTGGGCAGAAACACCGATACATACACCGAATTTCAGATCAGGAAGCGACCATCCGCGAACGGGCAAACCCCCTATCGGAACATCTGCGTTCCCTCACCCGCCCTCATGAAGGTGCAACGCTGGATTTCTCGAAACATTCTTTCTCAAGTCCCGGCCCATCCGTGTAGTGTTGCCTTCTCCACCGGAGATAGTCTGTTTAACGCTGTTGCTCCACATTGCCCTTCCAAGTGGCTTGTGAAGCTAGATATTCGTCATTTTTTCGAATCCATTGATGAAATCTCGGTTTATAATGTTTTTCATCAGCTAGGTTTTGAGCCACTCATCGCTTTTGAGATGACTCGGCTCTGTACCTATGTCGGATCCAATCCGTTGCACGGCCAAGATCGGTGGTTCGACAGCCTATTACTGCCTAAACCCTCCATTACGCTGTACCAATATCCAGACCAGGGACACCTACCTCAAGGCGCGCCTACTAGTCCCATGTTGGCAAACTTGGTCTGTCGAATGCTGGACGATCGGTTATCTGCTCTCGCGGACGAGCATTCGGTTCGCTACACCCGCTACGCTGATGACATGACATTCTCCACTGGTGATGTCAATTTTGGACGAAAGAAAGCTGGGGCGCTGATCCGGCTTGTTTATCAGCAACTCTATCGCCGAGATCTGAGCCCAAATACTGCGAAAACCACTGTTGTTCCCCCCGGAGCTCGCAAGCTAGTGTTGGGGCTAAGTGTGGAAGAGACTGTTCCACGGCTAACACGGCAGTTCAAAGACTTATTGCGACAGCACATCCATTATTTGCTCCGCGATGAGGTAGGGCCAACGAAGCATGCTGCCGCCCGCAAGTTCGCATCTACGACCGGACTACGCCATCACCTGGAAGGACTGCTGGCGTTTGCCGCTCAGATTGAACCCGCGTGGGCCGCTACTCAACGAAGCCGTTTCCATGCTGTGTCTTGGCCATACTAGGTATTTTGTCGGTTCATAGAGAGGCGCAGCGCGTGGTTACATGAGGCCGCATCGCCCGTATCCGGTATGCAAGACGCAAGGCCCAAAGTGGTTCTACCCGGTATTCGGCTAAACCATTGCAAGAAGATAAAACTGTGGCTTCGATCGGTAACCGCTCGCGGTGCTCGCAGATTTCAGACGAAGCACGCGCGATTTACGGCATTAAACCTGAATCCGTGAAGCCGGCGCCGACACTTTCCCTATCACCGCCAGCGAGCACTT
>OJBX01000558.1_pt1 | contig 12420 bp, 11 predicted proteins | sample 1590751 | NCBI WGS metagenome assembly OJBX01 (sample SAMN05416780, study PRJEB24817) | seawater metagenome | isolation source: Sea water | place: Canada:Atlantic | collected 2013-07
AATATATCAGCTATTCTTCTATAAATTTATCCATGACAGCATCACTTACGCCCATATTAGAGAAACCTCCATCATGAAATAAGTTCTGTAAAGTTACTTTTTTTGTTAAATTCGAAAATAAAGAAATGGTATAGTCTGCACATTCTAATGCTGTAGCATTTCCTAAAGGAGACATTTTATCTGCATAGGCTAAAAACCCTTCAAACCCTTTTACACCAATACCTGCAGTAGTTGGTGTTGGAGATTGAGAAATGGTATTTACCCGTACTTTATGATCTCTTCCAAAGAAGTACCCAAAACTACGTGCAATACTCTCTAAATATGCTTTGTTGTCTGCCATATCATTATAATCTGGAAAAACACGTTGCGCAGCCATGTAGGTAAGTGCTACCACACTACCCCACTCATTCATAGCTTCTTTGTTATATAGCACATTCATTACTTTATGAAAAGATACAGCAGAAACATCCCACCCTTTGGTGGTGAAGTCATACTTAGGATCTGTATATAGCTTTCCTTTTCGTACGTTTACAGACATTCCAATAGAATGCAATACAAAGTCTATTTTACCTCCTAAAATCTCCATAGATTTTTCTACTAAATTTTCTAGATCTTCCATAGAAGTTGCATCTGCAGGAATAATTTGAGATCCTGTCTTTGCTGCTAGGTCTTTAATAGTACCCATTCTCATGGCAATAGGTGCGTTTGTTAACACAAACTCTGCTCCTTCTTCATGTGCTCTTTCAGCAGTTTTCCAAGCAATAGAGTTTTCGTCTAAAGCTCCAAAAATAATTCCCTTTTTTCCTTTTAATAAATTATAAGACATCTCTTAAATTGTTAGTTTTTTGTTCGTGGGCAAATATAATCGTTTAATTTTTACCTTTCAATTTTTTAAATACCCAAAAACAAGAGTACTCCTGTTTCTTCAGTTTAAAATTGCTTTGTTTAATTCAGTAATTCTCTGGCATGCGTTAGGGCACTGTCTGAAATATTTTTACCACTTAACATTTCTGCAATCTCAACAATTCTCTCATCTTCAGACAATTGTTTTAAACTAGTAGTGGTGGTATTGTTTAGCTCTTCTTTATACACTTTATAATGCTGATTTCCTTTGGCAGCAATCTGTGGCAAATGGGTAATGGTAATAACTTGCATTTGCTGGCTCATCTGAGACATGATATGCGCCATTTTATTAGAAATTTCTCCAGAAACACCGCTGTCTATTTCATCAAAGATAATGGTTGGTAACTGGCTGTTTTCAGACATTACTTTTTTAATAGCCAACATAATACGAGACAATTCTCCACCAGAAGCTACTTTTTTTAACTCACCAAATTGCCCTCCTTTATTGGCTGAAAACAAAAATGATAAAACATCTTTTCCGTTTTTGTAATACTGTTCAGTTATGTTATTTTGTATTTGAAAACGAGCATGAGACATTCCTAAATTGTCTAATATGGCTTCTAATTGTTTTGAGACAGTTGGAATAATTCTTTTTCTAGCTTCAGATATTTTTAAAGCAATAGCATCTAATTTGTTTGCTATTTCTGTTACAATAGTTTCTTGGTCTAATAAGCGTTGTTCTGCGTTTTCTACAGTACTTACTTTTGTAGACAACTCCTCTAGAATTAGTAATAATGCTGAAATAGAATTAACATAGTGTTTTTTTTGTAAGTTATAGATTAACTGCAAACGGTCATTTAACTGTGTTGCTTCTAATGGGTTAAAATCTACCTGTTCGTTAGCAGATTCTAATTCACTAACAATATCATCTAATTCAATTTTTACACTAGAAATTCTTTCTGAGAGTTCTTGGTATTCTTTTGAATACGAAGCAATTTTAGTTAATTTATTTTCTAATGAATATAGAAGGTTTTGAATACCAATAGTATCATCAGTTGTTAGTTGAAGTGCTTCAGATAAATTTTGTTTAATTTCTTCTACATTATTTATTTTCTCTAATTTCTCCTCCAGCGCCTCTTGTTCATCTTCTACAAGATTGGCCTCAAGCAACTCATTGTATAGGTGAGAATTATAATCGTACTGAAGATTAGCCTCTCGTTGAGCTTGTAAAATTTCTTCTAATTTCTTTTTCTCACTGGTATACTGTGTTAAACCTCTTTGATAAGAAGCAAGCTTGCTCTCATTATTTGCAAAAGCATCTAACAGCTGAAACTGAAACTGTTGGTCTGAGACTTGTAAGGTTTGATGCTGCGAATGAATGTCTATAAGCTTAGACCTTAAAGCTGTTAACACCGAAAGTGTTACAGGAGTATCATTTACAAAAGCTCTAGACTTTCCTGAAGGAAGAATTTCTCTTCTAATAATGGTATTTATTTCATAATCTATGTCTTCGGTTTCAAAAAAGTCTTGCAAATTGTATTTCTCTACAGATAAAATAGCCTCCACAATACACTTTCTAGTGGTGTTTTTTAAGGTAGATGAATCTGCTCTATTTCCTAAAACCAAGCCAAGCGCGCCTAATAAAATAGATTTTCCTGCTCCTGTTTCTCCAGTGATAATGGAAAGACCAGAAGAAAAATCAATGTGTAATTCATTGATTAAGGCATAATTTTTTATAGATATTGATGCTAGCAAATACTTAAGTTTTTAAAGAAATAAATGTAATTAATTTTTTGGATAATAAACCTCTTTACTGTGAAGATTAGCCCTGATTTTTTCTTTGCTATAGTACAATTCAAAAAATGTATCATTTGCCCAGTCTTCATATAAATTTCTATAAAAAACACTGTTGGGGTTTCCAGATTGTCCGGGAGAATTGGTTGCTTTAGAATTGTCCCAATCTTTTGTATCTATCACTACTCTAAAACTTGCACCAGAAGACTGACGTAAGTTTGAACCAGAAGAACCAGGTGTGTAGGAGTTTCCTCCTCTGGGATAGGTTTTAAAACTTACCATATCATAAATTGAATCATTCACAACATTTTCAAGTGGATGCTTTATTTTTATATGCTTATAATCTTTCTGCCCATATAGCCATAGATTTATATCTTTCCCAAACCTTGCTTCTAGCTCTTTCACAGAAGAAATAAAGGTGCTTTTTAAGAAGTTATCTCTTTCATTATTGGTGAGTTTATTTAGATTTTCAATTATTTTAAATAGTTGAATTCTTAACAAGCCTTTTATAGTATCTGGCACATATTTTTTATGAAACTCTCTAATAATGGCTCTTTCCCAATTTACATAAATGGTTGCTTCAACAGAGGTAGTTGTGAGTTTATTATTCCAAGTAAGGAGCCTCTCAAAATATTTTTTGCTTGTTGCATCTAAGGTGTTAGGATCTATCATTTTTATGAACTTCTCTGAAGGGTACGAATGATAATCTACTTGTAAGTCCATCATTTCTTGCATGGTAAACTTATGACTAGAGTTCTTAGAAAGCACCTCACTTACTCTATCTCCTCTGTAAGGATCTGACCATGAAAACCCAACAGCGTTCCAATGCTTATAAGATGCTGGTGTTACATTTTGATTGGCTGATGCAAAAAAATTCTCTGGAGGATTTACCACATGAGGCTTATCTGTAATAGGAAGATAGCCATCCCATTCGTAATTTCCATCACCTAGTACAGGCACCAATCCACTGTGTGTATTTCTAATGGGGGCTATGCCAACTGCCTGCCATCCAATAGTTCCGTTCTTATCTGCCCAGACCATATTTTCTCCAGGAATATGGCTATAATTACAAGCCTCTCTAAATTCTTCCCAAGATTGAGATTGATTCATACGTAAAGAAGCTAGGTATGGAGAGCCTCCTACCTCTAACCAACCACATTTTACAGCATATGCTCTATTTCTTTTTTCATCTACAAAAGTTACAGGACCATGAATAGAATAGCGTAACACTATCTCATGATTTTCTTTCCCTTTTACCAGAATAGTTTCTTTTATTTCTTTAAAATCTAACCATTCTCCCTTATGCCAGTACTGGTTTGAATTTTTAGGATTTATTTCATACACATACAAGTCTTCAGCATCGGTTCTAAAAACGGTTAGGCCCCAGGCTCCAAAGCCATTATGACCAATTGAAATTCCTGGAATTTCTGGCTCTCCTCCTCCAATAACATTCCAACCTGGCGCTACCAAATGAGTAATATATCTTAAAGATGGTGCAACAATACTTCTATGTGGATCATTTGCTAAAATAGGAGATCCGTTAAATGATTTTTTTCCTGAAATGGCCCAATTATTACTACCTATACTAAACTCATCTTCTAAATCTTCTATCTTTTCTGAAAATGCAATGGCAAGCGCTTCTTTTTTCTGAAACTTCTCTAGTAGATACTCTTTTTTAAATTTTATGGGTGTTCTATACGCATTATACAAACCCAATATATCTTGGTCTAAATCTTCTTTTCTAATTTTTTTATGGAGTTTTAAAGAAGGTTCTTTTGGATGAAGCCATAACAACTCTTTTACCTTGTCTTCACCAATCTTAGAAACTGCTCTCCCAATATTTAATTCTTGGCCAATATTTCCTAAAAGCCCCTGATGTCTAGAAATAACGTCTGCTGGTGTCCAAAACTCTGGTTGTATGTCTAGTAAGGTAAATTCTATGGGAAGTTTCTCTGGTTGGTTTTTTACTTCTTCTATATAGGCATTAACTCCTTGGGTATAAGAGCTAATAATTTCATAGCCATCTTCATGATAATGATTTAATTCATCTTTTATATTTCCTCTAAATTTAAAGAGTCTGGTACCTATATCTCTTTTTAATTCAGATTCTCCAAAAATTTCAGCAACGGTTCCTGTGGCCTGTCTTCTCCATATTTCAAATTGAAAAAGTCTGTCTTTAGCTGCTAAATACCCTTGCATAAAAAAAAGATCTTCCTGATTATTAGCATAAATATGATTAATACCGTGTTTATCTCTTAGAACTTCTACCTCCTCATTTAATTGTAATTGTTTTTTTGGAGTACAAGAGGTAAAAAAAATAAAGAATATAAGTATTGAACCTAAATAAATATGGTTCATTCCAATAAGACCTTCTTTGTTTAAAAGACGAAAAAAATGTGTATCATTCATAAGTGACTATAATTTTCTGGAAGATAATTATAATATCATGAAGATAAAAATAGCTAGTAAAAATAGAACAGCTAATTTAAACGAAAAGCTCGGTAGTCTTCCAAAAATACTATTCTATTGTAATAATTAAATCAGAGGCCTTACTGAATACCTAATTAATCTTACGCCACTTAGCACTGTTATTTGGAGAGATTTTTTGAAGTACTACTAGTAAACGCTGTTTACTTCGGGTATTGGGACCATCTGAATAAAGATTTACAATTTCGTCTGCTTTTGCATCAAAAAATAGTCTTAGCAAAGGATTTCCAATCACTTTATTGTACAACCTATCTAAAGAGATGAGAGAATTTTCTATGGCTGCCTTTCCTTTTGTGTTATTTTCTGCCATTTCATCAAAGCCATTTCTATGATACTCATACATGGTAGTTCTAAACTGTTTTAAACCGGGTGATAATAAATTATCTATAATTTGAAATCTGTTCTGAACACCTACTTGATTAGACCATGCCGAAAGGCCACTTTGCTGAGCTTGCAGTGTTACATTTTCTGCTTCCTTTAAATAAGTATCTCCACCATTTAAAGCAAAAGTATCTGCATCTACTCCTAAAATTACATATACATAAAATGTAATCATAGAAATTAAATTAGAATCAAATCTGGTTGGATTGTAGATGAACTGATCAAATTCATTATACTTAAAATTAAAATCGTTGTCTCTAATATTTAAAATGGGTGCTTCATAAGAAGTGCCATACACAGGCCTAGTAGACTGTATTTGAATAGAACCTTCAAAAGTATTATTGTCTCTTTTTGTAATGATAATATTAATGGCACAATTAATACGTTCTTGTGCTTTTACTGTTTTATCTGTCCATTTTTTTTGATTCACAAACTCTGATATAGCTGTTTCTAAGGTTGTAAAAACCTGTCTATTTGAACCGCGTATTTGATCAAAATTAATGGAAACCTGACAATTTAATTCTTGCGAACTAATTGATATTGATGATAAAAAAATAAAAATTACAAGAATACTACGCATCTATTTTTTTTAATATTTCATTCATTATGTCTATAGCTACCTCAGGTTTTGATTTAAGTTCAAAAGTTACTTGATGTGTATCTTTATCTATAAACGTAACCTTATTGGTGTCTGTTGCAAACCCTGCGCCTTTGTCTTTTAAAGAATTTAAAACAATGGCATCTAAGTTCTTTTGTTCTAATTTAGCCAATGCATTGGCTAACTCATTATTAGTTTCTAGGGCAAAGCCAACTAGAAATTGTTCTTTTTTAATACGTCCTAAAGATGCTAAAATATCTTTGGTAGGTTCTAATTCAATATCTAACGTAGCATCCTTCTTTTTTATTTTCTCAGTAAGCACATTTTTTGGTCTATAATCTGCAACTGCAGCAGATAAAATAGCAATGGCAACCTCAGAAAATTGTTGATGACAGGCTAGATACATTTCTTCTGCACTCACAACATCTATTCTATGAATAGAGGCATGGTCTACCTTTTCATTACTTGGGCCGGCTACTAGAAACACTTTAGCACCCATATTTGCGGCAGCCTTAGCAATTTCAAAACCCATTTTCCCTGAAGAATGATTTCCTATAAAACGAACAGGATCTATGGCCTCATAAGTTGGCCCTGCAGTAATGAGTACTTTTTTTCCATATAAAGGCAGGCTAGACAGAATATCGTTTTCCATAAAAGAAACAATGTCTTGGGGTTCTGCCATTCTTCCTTCACCAACCAAACCACTTGCCAATTCACCACGAGTTGCAGGAATCATCTTATTTCCAAAAGCTTGAAGCCTTTCTAAGCTAGTTACAGTTGAAGGATGAATGTACATATCTAAATCCATTGCTGGCGCAAAATATACAGGACATTTTGCAGATAGGTAGGTGGCTATTAATAAATTATCGCAGGTACCGTTGGTCATTTTAGACAAGGTATTTGCCGTTGCTGGTGCAATAAGCATATAATCTGCCCATAGGCCTAAATCTACATGATTATTCCACAATTCATTTTCTTCTTCCTTATCGTAAAAGGTAGAATGAACTGGGTTTTTAGAAAGTGTAGATAAGGTAAGAGGTGTAATAAAATCTTTTGAGGCAGGTGTCATAATAACTTGAACTTCTGCCCCAGATTTTATAAGTAAACGAACCAAACTGGCTGTTTTATAAGCGGCTATTCCGGCAGTAATGCCTAAGAGAATTTTTTTGCCGCTTACAATAGACATTATTCTGTCTCTGGAGTTCTATGGTATACTTTACCTTCTAACCATTCTTCAACAGCAATTGCTGTAGGTTTTGGTAATTTTTCATAAAACTTAGATACTTCTATTTGTTCTTTGTTTTCGAAAACTTCTTCCAAACTATCGTTGTAAGTAGCAAACTCTTCTAATTTTTCAACTAATTCTGTTTTTAAATCAGTATTAATTTGAACTGCTCTTTTTGAAATGATAGAGATTGCCTCATAGATATTCTCTGTTTGAGACTCTATAATGTCTTTATCATAGGTAACCGTAGTTACAGGAGCTTTTGTTTCTTTATAATTCATAATTAACTCTTTACTAACTGTTTTTGTTCGTTTTTTATCTCTGATAACAACTTATCTGAATCTTTTAAAAATTTAGACTCTGGGAAGTTTCTTATTAACTTATCATAGGCTGCAAATGCATCCTTGATTCTTGTTGGTTTTTTTCTTTCTGTACTTACAATCACTAAATCATGATAGGCTTTAAATCTATAATATAAGGCTTCTTCTTTTAATTCTGATCCTAAATAATCATTTATTAGATTGTCAAAAGCTACAATGGCAGATTTATAATTTCTAAAGTCTGTTAGAGCTGTTTTATAATAGGTTTTACCAATTTCAAAAGCTTTTGTCTCTAACTTAAGTTGAAGTTCTCTATAATGCTGGTTTGCTTCAACAACTCTTTCAGAATCTGGATATTCGTCTATAAACATCTGAAAGGCTACTAACGCTTTGTTGGTGTCTAATTGATCTAAACTAAAAATAGGTGAAGCTAACTTATAACTATATGCAGATAAAAAAGCGCCTTCTTCTTTCTTAGAACTATTTGGATAATTTTTTGTAAATCTATCAAAATAATAGGCGGCTGTTGCATAATTTTTTTCGTTAAAATTAGACTGCGCTACCATAAATTGAATACGCTCCATTTGAGGTTTTCCTCTGTAAGAAGGCGTTACTAATTCAAATAACCTTAGAGCTTTACTATACTCTTTGGCTTCGTATTTTTTTACGGCTAACTTATATCTTTCTAACATGGTACCCTTTCCAGCGATACGTTGGTACTCTCCACAAGAATTTAATAGTAGAGATACAGAAAAAATTAGTGCTAAAATGTTGATTTTTCGCATTTGGCAAAAATAAGGTATTTAAATGGATTACTAAAACGCTTTTTTATATTTAGATTCCTATGTTTCGGAAACTTTTATCCCAATTTTTAATACTCAACTTCTTTTTAAGGGTAAAGGAGTTTTATCTTTAATTTTTGGAGTTAAAAAAACACTACTTTTTACTTAATTATTAATTGGTTATTGCTAGACTTTAAAATCTTTTATAACCACTGCAAGAAAGCACAAAAAGTCTTAATTGAAAACTAAAAAATTATTAAAAGTTTGTTAATTTGATTCTGGAGCTGCTTGGAGGGCCAATAAGCCTTTTTACATCGTTATCAAACAAGTACAAACCACCTTTATCGTCTCCAATTAGATTAATTTTATCTAAAATATTTCTGGCAAGTGCTTCTTCTTCAATTTGCTCAGAAACATACCATTGTAAGAAATTATGAGTTGCATAATCTTTTTGCTGTAGGGTAATGTCTACCAAGTCATTAATAGATTTAGAAACTTTTACTTCATGCTCAAATAAATTTTGAAACATTTCTTTGAAAGAACCAAATTCTGCTGGTGGTGCGTTTAAGTGAGATACTTTAGCGTGTCCGCCACGTTCATTAATAAATTTCACAAGTTTTAACATGTGTTCTCTTTCTTCATCTGAATGTGCATACATAAAAGTAGCTACTCCTTCAAAACCCAAAGTTTCTGCCCAAGAAGCCATGGCTAAATATACTTGTGATGATGCTGCTTCTACCGTTATTTGTTTATTTAAAGCATCTTCAATAATTTTTGATAACATAGTTCTATTCTAAATTCTTTACAAAATTAACAATTTCTTTTTGAAGTTCCTCAGATGCTTTCACCAAAGGCAATCTTACTTCGTCTTTGGTAAGATGTAAGGCTTGAAGTACTGCTTTAATTCCTGCAGGATTATTTTCGGAAAATATTAGACTGATAACCTCCATTAATTTAAAATGAATTTCATAAGCATCTTTATTATTTCCTTGCAATCCTAGATTAATTAAAGTTGAAAATTCTTTAGGAAACGCTTGTCCTATAACAGAAATTACACCAGAAGCACCAGCCAAAACAACATTTAAAGCCAAATCATCATCTCCAGATATAATTAAAAAATCTTTAGGTTTATTTTTAATTAACTCTAAGTATTGTTGTACGTTATTTCCTGCTTCTTTTACAGCTATAATATTAGAAAAGTCTGTTGCTAAACGAATTGTTGTAGAAGACTCCATGTTTTTGGAAGTTCTTCCTGGAACATTGTATAGAATAATTGGTTTTGGGCTTGCCAACGCTATGGCTTTAAAATGCTGATAGAACCCTTCTTGGGTTGGTTTGCTATAATAAGGAGCCACAGATAAAATAGCATCTATAAGTGATAGGTCTTCTGATTGAATTTCTTCAATAACTGCAGCAGTATTGTTTCCTCCAATTCCTAAAACCAAAGGCAGCCTTCCTTGGTTTATGGAAGCAACAACTTCAATAATTTTTTTTCTTTCTTCTTTTGAAACGGTAGGGCTCTCTCCAGTTGTTCCATTAATTACTAGGTAATTAATACCGTTAACAATATTAAATTCTACTAGTTTTGCCAAGGCCACAAAATCAACAGACTTATCTGTATTAAAAGGTGTGACAAGGGCAACTCCTGTTCCTGTAAATTTCTGCATACAACCAGTATTTTATTTTGTGTAAAAATACATTATTCAATAGAGTTTTTGCTGTCTAATTAGCTAATAAGTCTAAATTTTACCCATTTATAGACTTTGTTAAATTTCAAACAATATAGTGATGTAAACTTTTTTTAATTAAAATTTGTGAAGAATTTCTAGGTATTTTTTCATTTCATCAAAGAATAGGTCTACTTGGTTAATATCGCAAGCAATATCTAGATCAAAAAAACCGGTACTTGCTTCAGAAAAACCAACTTTAAAGACGGCTTCAGAAGAAGCTTCTACATATTCTAAAAAAATATTTTTTTTAGAATAGAAGCAAATTAACAAATCAAATGGCTCTTCTAGAAAACTTTTCAAACTAGTATCTAGAATATCTCCTTTCCAATTAAAATCTTTTTCAGAAAAATGCTTGTACGATTTTTGATCATGTTTAGAAAACTTTCTATAACTGTATATTTTTGGGTTTCTACGTTGTAATTTTTGAATTAAAATCTGAGAGAAATCATGATCTTTAGAAAAATGATCTAAAGTAATAATACCCACCGTTTTAATTTTTTGAGATGATTCATCGCTTAAAGAAGACCGTGTTTGAGAAAACTTATCGATCTTTTTTTTTATAAAATGGTGTTTAAATTTGGCTGTTAGCATAGATTCAATGGCACAAAAAAACTATCTTGTCCTCACAAATATAATTAAAACGAATTGTGTTCTTATGAAAAAACTCTGGATTCTTTTCCTGTTCATCTTCCTGTCTATCGCATGTAAAAACAGCTCTTATGAAGTTTCTAAAATTAAAGCAACACAAATTACTCTCATTCCTGAGATAAAACAAGACAGTACTATCATACAAGTCTTTCAACCCTATAAAGATAAAATGACTGAAGAAATTACCAAGTCTCTTTCTTATGCTCCTTTGCAATTAGAAAGAACAGACGGAAATCTTCAAAGCACACTTGGAAATTTAATTGCCGATTTATCTTACCAAAAAGCCAACAAACTTTTTAAGAAAAAAACTGGAAATACTGTTGATTTTTCGATGTCTAATTATGGTGGAATCAGAGCTGCTATTATGAAAGGTGAGGTAACAGTTTCTAATGCTTTTGAGTTAATGCCTTTTGATAATACGCTTGTTGTAGTAGAGCTTAGTGCTAAAAAAATTGAGGCATTATTTGCATATTTTATAGCTAAAAAAAGAGCACATCCGCTATCTAGACAGGTTGAATTGAAAATAAAAAATGACGGATACAGCCTACGAATCAATGGAAAACCCCTCTCCAAAGACAACACCTATTTTGTAGCTACTTCTAATTATTTACAAAAAGGAGGTGACGGCATGAACTTTTTTGAAAACCCTATAAGTTTGTATGATAGTAATTATTTAATTCGCGATGCAATTGTAGACTATTTTAAAAGTAAAGACACTTTAACGGCTGTTTTAGACAATCGGGTACTTATTACCAACTAAACAATGGTAAAATAAACAGCTTAAAATTCTATGTAAAATGAAGAGAAGAAAATTTATTAAACAAACCTCCGCAGGAGTTGCCCTTGCTAGTTTAGGCGCGCTTTCTTTTAACTCTTGTAAAACATCACAAAAACACATCACCATTCTTCACACCAATGATACTCATAGCCAAATAGAACCTTTTGATGCAGATCATCACAGATATGCCAACAAAGGAGGTGTGGCTAGAAGAGCTATTATGGTAGAAAAAGTGAGAAAAGAAAACCCAAACACCCTGTTATTAGATGCTGGTGATATTTTTCAGGGAACTCCTTATTTTAATTATTTTGGTGGTGAAATAGAGTTTAAACTTATGAGCATGTTAAAGTATGATGCTGCCACCTTGGGAAATCACGATTTTGACAATTCTATAGAGGGTTTTCACAAGCAGCTCCCCAATGCTTCATTTGATTTTATTTGTGCTAATTACGATTTTAAAAATACGGTCTTAGACACCTTGGTAAAACCTTATAAAATTTTCTTTAAAGATGGTATTAAAATTGGTATTTTTGGACTAGGAATAGAATTACTACATCTTGTAAGTCCAGATTTGTATAAAGAAACCAAGTACCTAGATCCCATTGAAATTGCTCAAGACATTTCTAGAGATTTAAAAGAAAAAGAAGCCTGCGATTTGGTAATATGCCTGTCTCATTTGGGATATAATTACAAGAATTCTGATAAAATATCGGATTTAAAATTGGCTGCTGCTACAAAAAATATTGATTTAATTATTGGAGGGCATACCCATACCTTTTTACCAAAACCAACTTTGGTGAAAAATGCATCTGATGAAAACGTATTGGTAAATCA
>OJBX01000562.1_pt1 | contig 12318 bp, 7 predicted proteins | sample 1590751 | NCBI WGS metagenome assembly OJBX01 (sample SAMN05416780, study PRJEB24817) | seawater metagenome | isolation source: Sea water | place: Canada:Atlantic | collected 2013-07
GAGATTTCTGCCTGTCTCGTGGGCTCGGAGATGTGTATAAGAGACAGGACATGGACGCCTTCATGGCCTGGCTCAGGGACAATGCGGTCAGTGTGATGACGTTGCCACCGGTATTTCTACGAGCCCTCAACCAACAGCCACTGCATGGGCTACGTGTTCTGATAACGGCGGGTGAAGCTGCCATTGGCGCAGATCTGCGACATTACGCGACGTCAATGCGGGTACTGAATGCCTATGGGCCCACCGAAACGGCGGTCTGTGCCTCCGTTTATGAAGTCAATATAAGCGATGACTGGCCCTTCGGTGTACCGATCGGAAAACCCTTGCCGGGAAGTTTGCTCACCGTGCGTGATACCGCTGGCGCCCGAGTCCCTGTCGGTTGTGTCGGCGAGTTGTACATTGGCGGCTCAACGCTGGGTGAGGGGTATTTCAGGGCGCCGGAACTCAGTAAACAGAAATTCTGCACGCTTCCCGGTGATCCCAGGCAACAGCGCTGGTACCGATCCGGGGACCTGGTGCGCTGGCGTGAAGATGGTCTGCTTGAATTCCTCGGACGAGTGGATACGCAAATCAAGGTGCGCGGATATCGCATCGAGCCCGCCGAAATTGAATATGCTGCGCGCGGGATAGAGGGTGTTGGTGACGCCATAGCACTTGTACATCCACAACTGGGGCTAATTCTGGTGTGCCGATCAGTTTCGGAGTCGGTGACCAGCGATGCTGAGTTGAGATCAGAGATTCTGGCTGTGCTGGGGCGCCAGTTACCGCGATATATGGTGCCAGGTGAAGTTCTTCTGCTGGATGGCTTTCCGCTGTCGTCAGCGGGTAAGGTGGACCGCACAAAATTGATCGCACTGGCTTCGGCTCGAAGTACAAGTGACGCTTCCCGGTACATTGCGCCGGATACGAATGCCGAACAGATCCTGGCACAAGCGTGGAAACGGGGACTAAAACTCGATCGTGTTGGTAAGTACGATGAGTTTTTTGCTCTGGGCGGGGATTCAATCAAGGCGCTCGAAGTGATCAATGCCTTACGAGAGTCTGGATATAGCTGTGAGCTTCAGGCCTTTTTTGCTCACCCGGTGCTGGCAGAGATGGCAGATTGTCTGACACCCTGGCAGGCCGATGCGCAGCATCAGCGAGCCCTTGTCGGTGATGTTGGTCTGTTGCCGGTGCAACGCTGGTTTTTGCACTCCAGAAATCGCGATGCCGCCGAACACTTTCATATCGTTGTTGCGTTGGACACGCCAGCCGATCTGAATGACGACTGGCTGGAAACAGCGGTGTCGACGCTGATGCGCAACCATGATTCGCTTCGCGTGAGCTTTTCCCAGGATAACGATGGCTGGCGACAGACCATTCACGAAACGTTGAACATGGATGATGTATTGTTGCATTTTCAGCGTACAGCATTAATGGAAACAGCAGCAGAGCGAGAGGCAATTGAAACGCTGGCTTGCCGGCCGTTTGCGCTCGACATGGCGCCTCTGTGCCGTTTTGTGCTGGTTCGTGGGCCCGGGGGTGAAAGCGAATATCTGGTGCTGGCATTGCATCATCTCATCGCTGACTGGGTCTCGTTGCGGATACTGCTGACAGATCTCAATTCGCTGGCGCAGACCCTGACTGAGGGCAAGGGCAATCATTCTTTGGCCATCTCGCCGCCTGCGCCGCCGCATTTGCTGCGTGATCTTGCAGAGCAACGAGCAGCGGAACAGGTGTCTGAGACATCGGCCGGGTTGACTGATGCGACGCACCCTGAATATCTCAAGGCGGCGGCCACAATGACCTCACTGGCCCTGAACTGTGGTGTTCACCGCGCGCTGGAAACGCAGCATCTACAGATTCCAGCTGCTGAGCTGGCACGGCTGAGGGACTCTCTGCGCACCAGATCGACAGAGTCAGGTATTGAATTCAGACTGCAGGATTTGTTGTTGGCAGTCACGCTGGGCGAGCTGCGAGAATTATTGCCGATCGTTGAAGTACCCTTGCTTGTGGAAGGTCATGGTCGAGACGGGCAGCTGGACCTGGGGCGTCAGGTAGCCTGGCTGACTCGAGCGAGGCTGGTCAATGTCGACACCGGCTTGTTCGTCGGACCGGCTGCGTTGAAGCAAGCTAATCGTGTGCTGCACGTGAACGTCTCCGCTCAGCCTGACGTGTTTGCCTGTGTCGCGGCAGACGCTTCGCCGTGTCGCGCGCTGCCGGCGCTGGTGAGTTTCAACTACCTGGGGGAGTTTGCTAACAGCCCCGATGCGGACGCCCCGTTCAGATTGACTGACCGCGTCTTTGAAAAAGCAATGTCACCGGCATCACCGGTCGATGTGCCTCTGCACATAGAATGTTATATTGTAGATAATGTACTTGAAATACAGGTAGCATGGTCACCGGAGGTGTTTGCCTCCGAACCCATGCAGGCTTGCTGGGACAGGGTGCAGCGTCATTTAGCTGGCTTTTGATTTAATAACTAACAATAACTCAGTTAGGAGATATCATGAAAATCCGAATGCTCTTGGCAGGCCTCTGTCATCGTCTGAGGCCAGAAAACCGTGGTTCTTTATTCTTTGTTCTGGTCGCATTCTGGACTGCGCTGATAGCTCAGTTTGCCAGCGCTGACACCGTCGATGGTCGGGAAGTTCCGGAGTTTTCCAACGGCAGTATCCAGCTGCCGGAAATGGCTTTTGGAGGAAATCTGTACAGCATCGAGCTGACACTGGTTTCAACAGCCGGATCCGAGTTATTGCAGGTCACTGACTCTCGCCTGTTAGGGGCAGCAACCGACCCGGACACGTTTCATGATCACGCCGCGCGTTTCGCCGACGATACCTTGAATATTCCGGTCTTCAAAATGAATGATCGTTACTACGCTGTTGAGCTGAGCGCCGAGTTTTCCATCACCGGGGCGGCGCCGGTTTTCAGGCTAAAGAACCTCTGGCCAGTGACACCGGGCAAGCTCTCAGTTCCGATTGCCGGGCTGGATTATGTGTCCGGCAGTAAAACCGGCGTGACCGACTCTCAAGGCCGTTACTACCCGGTTGAAGGAAGTCAGACGTCTTTTAGCATCGGTGCAATGGCACTCGGAAACCCCGTTGCAGCCAGTCAGCAGAATGAAACAGTCTACGCGTCGCTGTTTTCGCAAGGGGAAAAAGACCCGGCATATGCCCGATCCTTGCGGGTGCTGGGCACACTGGATGCAGACAACAATAGCGTCAATGGCATTCAGATCAGCTCTGCTCTGAAACAGTCTGCATCGGCAGCGCTGGCCAGTATCAACCTGGCTTCAGGCAGCTTTGACAGTCAGTACAGTACCTTGACGGTGACGGCAAAAGGCGTAAACGCAGACGCCTCTTCCTATAGTGCGGCTTCGGCGGAGATCAACTTCCAGAAACTGGAAATTCAGAGTTATATGGCGGCCCGGTTGCAGCAAAAATCCATTCCGGGCGTGTCGCTTTCGATTGAACTGCCTGATGGTCAGATATGGCACACGGCAGCGGGTGTAGCAGACACGCAGACAAAAGAAGCTATGACGCCGCAGCACCAGTTTCGAATAGGCAGTTCTACCAAGTCGTTCACCGGCATGCTGATCATGCAGTTGGTCGATGAAGGCAAGCTGTCACTGGATCAGAAACTGGCCGAGTTCTTTCCGGGCAAATTCCCTGACGCAGATATCATTACCATTAAAATGCTGCTAAACCATACAGCTGGCATTTTTAGCTTTACCAATGAATTTCCGGACTTTGAACGGGCGTTTGGTGTCACCATGGATGTGGCGCCAAAAATGACTGACCTTTGGTTTGTTCGCTACATCGGAATGCCGGGTTTTGTCTACCAACCGGGTGAACTGGTTGATATTGGCGCGTCCATTAACTCAGCATTCGCACGCAACAACGCCACGTCTGACAGACCTTATCTGGTCAATGAGCCGGGCCAGCAATGGAACTACTCAAACACCCACTATGTCCTGCTTCAGGAGATAGCCGAAATGGTGACGCAGAATTCCTGGCAACATGAAATTCGCACCCGCTTTGTTGAGCCTCTGGGACTGACAGACACCATTGTGCCTGACCCGGGCGACCTGTTACTTGAAGGAACCTACGCGCGAGGTTATGTGAACTGGGCAGATAACCAGGGTCCGTTCGTCGCCGACTTGTTTGGTTTTCCGCACACGGATATAGAGCGATCGAATACCGACCCGGCATACACAATGGGATCCGGCGCGATCATTTCGACTGCGCCCGATCTGGTTAAATGGGCCAATGCCGTGATGGAAGGGCAACTATTGAGCTCAACAACACAGGCGCTCATGCGCGAGCCTTTCGAGGTAAACAGCGCCTTTGGCGAGGAAATAAACATGTTGCAGGGGGTTGTTCAGGATGTTGGGCTCAAAGTCTTCGGTCATCGTGGACAGATAGTTGGTTATGATGCGTCGTGGCAGTACCATTATCGCAATCCCAATGATGTTATCGGCACGGGTACGGCGATGGCGGTTCTGTTGAATCGAACGTTGCTGACGGAGACTAATGCCGATGGCAGTCCTCATATTTCTGACGTCAATGAAGTGATGCTGGAAGGCATTCTCGATATTCTTTACGGCGATCAGTAACAGATGGAAAGTCGGTTCTTTCGCACCAGGGATGGTTTCAGGCTGCACTATATCAGTCACCCTTGTGTCACATCAGACTGCGACAGTTATTGCATTCTGCTACACGGGTTTACCAATGATGCCCACGTCTGGGACACGATGGCCGATGTACTGCGTCGGCATCATCATGTAATTGCGCTGGATCAACGAGGACACGGCGACTCCGACTGGGATCCAGAGCATCGGTATTCACACTGGCAGCTAGCCGATGATTTAGAGGATTTGCTGCAGGTTTTTGACGGCGCCCGAATACATGTGATCGGGCATTCTCTGGGCGCCAGAGTATCTATGCTGGCGCTCGAGTCGACCCGGATTGAGGTTGCCTCACTGACAATCGTCGATGCTGGTCCGGAGGTTAATCCGGACGCGGGCGAACGCCTGGTCAATGATGTCATGCAAATGCCCGCATATTATGCCGATAGTCAGGCTTATCTCGACTGTATGGCCCGGGTATATGTCATGGCCGATAGCAGTGTACTGGCCAATATGGCCCGGTTTAGCCTGCGGGTGACGCGGGGCAGGCTGACGGGCAAGACCGATCCGGCATTTACACCCGGTATCTGGCATAAAAATCCGGAATTCAGGCAGCGGCACAGGGAGAAAGGTGAGCTGAGCGACCAGATCTGGACAGCGCTGCGGTCGCTCGATTTGCCTGTTCATATTGTGCGGGGGCAGGCCTCGTCCATTCTTGAGTCGTCGCTGGCCCGGAGAATGATAGATGAGCTAAAGGGGCGGGGCGTACTCTCAATTGTGCCCAGGGCCGGGCATGCAGTCATGCTGGATAATCCGGTCAAAAGCACCGATCTGATCGCACAATTCATTCGCGACCTGGATCAGTCAGGAAGCCCGGCAGTATGGGCAGAGAAAGAGCTTGTATCCCTTGTCTGAATTGGCGATACTTGCGCAACACTCGGTGCAAAAAAGAATAAGCTAGACGATCATTCTGGCTTGCGCCATATGTCAAAAAGCAATCATGATGCAGTCCGCTGCGGCTCACCATTTACAGATAATCAGCAACCATTTGCAAGGAGTGTAACTTGACTACCAAGACTGAAACCCAAAGCGAATCCAAAAGCGAAACCCAGACTGATGCCGAGCTGGACGCACTGGCGATGGAAAAATCGGAACGCCTTGACAGAGCGTCGGCGATTATTTCCAACAAATGCAAATGGAGTGGTGCTGCCGGCTTCATCCCTGTTCCCTATCTTGATCTGGCGGGCCTTGCTGCAGTTCAGGTGAAGATGGTCAGTGAATTGACCAGCCTCTACGACAAAACTGTAAAGCAGGAAGCCATCAAGACTCTGGTAGGCACGTTGATGGGCACATTAACAACTGCCGGCCTGGCAGGCCCTGTTGCTTTCTCAACACTTAAAATTGTTCCTGGCCTGGGATCCATTGCCGGCGGCTTGAGTATGGGTGCGGTTGGTGCAGCGGCGACTTACGCAGTTGGTAAAGTATTCGTCAATCACTTCGAGGGTGGCGGCACTCTGGCGAACTTTGATACTGAAAAAGTAAAAGATGACCTCAAGAGTGCCTTTTCGTCCAAAGCCGCCAAGGCCTGATACGACAGGTGAATAGGGGCTGGTGACTAAGCTGTGGAAACTGCATTGTGCTCTGCGCGATGCAGTTTAACATTGGTCGTAGACCTTGTTTGTTAAGAGAGCTTGTTAAGAGAGCTTTTTAAGAAGGCTTGTTGAGACAGCTTGCTGAGTTTGCATGGAGTCTAGCTAATGTTGTTTGACCCTCTTCTGCTAATGATTTATGTCCCGATTTGCGCTGTGGTCGGGTTCTTTGGGCGAAATCGTTCGGTCGGGTTTGCCGGCGTATTCACGTTTTCTCTGCTCGTATCTCCTCTGATTGTGTCGTTAGTGTTGCTGGTGACGTCTCCTGCCAAGACCAATGCGAGCGCCTGACTCAGAAAACCCATACAAAAATCCCGTGTCACTGTTGTTCGCAATAACTTTCCAAGAGAATGCACACCTGATGAAAACGCTCCGTCATGCTCCTTGCGCATTATTGCTGCTCTTCGTTGCCCACAATGTTTCCGCCCAGAACATTCTGTTTCGAGATCTGCCGGTTCCAGAGCAGTCGACCGGACCGCAAGGCAAAATGTTGGGGCCTCTGCATCTGGATGCTGATGTGATGGCAGGCGTTCTGACAACAAACAATGTCTACCGTGATGCAAGTCATCTCGGTTCTGACGCAACGCAGCTGGCACTGTCCAGTACCCTGACCTCCAGTTCTGAACGTCACCTCCTTATCGGCACGCTGGAGCATTACAGTCAGGACTTTCAGGATGATGCTTTCCAGGACATGGACCTGGATGCCACGACTGCCACTGTTTTCGGCCGCTTTGTCACGTCTGAACTGACCAATCTGCGCCTGTTGTTGATTAACGAAGAGGATATTCTCGGTAAATCGCAATCTGAGCAGCTTAATGGTTATACCAGCGGTGTGGAGCAGAATCAGCGCATAGAGGCGATCTTTGAGGTAGATAACTCGCGTTACTTTGCCAATGTCATGGCCCGTAATGACAATGTCGAGTCGAAGATAGATGCGGGGTTGCAACGAGATGCATTGAACCGGTCGGAGCGGGACTATATTTTGCTCGGTGGCCGTTATTTCGGTTGGGGCAGGGCCTTCGTGTTTGGTGGCACACAGTCAGTCAACTACGAGTCAAGCACGTCACCTGCTTTGTCTGAGCGCGATTCTGATGAGAATCGGTACGGCTTTGGTGCTGAATACCAGGTCGGCAGATTGTCCGGCGACGTTGATGTCTTTCGTTTTACTCAACGCTTCGACAGCGCGACCATTCCCGATATCGAAAATGCATGGGTGGGCAGCGGTACGTTGAATTATGCGTTCAGTGACAATTTGACGCTGCTGGTGGCGCTGCAAAGGGGTTTCCACGAAACCAATATTCCGAATGCCGGAGGTATTTTTGCTGAGGATGTCTTTGTTGGTGGGTCCTGGTCGCTGTCCCCAAATCTGTATCTGAGAATGGGGCCCAGCTACAACAGAACTGAGATTCACAACACGCCGGTAGTGCTCGATCGCTTTGAGCTGGATGCGGAACTTGGCTGGCAGATCAGTGCCAATTTCGACATGATGCTGACAGCCAACGTTTTTGAGCAGGAACCCGAGAATCCCGCTCTGTCAGCTTTTTTCAAGGCACAGCAGACCAATGCCACTCTCAGTATCCGCTACTCTCTGTGATGGTCAGTGCCGCGGAGTCGCTGTCTGATTTGTCCTGTCAGTTCCTGAATCGCTGGTGAGTCAGCGATTTCCTGCTGTTCAGCCAGCATGTCGGTCAGGATGTCCAGGGTAGTTAACGGGTTAGCCAGCACTGCCCGGAAGACAATGACCGGATCGCGATCGTACTTGACCGGATTGAGTCGCGTGCGCGAAACAAACGAGCGGCCCAGCCCGCGTTGGGTCTTCTGCAGGCGCTTAGTCAAGCCGTTTAACAGCTCATTCACTTCTTTGCGTAAGTTTACTGGCGCAGCAAGCAAGGCCTGCTGAACATCCGCCGGCGCGTAGCGATAGGTCAGGATGTTGAGCTCAGGTTCGCTGATTAACTCAAAGTCCGGGTTGGCCTTGATCATGTCAGCGAACGCGCGCGCTTTCTCGATACCTTGATCAATCAGTAACTCGTAACCTTGTCGCCCGATAATCTGCAGGCCTGAATGCACCAGAATGGCCATGCCAGGTCGAGATCCTTCCACGGTATGACTGCCCAGATCCTTGGAGCCTTTACGTATGATGTATTCGGCGTGATGTTCAACGCTACTCAGGGTTTCAGGGTTGCGAAATACGCAAATCCCGGCGCCCATGGGCACGTACAGCTGCTTATGGGCATCAAGTGTCACTGAATCGGCGCGTTCGATACCTTTCAGTAAGGATCGGTACTTATCAGAAAACAGTGTCGGTCCACCCCAGGCAGAGTCGACGTGAAAGTGAATGCCTCGTTCGGCGGCGATATCAGCCATCGCATCCAGCGGATCGACATTGCCTGTTTCCGAGGTGCCGACTATACCCACGATCGCCATCACCTTAATATTTTGTTGTTTCAGTTCATCGCATTTGCGTGCCAGCAGGTCGGTTCGGATTTTGTTGTTGGCATCGGTTTCAATGCCAATCAGCGATCGGCGGCCAATACCAAGAATGTCGGCGGCCTTACCCAGAGAGTAGTGTCCCCGTTCCGACACCAGCACTGCCATGCCCTTGTAGCCGTAATGCTGCATGCCAGCCAGTAACCCGTCCTGACCCAGACCAGCGAAATCTCCCTGTGGTGCCAGCACATTGTTACGCGCCGCCCATAATGCGGTCAGATTGGCAATGGTGCCACCCGAGCAGAAGCTGCCCAGGGCATGGCCGCGATCGTGCATCCAGCGCTGGTAGAAATCATCGTTCTGCTGATATATCAGGTGGTGCACCATGCCGATTACCTGGCGCTCCATCGGCGTGAACGCCTTGGACGTCTCCACTTTAACCAGATTCTGATTCAGTGCCATCATGATGCGTGACAGCGGCAGCATGAAATAGGGCAGCGCTGATGTCATGTGGCCAACAAAGCTGGGCGCGGAAATATGCACAGACTGCGCTACAAGTTTGTCTAATACAAACTGGATCTGGTCCGATACAAAGGTAGGCTGCTCCGGAATATGGGGATCGGCGAAATCCCGTTCTATGTCGGCAAGATCTCGCTCTGCAGCGACGATATGCTGTTGCAGGAACCCGGCAAGGTTCTGTGAGATTGACTGATCGATCTGGCCGAGCGTCGAATCCGGGGCTTCCGGTACCGTGAAAATGCGGTACAGAGACTCAAGGCTGGCCTCGGCCAGTTTCTTGCTCGCGAGCTTGTTGCTGGTGTGCATATTGCTGGTCATTAGGGGCGCTCATCCAGACACGGGGTGCGCAGTATAGTGTAATTGCGGCAGTGATGGAAACGCTGGACGGAGTTGACAGGGTGCGTTGGCGCGGGCAAGATCAGTGGATAATGCCATTGGCGAACCGAGCTGTTGTCCGCGTAAAAGCCGGTATAACGCGATGGAGTATGCCATTTTCCAATTTTTCGATTGAATTCAGAGTTTTGTGAATTATGCTGATGATAAAAACAAGCCTGCATCGAATGGCGTTAGGGTGTTTTTTAGGCCTGCTGGGCTTGCTGATACAGTCGACGGAGCCGGTCCATGCCCAGTCCGAAGCTCTGCCCAGGCCAGCAGAACTGGAGCCGGCGATCCGTTTCTGGACCCGTATCTACACTGAAGTTGATACGGACAGCGGGTTTTTGCATGATGCTCGCAATCTGGCCGTGGTTTACCGCACGGTTGATTACAATCGCCGGGAGATTGAGCAATACCGAAGCCGGATAGTCGAGGACCTGAACATTCTGGCGACCGGTAAACGCAGCGGTCTTACTCTGACCCAACAGCAAACGCTGGATGCCTGGCCGGAAGGGGTCAGCGACGCCCAGTTGGCAGAAGCAGCCACCCGTGTACGATTCCAGCTGGGTCAGTCCGACCGGTTTGTGGCAGGCCTGATTCGTTCAGGCGCCTACCGCGAGCATATCACGCGGGTTGCCAGCGAACGCGGATTGCCGGTGGAGCTCGGTGCGCTGCCGCATGTTGAATCCTCGTTTCACCCTGGGGCGTACTCGCACGCCAATGCCGCTGGGATGTGGCAGTTCATAAGGGCCACGGGGCAACGTTTCATGCGCATCGACAATGTCGTGGATGAGCGTATGGACCCTTACGTCGCCACACATGCCGCCATGAGCCTGCTGGAATACAACTACAACCTGCTGGGGCAATGGCCACTGGCACTGACCGCATACAACCATGGCGCGGGCGGGCTGGCACGAGCGGTACGTGAAGTGGGCAGTGATCAGATCGAAGATATCATCGCCAACTATAACGGCCGCGCATTCGGTTTTGCTTCACGCAATTTCTATCCCCAATTTCTCGCGGTTCTGGATGTGGAACGACGGGCTCAGGCTTTGTTCGGCCTTCTGCATCTGGATTCCGCACCGCAATACGATGAGTTCGAACTGGACGCTTACATTGAGGCTGACACATTGGCTGCAACCCTGGGTGTCACGCTGGATCAGCTTCGTTTTGATAACCCGGCGCTGCGTCCGGTGGTATGGCAGGGTGGCAAACGCATTCCACGCGGTTACACGGTCAAAATTCAGCGCAACTCAATCAATGCACCGCTGGCTACGCTGATAGGCAGGGTGCCGGCCGGGCAAATGTTTGCCTATCAGACGCCGGATGTGAATTATGTCGTGCAACGGGGCGACAGTCTGTCGGCGATTGCCGGTCGTTTTGACACCTCGGTAGGGCAGCTGGTATCTCTGAATCAGCTCGACAATCAGCATCGCATACAGATCGGCCAGACGCTGCTGTTGCCGCACGATACCAGCATGGTAACTCAGACCCTAGCGTCGGGCAGCGCCGAGTCGGCAGCGCCAGAAGTTGTTGCTGCGGTTGTAAGCACCGGCGACAGCTACAGTGTCAGGGCAGGTGATACCGTGTCACGGATCGCGGCCCGTCTTGGCGTCAGTGAGTCGGACCTTCTCCGGCTGAACGGTATTACAGACCCGCATCGTATTTATGCCGGACAGGCACTTCGTATACCGACAGGCGATGAGGCGCAGTTAATGTCAGTGGCTTACACATCTGCTGTGGATCAGCAGGTGACGGCGGAGCCCGTGGTCATGGACGATACCGATGAGTCTGCGCGCGATCTGGTGGGTCCGCCTGAATATGATGCCGAAATTCATGGCGATCGTCTGGCACTGCAGGCAATGTCCGAAGAAGTAGCGGATGACCTGGCAGTGGAGCCGGATTTGAGCGTCAGTGCGAGTAATGAACTGGCAATACGTGCGCTGTCTGCGGATCCATCAGACTATTCGGTGGCGGGCAACGGTACTGCTGAAATTCAGGCGTCGGAAACGCTGGGTCATTTTGCAGATTGGCTGGATATTTCGACGCAGTCGCTGCGTGACCTGAATCGGCTGAGCTTCAATCAGCCCCTGATTATCGGTGAGAGACTGCAGCTGGATTTTGGTGAAGTCAATCAGGAGGAGTTTGAGTTGCGTCGGCGGCAGTTCCATGTCGCGCAGCAGGAGAACTTCTTCCGCAACTACCGTATCCAGGATCTGGCGCGACATGAGCTGGCGGCGAACGAAAATATCGCCAGCATCGCGCGGCAGCGATATTCGGTACCGTTGTGGCTGCTACGGCAGTACAACCCGGGGCTGGATTTTAGTCGCGTGCGAGTCGGTCAGGAAATTGTTTTCCCGATTGTCTCCCGCGACGACGATGCCTGATGATCCCGCGCCTCGTCAGAATCTGGCACGAGTCAGTCGGGTTTGGTTAACTTATGGAGGAGCGTTGACAACCCTTGGATGGTTGTCACCGAGCCCCCCATGGATGGGTTCACGGGCGTCTCCGGAATAAGTTAACCAAACTCGGCTGACGACCCTATCGAAATGTGCGCCTTGCTTACCTGCCCAACCTCAATCGCGGATATCGTCTATTGCGTCGGCCAGCAGTGAAACGGACAGGGCGTAGCGGAAGGCTGGGTTGTAGCGCATGACAGAGCAGAAGTTCCGGTAGACCAGATAGCCCCTGTCTCTTATACACATCTCCGAGCCCACGAGACAGGCAGAAATCTCG
>OJBX01000565.1_pt1 | contig 12293 bp, 10 predicted proteins | sample 1590751 | NCBI WGS metagenome assembly OJBX01 (sample SAMN05416780, study PRJEB24817) | seawater metagenome | isolation source: Sea water | place: Canada:Atlantic | collected 2013-07
GGCTTGTCCGCTTGTGGCACACTTTTGAGTGCGTTTCCTGAGTGGCCCAAGTGAGAGTTTGTCAGGCGTTGCGGGTAATGTTCTTTGATGTGATTGAGGTCACAGGGAAGAATGCTTGCCTCGTATATCCTTGGCACAGCCGATATGCGGTCATTTGCTGTTTAGGCATGTCACAATCGGATAAAACAATTTGGAATTAATCCTTAAGGAGTTACAACAGATGGCGACACAAGAAACTCGCGCAGAACTGATCACCCTTGTAGTAGCAATGTTTGACGCTGCTCCAGGTGTTGCAGTTCTCTCTGACCTGACATTCGCTTCCGACGCTGGCGTCAGCAACGCAGGAATCGCTGCAAGCCTGGCTAACAGTGCTGAATTCAAGAGCCTTTTCCCAGTTCTCCAGACAAACGCAGAGTTTGTTAACGAGTTCGTTGACCAGATGGTTGGCACGCTGGTGACAGAAGCAGAAAAGACAACTGTCAAAACTGCTCTGACTGCAGAAATGAACGCTGGCGCAACGCGCGTTGACGTTGTTCTGACTGCCATTGCTGCGCTGAAAGCAATCCCGACAACTGACGCCGTATGGGGCAACGCTTCTGCTGCCTTCGCAAACAAAGTTGAAGTTGCCACGTTCCACACCGTTTCACAGGAACAGCCTTCTACTAACCTGGCAGACCTGCAAAACGCTCTGGCATCTGTGACCAACACAGCAGCCAGCGTCACAGCAGCTAAAGCAGCCATTGGCGATGCCAATTCAGTAGGCACTACCTACAACCTGACTACCGGTGTAGACGCTCTGTCTGGCGGCGCGAAGAACGACACGTTCGTAGCCCTGATCGATGACAACACAGCTTCAGCCAATACCTTGGGCGCTGCTGACGTGCTGAATGGCGGTGCTGGCACTGACACTCTGAACATCCTGGTCGACACCAGCGCTGCTGGCGTTGCTCTGCCTGCTGCCAACATCAGCAACATCGAAAACGTGTTTGCCCGTAACGTGTCTGGCCAGACTTTCACACTGGATGCAACTCGCATTTCCGGTGAAAGCCAGATCTGGGCTGATCGTTCTACTTCACAGGTTGATATCACTGGTATTTCTACTGGTACAACTGTTGGTATCAAAGGTGACGGTTCTTCTACCAACGCTGCTGTTAACGCAACGTTTGCTGCGTCGACCACTTCTGCTTCACTGGCAGTTGATGGCGACACCACTGGTGGTGCGGTAACCATTACTGGTGCTGCAATGACTTCGTTGGCAATCGCCTCTACTGGCGGCACCAACGTTCTGGGTTCGCTGGCAACTCCGGCTACTCTGAAGACACTGACCATCGACGCCACTACATCGCTTGATTTGGGTTCAGGTGCAACAGGCTTTGTCGCTGACGCGACCGTCACTGTAACAGGCGCTGGCGCTGTGGATCTGGGTAGCAATCCTATCGATTCTGATGTTGACGTTATTGATGCATCAGGCAACTCCGGCGGCGTGACTGTATTTGTGGACACAGAACTGACTGACAAGTTCACCGGTTCTACAGGCAATGACACAGTAACTGTCGGCAACATGACTTACGTTGCAGCCTCTACTGGTTTCATTAATGGTGGTGCTGGTACAGACAATCTGGTCCTGACCAATGCTAACGTGATCAGCACTGCGGCATCAGGCGCCAAAATCAGCAACTTCGAAGCAGTTACTGTAGTAGGTGCGTTGACTTTGGATCTGGACAACTTGGCTGCTAACAACACCATCGGCGCTGCGACCATTATGGCCGACGCCGGCAATGCTGTATCTCTGAGCAACCTGAGCGCTGCTGCTGCCGGTGCGGTAACAATCATTGACGGTGGCAGTGGCGTTCTGGGCAACGTTACTCTGGCTCCTAAAGGCGCTGCCACTGTTGGTCAGCTGGACACTGTTAAAGTAACTCTGTTTGACAGCACCGTTGGTGATCTGATTGACGTTGACAACTTTGTTATCGCCGATGTTGAAACACTGGAAATTGTTGCAGCGACCAACGGTCAGTCAGTTATCAGCGCACTGACTCACCAGGACTGGAGCAAACTGAATATCAGTGGTTCGGGCCCTCTGTCAATCACTACTACTGCTGTTGCAGCTAACGTCAACACTGCCATTGATGCGTCCTCTGCATCAGGTGCGTTGGTATTGAACTTCGGCGCGAGCACCACCAACGGTATCTCTATCACTGGTGGTAGCGGTATGGACACCATCACTGGTACAGCTCAAGCTGATATCATCAAAGGTGGCGCTGGTAACGACAGCATCACTGGCGGTAGCCTTGCTGATAACCTGACTGGTGGCGACGGTGTTGATACGTTCTCATTTGCTGCTGGTAGCAGCGGTGGTGCCAACGCTGCAGCGGTTGCTGACGTGATCACTGATTTCGTAGCTGGTACTGACAAGCTGCAGTTCACTGGTGTAGCAGAGGTTGTTTCTGGTCAGCAGACTGCTGTTCAGACTGCTGTCACAGCACTGGCTGCTGGTTCCACTGACGCAGCTATCGCTGAAGCGATGGTAGCAGCCAACAACACTGCTAACGGTGTTTCGTTTGCAGTGTTTGGTGGCAACACGTATGTGCTGTTTGAAACTACAGCTGCCAGCAACGACTTCGTATTGGCAGACGATGTGTTCATCAAACTGACAGGTGTTACTACCCTGCCAACTTTCGCTGCCGACGTTGTAGCGTAAGTCTTTCCATAACCAGAGACCTGCCTTCGGGCAGGGCTCTGAGGTGGAATACAAAAAGCCCTGTCTCTTGTACGAGAGGCAGGGTTTTTTTATGACAATACAATTCACGACAGCGGCATGCTGTCATCCCGTCCAGGAACAACAGGTTCAGCTGTGCAGGTATGCATCAAACGGGTTAACATCAACAAATACAGTTTAAACAGACAAATTCAGGAGACGTTATGAGTTCATGGGTCGCGGTATCGCGCACTGAGCACGCAAACAGTCACTGGCGCGCCCGCAAGGGTTATGAACATGCCGCCGATCACCAGGTGTTACCGATTCTGTTCACCGAGCTGGCAAAGCTTGTGCCCCATTACGTGCTGGGTTTTATAAAACGTGAAGACGATTCATTTCAGGCCGTGGCACTGGTCGGCCTCGGTGGTCCCCGTAACGTTTATGTCACGTCGGATTCGCTCTGGTTGTGCGATTATGTGCCGGCCGCCATCCGGGGATTTCCATTTTCGTTCCAGTATGATCCTGAGGGCAAAGCCGTTCTCTGTGTTCGTGAGGATCATCTGTCTGACGATAAAGACCTTCCCCGCATCTTCACAGACGATGGCAAACTGGACCAGCTGGCAGCCGAGACGCTGGATTTTATCAACAAGTGTGAAGGCAGTCGCATACAGACCGACAAGGCGACAGCCGACCTCGCTGCTGCCGGCGTGATTGAATCCTGGCCGATTTCCATCGGGCGCGGAGAGGGCCAGGAACCTCTGAAAATCAGTGGCCTTCATCGCATCAATGAAGAGGCGCTCAACAAACTGGAGGCGGAACCGTTCGCGCAAATGAGAATGTCGGGCGCCTTGCCGCTGGCTTATGCGCAGTTGTTATCAATGGCACAAATGGCGCAATTGACCACCCGTGCCGAATACCTGGCCAAGGCCAAACAGGGGACTGCGGACGCTGACCTGAGTGGACTGTTCAGCAACGAAGACTCCGGTTCGCTGAACTTCGACGCTTTCGAAACATTGAACGACAACACGGAAAGCAAATGAGCAACAAAACCGGCGACACCAGCTACCCTGTCAGCAAGCAGTTCAACATGCACTTCAGTCCTTATGAAGACAGGCTGATTGTGCGTGCCCAGCGTAGCGATGGCAGCGATGTCTATATGCTGCTGACACGGCGCATGGTGATGCTGATACTGCAGCAGATGCTGGCAAAATTGCCGGAGCTGACCGGCCTTGAAAAAACGCCGGCGGTATATTGGCAGGAAGTATTGCAGATGGCGCATCAGGAGGCGATGGAGGCGAAAGCCTCGGCTGACAAGGTGCTGGCAGACAAGGCGTTGACAGAGGAGAAAGACCAGAAGCAGGCGCCCGGCGCGGACGAAGCTCAACCCGCGACACAGGACACAAACGCTGAGCCGGAGTCGGCGTCCCCGGCAGCGGAGAATCTGTACCTGGCCACCGAACTGATGGTGCAAACCGGTGAAGAGCGATTGACACTGGCGTTTAAAGGTCTGCCCATGCCCGAGGCGATGGTTGAGCCCAGTCCTTATCTGCCCATTTTTGCCATACCGCTGGAAGTTGATAATGTGCACCAGTTGATAGAGCTGCTGATCAACAAGTGTCAGCAAGCGCAATGGCATCTGCCGCTGGAATTGCCGTGGATCGACGCCCCAAATGAGGGCGAAGGCAACAAAAAGTATTCGCTGCGTCAGCATTAAAACCAGCTGTCAGCGTAATAGCCCATCCTGCGCGGACGGTGTATAATGGGTCCGTTTCTGAATTACCGCACCCCGTCGAAAGTATTCTGCAGTAAAGGGTGTCTAGTAACAGAGTCTAGTCTTTTCCAAGCCAGGAGTTAAAGAATGTTGAGCAACGGTTTTAAATCCCGTGTAGTTAAACTCGGCCTGTTGGTTCTGAGCATCGGCATTGCCGGCTCTGTCTGGGCCCAGTCCACCCGCGATCAGCAGATCGCCGAGCGCCTGCAACCTGCCGGTTCTGTATGTCTGGCTGGTGAAGATTGCGCTTCAGGTGGTGCCACCGTGGCGGCGAGTGCAGCCAACGCGGTATTTAGTGCTGAAGCCACCTATGATCAGTATTGTGCAATGTGTCACAACACGGGCATGGCAGGTGCACCCGAGCGCAGCAATGCCGCCCATTGGGACACTCGCATTGCTGATGCCGGCCTGGACACACTGGTTACCAACGCCATCAACGGCATTAACGCGATGCCGCCACGTGGCATGTGTGCAACCTGTTCGGATGACCAGATCGCTGAGTTGGTCGATTATCTGTCGGGCAACGAGTAGCAAATGCTGCCTGTTAATCTGCAGTTAAGCTTGACTGGCAGATAATGGCTTTAAAACCGCAGTACTTTTATAATGCGCGACGTGAGGGATATTAACGTGAAATTGAAGAACCTTGTAAAAACCGGTGTTGCTCTGTCAGGCCTGATCCTGGCGTCTGTTGTGTCTGTAGGCGGTGTATCGGCGGATCAGCCGTCCATGACACTGGCGCAGGTTTCAGAAGATTTCAGCGCTGAGCGCACTTATCAGCAAAGCTGTGCGGCTTGCCATAACAGTGGTGCTGCCGGTGCGCCAAAATTTGGCAACGCTGACGACTGGTCAGCACGTGCTGAAAAAGGCAAAGAAACACTGTACGAAAGCACCATCAATGGTTACAACAACATCATGCCGCCAAAAGGCATGTGTTTTACCTGCTCCGATGACGAGCTGAAAGCAGTGGTTGATTACATCCTGGCTGAAAGCGTCGAGTAATCAGACGCTGATGTCAAAAAAGGGCGCTTAGGCGCCCTTTTTTATTTCAATATTCCAACATTCCAACAGACAGCTGAAGAACGTAATTGGATAGTAAGGGGACGGAGGTTAGCTTTGCTACCCAAATCCCTCCGTCCCCTTCCTATCCGCAGTCCCCTATATCTGTCATCCGCCAAGTAGCTCCCGCAACCCCGCCAGCGCATCCAGCCCTTTCTGTTTTTTCTGCTCCGGTGTGCTGTCCCCACGCCCTTCCCACTGCAGGTTATCCTGCGGCAGCTCTTCCAGAAAGCGGCTCGGCGTGCAACTGATCACTTCGCCAAACAGTTTGCGTTTCTTTGTCAGTGTGAACACCAGACCACGCTTGGCCCGTGTTATGCCGACGTAAGCAAGTCGACGTTCCTCTTCGATATCGTCGTTCTCGATGCTGTTGCGGTGTGGCAGCAGTTCTTCTTCCATGCCCATGATGAATACCCAGGGAAACTCCAGGCCTTTGGCGGCGTGCAAGGTCATCAGTTGCACCTGGTTTTCCACGGCATCGTCCTCCTGTCGCTCGAGCAGGTCGCGCAGGATCAGTTTATTAATGGCCGCTTCGATATTATCGGCTTCGCTGAGTGCATCACTGTCTGAGTTTTCGGCAGCGCTGCGCAGACTTTTGGCCAGCGACTCCACCAGCATCTGAATATTGCCGATGGAGCGCTCGGCGGCATTGGGGGTGGCGCTATTCTGGTGCAGCCAGCCTTCATAATCGATGTCGCTGATCATCTCGCGGATGGCCTTGATCGGATCGTTTTGCTGGCAGTTGCGGGCCACGCCCTGCAGCCAGTGGCTGAAGCGTCGCAGTTTGTCAATCTGGGGTGGTGGCATCGTCTGTTCCAGCCCGATCTCGTCACAGGCGGCCATCAGGCTGACGCCCCGCTCATTGGCGTAGGTGCCCAGGGTCTCCAGTATCGAGGGACCAATCTTGCGACGTGGTGTGTTGATGATGCGCAGAAAGGCATTGTCATCGTCGGCGTTTATCAGCAGCCGAAGGTAGGCCATGATGTCCTTGATCTCGGCGCGTGAGAAAAAGGAGGTGCCGCCGCTCAGCTGGTAGGGAATCTGATGCGCCTGCAATTTAATTTCCAGCAACCGGGCCTGATGGTTACCACGGTACAACACGGCAAAGTCACCGAACTTGAGCTGCTTGTGCACGCACAGGCTCAGGATTTCGGTGCAGATACGCTCGGCTTCGGTGTCCTGGTCAGACACAGCCAGTACTCGCATGGGTTCGCCCAGGCCGAGTTCACTCCACAGGCTTTTGTCGTAGATGTGCGGGTTGTTGGCGATCAGGGTATTGGCGGCCTGCAGAATGATATTGCTGGAGCGGTAATTCTGCTCCAGTTTGATGACTTTCAGGTTGGGGTAATCGCTTTGCAACTCCAGCATGTTCTCTGGCCGCGCGCCGCGCCAGGCATAGATGGACTGATCGTCGTCACCGACCACGGTCAAGCCGTTGCGTGGACCGACCAGTAGCTTTACCAGCAGGTACTGACTGGTGTTGGTGTCCTGGTACTCATCGACCAATAAATAGTGCACACGGTTCTGCCAGCGTTCGAGCACGGCGGGTTTGTCCTGAAACAGCGTGGCGGGTATCAGGATCAGGTCGTCGAAGTCGACCGCATTAAACGCGCGCAGGTGGCGCTGGTATTGCTCGTAAACGCGGGCGGCAAATACCGTCTCCGGGTCTTGCGCGCCGGCCAGTGCCTGCGGTGGCAGCAGCAGGTCATTTTTCCAGTCGGAGATCTGGTTCTGGATTGTGCGCAGACGGGCTTCGTCGACTTCCTGCTCCTTCAGCATCAGACTTTTTAACAGCGCCAGCGCATCCTGGCTGTCAAAGATGGAAAACCCGCTTTTCAGACCGACATGCCTGAGTTCGTGCCGTATAATGGTGAGGCCCAGGTGATGGAAGGTGGCGATGGTCAGTCCTCGCGGACTGGCACCTTCAGCATTGCTGCGCAGCAATCGTCCAACACGCTCTTTCATCTCGCGCGCGGCTTTATTGGTAAAGGTGACGGCCACGATTTTATGGGCCGCGATGCCGCACTGATTGATCAGATAGGATATTTTTTGTGTAATAACACTGGTTTTGCCACTGCCTGCGCCTGCCAGCACGAGCAGCGGTGAACCGATATATCGGACGGCTTCTTTCTGTCGGGGATTGAGTTTGTTCACAAGCGGGATTTTTTCCTGAGCAAGGGCGCTGAGTCATGGCGGTGCAACGGCCGCGTAGTATACCTTAAGCAGACAGCGACAACCCAGACGCCCACTACGAGCTAGAATAAATGCCGGATCAGATAAAAACGTGATGAATTCACAGCGGAAGTTGATAAATGTGAGCTGTATCACCCTTATTTTTGAAAGTTTATGCGTAACTGGCCGATAGCAGAAACTGGAGTAGTCCCTTGAGGGATAGTATGACGCAAAATCGGGAGCTGCGCAGTGCGTATATTGTTAATTTCTGAGCAGGACGGTGACCACAGTCTGGTCGAGCGCCTGCTGCACGGCATCACGGATATTCCCAGCGAGCTGGTGAGTTGCCCGACAGATCCGCGTGCGTTGGCAGAGCGTGATCTTGGCCGCTACCACCTGCTGCTGTGGGGCATGGTGTCCGATGTACAGATTGCTGCACGCCTGCTGATTGAATTCAACCGCCAGCAGATCACGCTGCCGCTGATGGTATTGACCGACAAGGTTGCTAACAGTAGCAATCGGCAGCAGACCTCGCTTAATGACTTTGATGTAATGTCCCGCGACTCCCTGAGTGTGCCACTGATGCGCAGTGCCCTGATGCATTTTGGTGCCCGGCGTCAGGCGTCGGGATCAATGCCGGCGCGCGTACCGGATCCGTTGACGGGTTTGAGCAACCGACAGCACCTGCGCGAACAACTGGCGACCGTCCTGGCGGATAAAGCCGAAGCGGCCTGTGTCGCCTTGTTGCTGATTGATGTCGATCAGTTCAAGAAAGTAAATGTCTCCTACGGGCAGGGTGCCGGTGATGCACTCATACAGCTGATAGCCGAGCGCATTCAGTCCTGCCTGGCGCCAACACAGCGATTGGCACGAATCGGTGGCAATGAGTTTGCAGTGGTTTTCCAGAATACAGTGGGTTCGATAGATGCCGAGGCAACCCTGCGCACAGATGCTATTTTGCAGGCCATGAACAAACCGTTTCCGCTGGCCCGGCATGCGGTGAAAATGCATGTCAGTCTGGGTCTGGCAATCAAGGATGCCGGCATCATGACCGTCGATAACCTGTTTGCGCACGCGGACATGGCAATGCGCGTGGCCAAGCTGGACAAAGGCAATACCTGCAAGCTGTATACCCGTGATATGACCGATTCGGCGCAGCACGAGCTTAAACTGGAGTCGGAGATCCGGCGCAGCCTGCGCAAAGAAGATTTTGTCCTGCATTTTCAGCCACGCATTGATATCTGTCGCGATCGCATCATTGGTGTCGAGGCGCTGGTGCGGTGGCAGCACCCGGTGCGGGGCCTGTTGCCGCCGGGAGAATTTATCCGGGTGGCGGAGGAAAGTGGGTTGATCGTGCCGATGGGGTACTGGATTATCCATGCTGCGTGCAAGTACCTGAATGAGTTATCGTCCAAAGGGTACGATCATATCCAGATAGCGGTGAACGTGGCGTTCAAGCAGTTTCAGGACAGCAATTTTGTCCGCACCGTGGCCAACATCATTCGCAAGCATAATATCGAGCCGGGCAGACTGGAATTCGAACTGACGGAAACCACAATGATGGTTGAGGGCAGCGCTGTAGACCAGAGTCTGCGCCAGCTCAGTGAACTGGGCATTGCGATTTCGCTGGATGATTTTGGTACCGGTTATTCGTCATTTGCGCATATTCAGCGTCTGCCGATCTCGGCCTTGAAGATAGACCGCTCCTTTGTCAGCGGTGTACAGAAAAATCTGGACGACGCCACCATCGTCAAAGCCATGATTAACCTGGCTCATAGCCTGAACATGGAAGTGATTGCCGAGGGCGCAGAAACGGTTGAGCAGGTCGATTTCCTGCGTGAACATGAGTGTGACCAGGTGCAGGGTTATTATTTCAGCCGTCCCATCAGTTACGACGATTTTCTTGTGTTGCTGGCGATGGAGCGCGAACGTGGTTTTGAGTCCGTTCTAGCCGCTGCCACATAAGCCGTCTGCTGTTCCTCCAGATTCTACCTCCTGTTTTTTTGTGCAATCCCTCCCGTGCTGAACTACAACACCTGACAGGGTGTTAATTAATCGTCCGTGTCTGGACCCCTCATCGTGTCTACAGGGAACCGATTCCAATAAAGCAGTCATCAGGGAGGATGAGTGTGTCGCTGGCAGTGGTATATACCCGCGCCAATCAGGGCGTTGATTCGCCCTTGGTGACGGTGGAAACGCATCTGTCGAACGGGCTGCCGGCCTTGTCGATGGTGGGTCTGCCGGAAACCGCGGTCAGGGAAAGCCGGGAGCGGGTGCGCAGTGCCATCCTGAACGCAGGGCTGGAGTTCCCGGCGCGGCGCATCACCATTAACATGGCACCGGCCGGCGTGCCCAAAAGCGGTGGTCGTTATGATCTGGCCATTGCCCTGAGTATTCTGGCGGCATCCGAACAACTCCCAAAAGGAAAACTGGCGACCACAGAGGTTCTGGGTGAACTGGCTCTGGCAGGTGATGTTCGCGGCGTGCAGGGTGTGCTGCCGGCAGTGATCGCGGCACGCGATGCCGGGCGCAGTCTGATGGTGCCAGCTGCCAATACCGATGAGGCCACGCTGGTCGTCGGTGCCACCACCTTCGCTGTGACAACCCTGCAGCAAGCCTGCCAGCATTTTGTTGACCAGCCTCTGGACGAATTGGTGCATTCGCGCAATACAGCGCAAGCTGACGCCTGCCCGTCACCCGTTGACATGGCCGATATTCGGGGCCAGCATCTGGCCAAACGGGCGCTGCTGATTGCGGCGGCGGGTGCGCACAATATGCTGATGGTGGGCCCTCCCGGCACCGGCAAAACGCTGCTGGCCAATACTCTGCCCGGTTTGCTGCCGACGCTGAGCGAGGCCCACGCGCTGGCGTCCGCCTCCATCCGGTCGGTGGCAGGGCAACCTCTGAATGCCGGACAATGGGCGGTACCGCCCTTTCGTGCGCCTCATCATAGTGCCAGTGGTGTCGCCATGGTGGGCGGCGGGCGTCATCTGACTCCCGGTGAGGTGACGCTGGCGCATGCCGGCGTACTGTTCCTGGACGAACTGACGGAGTTCAAGCGCCATGTGCTGGAATGTCTGCGTGAGCCGCTGGAGTCGGGTACGGTCACTATCGCCCGGGCCGATTATCGGGTGACATTTCCGGCCCGCTTTCAATTGATTGCAGCAATGAACCCATGTCCGTGTGGTTATCATGGTGACAGTCAGGGTCAGTGCCGTTGCACACCCGAACGAATTGCGCGGTACCTGGAAAAAATTTCAGGGCCTTTGCTGGACCGGATTGATCTGCATGTGGAGGTGCCACGGCTGGACTATCGTGAACTGATGGGATCGGAACCAGGTGACGATCTGACGTCAGGCAGCGCTGCATTGCGCGAACGGGTGGTGTCAGCACGTGAACGCCAGCTCGTGCGAGCAGGTGTGCTGAACAGCAGACTGACAGCTGCGCAGCTGGAGTCGGTGTGTGCTCTGAACAAGGACAGCGATGCCCTGTTGCAGCAGATTGTTGAGCGCCTGCGCTTGTCTGCCCGCGCCTGCCATCGGCTGATCAAGCTGGCGCGCACCATCGCCGACCTGGAATCGAGCCCGGACATCTGCCCAAAGCATCTGGCGGAAGCCGCAAGCTATCGGGGTATCAGCGCCTTAAGTGTGCTTCCAGCGCTATAACAGCCTGTTCCAGTTCGTCAAGGCGTTCCTCGGCACGTTGCAGTGCCCGGGTCTGCGCCTCAAACTCTTCGCGTGTCAGCAGATCCATTTTGGACAGAGACTGTTTTACTGCGCCCCGGACGGTTTCCCTGACTTCTTCCCCGGCAGCACTGACCTGCGGTAGCACCTTGCTGATCTGTTCGCTGAGTTCGTCGATGATTGAGCGTCTGGTCATGGTTTTGCCCTCCTGTATCCCCAGTATATCACTTGCCTGCCAAAGGTATTTAAGGGGACGGAGCTAAGATTTGCTGTGAGATTAAGGGGTCGGAGGGATTTGCACAGCAAATCTGACCTCCGTCCCCTTAATCGCACCGGCCCTTAATTCCGCAGCAAACATCCGTGCCATTGTGGTGCGATCAAAAAACACGGCGCACCATCATGGTGCGTCATTTGTTTTATCTTACCGCCATATAGCGTACTCACCACCGTTTAAATGCGTATCTATCTGAATTAAAAGCGGATATTCAATATGGCACGGGCCATGCATAGTGACTGTCAGGTGTATCTGCACTGAATAGGCGGCGCAGGTATTAACAAGTAAGGAGCGACATATGAAGTTAGTAACGGCGATTATCAAGCCTTTCAAGCTGGACGATGCCCGCGAGGCACTGTCCGAGATTGGCGTGCAGGGTATTACGGTGACCGAAGTTAAAGGGTTCGGCCGTCAGAAAGGCCACACCGAGCTGTACCGTGGCGCAGAGTACGTGGTGGATTTCCTTCCGAAAGTAAAGATTGAAGTAGCCATCGGAGACGATTTGCTGGATCAGACACTTGAGGCCATCACCAAGGCAGCCAACACAGGCAAGATCGGTGACGGGAAAATCTTTGTTGCGGACCTGACTCAGGTAATCCGTATCCGAACTGGTGAAACTGGAGAAGCAGCTGTTTAAAA
>OJBX01000571.1_pt1 | contig 12163 bp, 8 predicted proteins | sample 1590751 | NCBI WGS metagenome assembly OJBX01 (sample SAMN05416780, study PRJEB24817) | seawater metagenome | isolation source: Sea water | place: Canada:Atlantic | collected 2013-07
TTCTTGGTCTGGTACTCGGCTTCGGAGAAGGTGATCTGATCCATGGTGGCAACGAATCCTGTGCAGTTGACGATGACCGTATTATCGCTGATTTTGAGACTTATTCAGAGCCTCCCTAACGTCAAAATTTGCCGACCAGTTATTGTGTATCCTCCAGCGAAAACCAGCCTGAACCGCAGGGGCCCATGTATCTTCGACGTCGAAGTCGGTTAGTGCGCGATCCTTCTCATCTAAAAAGAGAATCCGTCCTACACCCGCTCCAAAGTACGGAGAGAAGTTGCTACCCGTCAAAACATGATACTGAAGCGAAAGAATTACCGGACCATAATCTGTTTGACCAAGAAAAAGACCGGAGAGAGACTCTTCGCCCTGGAGGTCCGCACTAGCGGGAATGCCGCCAAAAATGTTAAATGCCAGCTGATTACTCAGAAAATACGACACGTCGAATGATACGGTCGTATCGTTGTTAATAGACAGGTTGGAATTTGGAACGGGGGCACTCCCCGCAGAGGCTGATCGCAAATCTTCATCGGTTAGAACTCTAGTGGCATTCAGCCCAACCACCCAGTCGCCTCTACTGTAAACCGGCTCAGATTGAGCGTTGGCCAGGCTCGCAGCAAGTGAAAGTAAAAGGAACGCCACTAACGAGACTTTACTAATTATTTTAGGTTTCATTTTTTTATTATCCTTTTTGGTATTAAAACAAATTGGCTTTAGGTAAAACTGCAATTTTTCGTAACACAAATGCCACTCATTGAAGCTAGCTTGCCGGTTTATTGACTAATACTTCCCCATACTCAGAACGCAGCTTGTTTTTTAATACTTTCCCAGTGGCATTGCGTGGCAATCCTTCCACAAAGATCGCGCGATCCGGGATCTGCCACTTGGCGACTTTCCCTTGATAATGAGCAAGAAGTTCCTCCTCAGTAATATTTGCGTCGGGTATTTTTACTGCCAACAGGATCGGTCGTTCGTCCCATTTATCATGGGAGGCCGCCACTACGGCAGCTTCATTGATGGCAGAATGGCCCATTGCGATTCCCTCCAATTCGACTGTAGATATCCATTCACCACCAGATTTAATAATATCTTTTGAGCGGTCACGTATTGTCATAAATCCATCATCATTGATCGAAGCAACATCACCTGTCTCGAACCAACCGTCTTCCTCAAGAGTCTGATTTGGTTCAACACCGAAGTAATCGGCTACCACCCAATGACCACGGATGCGGAGATTTCCCTGAGCAATGCCATCTTCGGGCAGTTGATGGCCGTCTTCACCCACAATTTTGAGCTGCACCCCGTAGGGAGGCCGTCCCTGGCTTTCACGGATTTTGTTTCTTCCTTCCTCCGAAAGAGTATTGTGTTTCGACAGCAGTGCATTGACGGTTCCGATCGGTGATGTTTCTGTCATTCCCCATGCATGGACAACTTCTACGCCATACTTACCACGAAACTCCGACATCATTGAGGGCGGACAAGCGCTACCCCCTATCACCGTCCGTTTAAGCGACTGTGCCGAGGAGCCAAGCTCGTCCAAAGCCGAGAGAAGTCCCTGCCAAATCGTAGGCACACCCAGCGCAATCGTTACGCTTTCTGAATCGATCAGCTTGACCAAACTTTGTCCATCCAGGCCAGGACCAGGCAACACCAGTTTGGCTCCAACCATCGCCGTAATGTAGGGTACCCCCCACGCATTTACGTGAAACATAGGAACAACCGGCATCACCACGTCCCGTGCCGATAAATTCAGTGCGTCGGGTTGAGCAGCTACCAGCGCGTGCAGAACGGTGGAGCGGTGTGAATAGAGCACCCCTTTGGGATTTCCAGTGGTGCCCGATGTATAGCAGAGGCTTGAAGCCTGGTTTTCGGCGATTTCAGGCCAATTCGCGTTAGGCGTTCCTCGCTGGAGAAACTCTTCATAAAACAACAATCCTGGAAATTGCGCTGCAATTTCTTCGTCCGGTTCGGACATCAATACAAATTTCTCAACCGTCTCCAGTCGGTCTCGGATATTTGAAACAATGGTAAGGAACGTTTTGTCAAAGAATATGACTTTGTCTTGAGCATTGTTGATAACGTAAACGAGTTGTTCTGGAAACAGTCGCGGGTTAATGGTGTGACACACCATCCCGCCACCAGAGATGCCAAGGTAACATTCCAGGTGCCCCACGTTATTCCAACAAATGGTCGCGCACCGATCCCCCTGGACATAGCCTGCCGTTCGAAGCGCTGACGCAAGTTGTCGCGACCGCTCCGAAACAGTTGCCCAGTCAGATCGACTGGGATTTCCATCCGTTCCTATCGACACAATCTCAGCGTCTCCATGGTAGCGAGCAGCATGGTCGATCAAGGAATTCACGGTGAGCTCCATGTTCATCATTTGGCCAAGCACGTTTATCTCCTGTCGTTTTTGTAGTTGGTTGACGCGAGTATCTGGCGTCATTAAGGTCCAATGTAGAAGGCATAATCCGGGTTTGAACCTAAACATTTCCCAAGAGGATGTCGGCTGCATTTTCGGCAATCATCATGGTGGGTGCGTTGGTGTTACCGGCAACCAAACTGGGCATTATCGAGGCATCGACAACTCTTAGCCCTTCAATCCCTCTGACTTTTAATTCCGGATCAACGACTGAATCCGGATCCGCGCCCATACGACAAGTGCCAACGGGGTGGTAAATAGTCTCTGCATTTTCCCGGATAAAGTCCGCAATCTGACCGTCCGAAGACACCGAGTTTCCGGGCTTAATTTCTCGTTTACTATGTAAAGCCATTGTTGGTGCCCCGAGTATCCGTCGTCCAAATTTAACGGCGAGATCATTGTTTTGATGTCTTCGGGGTTACTGAGATAATTGGGTTGAATCAACGGGTCGGCCAATGGGTCAGGGCTTTTGAGACCTATAAAACCGCGGCTTCTGGGCATTAGATCGCAAATATGCAAGGTGTACCCATACCCGGCCATCACTTTTCGTCCATGATCCTTCAGGTAAGTTGGCAAAAAGTGGAATTGCACATTTGGCCGTTCGCACGAGCGCTCGGATTTAACAAAGCCTCCGGACTCGGCAACATTACTGGTAAGAAATCCACGTCGCGCAAAGATATATGAGAATAATGCGCTCACGCCCCGAAACAGGAAACTGGGAGCAACGCCAATGGGCAAACGTGAGTTCGCCGCGTGCATGATCGTAATATCCAAATGATCAACCAGATTCTGGCCGACCTCAGGAAGATGATGCACAAGGGGGATCCCGTGTTTTCCAAGCTCTTCGCTATCACCGATTCCCGAAAGCATAAGTAGTTGTGGTGAATTAACCGCACCACCAGACAATATGACTTCACCGCCGTTATTGAGTCTAAGCTGGCGATATTCGCCCCCCTGGTTCAGTGTCACGCCGACTGCCCGCTTACCGTCCATTACCACCCGGGTTACCCGCGCGTCCGTTAGCACATCAAGATTAGGCCGGTTCTCCGCGACACGCAGAAATGCCTGCGCTGAACTCCAACGGCGACCATTTTTTTGTGTCACCTGGTAGAGTCCCAATCCCTCTTGCGTCTCTCCATTAAAGTCCGTGTTTATCGGGAGCTCTACATGAGGTGCCGCTCGAACAAAATCTCGACTCAACGGATTGACTGATTTGAGTTCACTTACGGTGAGCTCACCGCCCTCCCCATGGTAAGAATCTGCGCCAAAACGTTTATTATCTTCCAGTCGACGAAACAATTTTAAAGCGCGATCCCATCCCCAGAGGTCTGTCCCGGCAACTTGACCCCAGTGGTCATAATCGGCTTTGTGACCTCTGATATAGACCATGGCGTTGATAGAAGAGGACCCGCCAAGTGTTTTCCCACGAGGCCAAAACAGGCGGCGCTCCTTCAGATGTTCTTGAGGTTCGGTTTCAAGAGCCCAATTCAGCTTTTTACTATTGGAAAGGAGTGCTATACCTATAGGCATATGTATGAGTGGATTTTTATCCTTTGGGCCCGCTTCTAGCAACGCTACTCGCTTTGAAGAGTCCGCCGTAAGCCGATTGGCCAATACACAGCCCGCCGATCCCGCACCGACAATAATGTAATCGTACATAATAACTCTCTTATTATTTGATTATGCTCAGCCCAGAATACGAACAGCAGCCTCTATAAGACGCCGGACCCAGGCTGTATAGGGTGGAAAAAGAAGATGCATAAGAGAATGTTTATCCTCCATCAACGCCTTTTCATGCGAAAAAGCGCGGAAACCGTATTCACCGTGTGCCGCCCCTATCCCGGAATTATTAACTCCACCAAACGGCAGACCCGGATGTAGAAAATGCACAACTGTAAGGTTGACTCCTACAGCGCCGGAGCTCGTTCGCTCGATAATATCCGTGGCAAAAGACTCGTTTTTGTCGAATATGTAAAGCGCAAGCGGTTTAGGGTTATCGTTGATTTTCTTGATAACCAGATCAATATCGTCGAATTCAATAACGGGTAAGATCGGGCCGAATAACTCCTCACGTGAAATATCCATGTCGCTGGATACATTTGAAATCAACGTCGGAGCAATAAAATTCTCTTCAGCATCTGTAACACCGCCCTCAAAGACTCTTGCACCTTTGTTTTTGGCATCATCTATCAGGTTTGAAACTCGCTGGAAATGACGTCGATTTACAATCCGGCAATAGTCGGCGGTCGATTTCTGGGCTTCTGGTGTTTTTCCATAGACTCGCCCAATTTCCGTTTTAAGTGCTTCATTGAATTGATCTGCGATATTAACGTGCACAAAAACATGATCTGGGGCGATACAGGTCTGTCCATTATTGGCAAACTTACCCCAGACAATGTTTCTTGCAGCCCTCTTTATGTTGGCATCTGGGCCAACAATGGTCGGGGACTTACCCCCCAATTCCAGCGTCACTGAGGAAAGGTTCGTGGCGGCAGCCTCCATGACCACCTTGCCTACCGCAGGACTGCCCGTGAAGAATATGTGGTCGAAGGGTAAGGCCAACAGTTTCTGCGCTACCGCGGCATCACCCTCAATCACGGAAACCAGATCGGGAGGGAAGGTTTCGGCGACAATGTTGGCAATCACCTTTGAGGTATGTGGTGTCATTTCCGAGGGTTTAATGATGGCTCCGTTCCCTGCAGCCAACGCTGAGACGAGAGGCCCGAGCGCAAGATTGAGCGGATAATTCCACGGTGCAATAATCAGGCACACTCCCTTTGGTTCTGGCCGAACATAAGATTTCGTGCCCAGAACACCAACGGATGCAGCCACTCGCTTCGGACGCATCCATTTACGCAAGTGTTTTTTAGTGTGTCGAATTTCCTGAAGCACCGGCAGGAGTTCAGTTAATTTGACTTCTGGAGCGGGTTTTCGAAAGTCCGCCGCGCAAGCCGCAATGATGTTTGATTCGTGGCGTTTAATTGAATCCCGCAGCTGGTCGAGCTGCGCTATTCGAGCCTCCAAGGTAAAACTTCCGCGACGCGCAAGTTGTGCCCGCTGTAGGGCCGCGAACGTTGAATCAATCGTATCGCTGGTTGACACATTGGTCACCCCAACCTCCGCCAGACTAGCAATCTGCATTATAAAATCACCTCTTGCCGAACGAGACTGTTGTTATTTTCAATCGGATTACTAGTCTTCATAGAGGACATAGTCCTCTTTTGTGGCACCACAGTCCGGACAGCACCAATCGTCTGGAATATCTTCAAAACGAGTGCCGGCAGGGAAGCCTTCGGCTTCATCTCCGAGAGCTTCATCGTAGATATGGCCGCAAGTGATGCAGACCCACTTCCGATAGGTATCTTTTTGAGTCGAGTCTTTCGGCGATTTTGAAGAGTTAGGCTTGGGTTTCGCTTTGGGCTTTGTTTTATTTTTAGCTGAAGGAGTAGATGCGTCCGTTGCTTTCTGCGATGCTCCCTCGGTCTTAGCTTGGCTGGCAGGGCGGACCGCTGTATTGGTTGCGGACACCGAAAGTTCCGGGTTCGCTTCTTGAAGCGCAACGAAGTCAACCTTATCCCTGACGGCACAGTCTGGACAGGACCAGTCTTCAGGAATTTTTTCCCATGTCGTTCCTGCAGGAAAGCCTTCGTGCGGATCACCAACCACTTCGTCGTATACATAACCACAATCAGGGCATTGATACTTAGCCATTTAGAGCACCTTTCAAACGATATTATTGTCTTTGTTTTGGTAGCGCCCGACGCGCACCCTCTTTCAGGTGCACGTCAGAGGCTCTTTTTCTGCAACGTAAATAAAGTAAACGAGGTATATAAGTTCCGATTAGCCGATCATTTAGCCGCGGCGGTATCGACTGATTCAGAATCAGTCCCACCAAATTTACGCTCATAGAATTCACGCTTGCCGGGTTGAATCTGAATCTTATCGAGATCTCCTTTAGCCCAATCCAGCACCCGGTGGTCCATTATCGAACGAAACCATGAGGGAAACATTGCGGCCAGGAACATCCCGGGATATCCCGATGGTAAGGAAGGCAGGTCTTTGAAGTCGCGAAGCGATTGATAGGACCTTGTAGGATGGGCGTGATGGTCGGAATGTCGTTGCAAATGAAACAGAATCAGGTTCGACATAATATGGTTTGAGTTCCATGAGTGGTGCGGTTGTTGACGCTCATAACGTCCATCCGACATCTTCTCGCGCAGCAATCCGTAATGCTCAATGTAGTTGGCGCTGGTCAGCTGCCACCAGCCAAAGGCCATTTGAATGGGCAAAAAGATCAGCATTAAGGGACCAAAAAACGCCAGCAATCCCGCATAAAGCACAGCGGTCAAAATCATAGGCTGAAGAACTTCGTTCTCCAGGCTCCAGACACTTTTTCCACAACGACTGAGGCGCTGTTCCTCTAAATCCCATGCCCGCTTGAAAGCACCGGGAATTTCACGCAGTGAGAATGAGTAAATGGACTCACCCATGCGGGATGTCGCCGGGTCCATCGGCGTAGCCACATCACGGTGATGCCCCTTATTGTGCTCAATGAAGAAATGACCATATCCGACCACGGCGAGGACAAGCTTCGCCATCCAACGGTCAAACGTTTCTTTTTTATGGCCAAGTTCGTGGCCTGTGTTCAGAGCCAGACCATTCACGATTCCCAGGGAAAGGGCCAATGCCAGAAACTCGAAAACATTCATTGGTTGCGTGGATACCCACCAGGCACTGACAATCAAGGCCGCATAATGAATAGGAACAGTTAAGTAGGTCAGTACCCGGTAGTAACGATCCTGTTCAAGCCGAGGCACGGCCGACTCGGGGGGGTTGGAAAAATCCTCTCCAAACATGGCATCAATCAAGGGAACTGCGCCATACCAAAGGATCAACACCAATCCGTACCAAATGCTCCATCCAGTTTGGGATACCAAATAAAGGCCAATAAGAGGCGTCGCTGGCCACAGCACAGAAAGGACCCACAGGTGGCGTTTTCTGTCCACATAACCTTCGGCATCAGGGTCTCTCTGAAGAGACTCTGTTGTTAAGACATTTTCTGACATTGACATTAGGATCACCTTATTGTTTTTCAGCTTGATCATTTTTCTACATTGTGCGAACACCGAGTCCCTCAGGTGAACGGACAAGTTGTAGGCATGAACAGGTTTGGCCAGAACCGGAGATCAAACAACTACTCTAAGGGGTAGTTTTCGCACTAGACATCTATCAATATGCTTTCACCCCATAGCGCCCTCGCGTTTCGGGGAGACGAAGCAGGAGATCGGATTGTCATGACCCGCCATAGCTTGGAAGACTGGTGTCGGAGGATGTCTGAAAGGATGTGGGCTCGTCAGTGTTTCATTACTCAAGGGTGTTTAGACCGCTATTGCCTGAGCGCTTCTGCTACGCCTGAATCAAAGGTAGTTCTGTATCGGGCCCCGCCAGGCTATGGAAAATCTGTACAAGTGGCCTTGGCAGCAAACACTCGCGAACTGGAACTTGAGAGCGCCGTTTATATCAATACCCGGTCGTGCCCTGACTCATGTGACGTTAATGGCAGTTTGTTTGCAGCGTTAGTTTTATATCAACTCGAAGGAGTTGAATCCTGGCGCACGATAAAAAGTGACATCGACACCATCGAAGTTCTTCGAAACGCACTGTGTAATGCAAAAAAGACGATAAGAATTTGCCTTGATGGGGTTGGCGAGGCTAAACATACCGCGGATTTGATTGAGGATTTAATCTGTGAAACACCGAGCAATGTGAAATTTTTCATTGCACCGAGTCGCGTCGGGGCGTTGCCACGTTTGTCTATGATGGCGGGTGTTGTAACGTATGGTGCTGATGAACTTGTATTTACAGAAGAGGAGGTTAGTGAATTATCGGGTATGGGTGGCCCCGAAGCCAGCAACATCATAAAAGCGACCGGTGGATGGCCAGCACTTGTCAGGCTTATGTGCCGAACCCCAAACCCAAATCTCCCCGCAGCGACTTGGCCGGAAACTCGCTCGTATTTCAGGGACAACCTCTTAACTGCGTTACCCAATAGTACGAGGACCTTTCTTTGCAATGCAGCGATGCTCGAAGTAATCAGCGCTGAATGCTATGGCTATGTCTATAAGACAGAAGAGGCCGACCGGGAAATTACGTTTCTTAACGAACATTATGCTCTTTTAGCTCCCACCGGGACTTCTGCTGATCGTATGGATATGCACCCTGTGCTGCGAGAGTATTTGCGTAGTTTATTTAACACCACCCAACGAGAACGTCGCTCGTATGTACTGAAACGGGTCGCGTTCTGGCATTGGCGTAGGGGAGAGTACCTCCATTCAATCAATGCAGCTCTGGAAGCCAGTGACCATCGATGGGCTCGCGTCGTAAGTGACAGCATTATCCTGGACGTGGCACTCAGACAGGGTGAAATCGAAGTACTTCGTACCTGGTTTGGAAAAGTACCGGCTCGTACGATAAAAAAAATCGCTGCCTTGAGCATAGGTTACGCGTGGATTTTGTATTTCAGCCAACAAGCTCGTCAAGCAGAGGAAATACTGGTTAGTTCGCTTCATCCGAGCTCCAGGGGGGTGGGCGATCTTGATGAGGAAGGATGGCGGGAATTGGTTAATGCGATAGGCAAAGCTACACAGGATAAATTACTGGAGAGTCAGGTTCTCTGTCAAAAATGGATAGACGCCTTTGGCGACCGTAACATGGTTGGCAAAGGCGCAGCACTTACTTGCCAGGCATTCATTGCCTCCAGTGGACGCCATTTTGAAGAGTTGGAGCGATTGTCCCATCGAGCGGCTGTGGCCATCCAGTCATCCAATCAACATTACGCTTTTATTTGGCTTAAAACTGCAGAAATTCAGGGTGAACTGTTCAAGGGGGACATCGCCCGAGCAAGGAGTGTGTTGCTTCAAGCGAATAAAACAGCAGAAAAGATTCAGGTGCCAAAAACTTTTTTAAATAAAATGTTTGGCACCCTTGAGTTACAAATCCTGCACGAACAGAACCATCACCTGGTTACCCAGGAATCTGCACAGGCTTCGTTCGATTTCGCTTTGAACTATGGCGTTACAGATATTCTGTGGGGGTGTACACAGGCCTACAGCCGTTTTCTGTACCACCAAGGGTTCCGAGATAGAGCCATGGCCTTGTTGGAACAATCCCGCTTAGCCTCCTGCGAGCGAGAGCTCTCTCGTCTAAATATCCTGACTAAAGTTCAGTTAGCTGAGTTTACTCTCCTGAACAACGAGGAATTGGGTCCACCTATACTCCCCGATGAATGTGAGCTGACGTTCCTGCCAAATCAAAACCAGGCCATTCAAGCACGTATGGCCCTGGTAACCTCAATGTATAGACTACGGCTTGGGAAACAGTTTGGTGTCGCCGAAAAATATGCCAAACAAGCACTACAAAGCGCCAGCGCAATTTCAGACGCTAGAACCAGGATCGCCGCCCACTATTGTCAGGCCCTGGCAGCGTTTGCCCTCGGTTCATCAAAATCGGCGAAGCGCATGATTCTTGATGCAAACCTACTTTCGGAACATTTGAACTGTCACTTCACACGGCTCTGGATCAAAGAAGCGCTACTTTCTCTTAGCCCCCTTGCTCAGGATCTTTTTAACGATCTGCCAGACGACTCTGAAGCTAAAGCTACGAAGGATCCCGATGTCAGAATAGAAGACTCCAGCGTGCCACCTGTGCCCGGCAATGCCCACTCAACCATCACGATAAAGCAGATTTCTCTGTTGAAATGCGTAAGCAACGGAATGACCAACAGAGAAATCGCTGAACGGCTTCTTGTGACGGAGGATACCGTCAAATGGCATATGAAGAAGATTTTCAGCGAACTTAAAGTAACCAACCGGGTTCAGGCAGTCACTGAAGCTCGACTGCGCGGACTTTTATAGTGCTACAAAAACAAAAGAGGAATCGAGCGAATATGCAAAAAATAGTTATCATTGGCGCTGGAATAGCCAGCCTGACCGCCGCAGAGGCTCTCCGCCAGAATGGATTCGACGGAACGATTACCATTTTGGGCGAGGAAAACACGCTGCCTTACCAGCGTCCCCCGTTGTCCAAAGCCTATTTGACCTCAGATGAGTTGCCCTCGCCAACTCCGATCCGTTCTCCTAATTTCTTTCGGGACAACAAAGTTGAATTTGAACAAGGCGGTAAAGTAATAGCGCTTGAACGATCGGCAAAGCAAGTAGTGATTCAAGGCGGCAGGAAAATTAAATACGACACGCTGATTTTGGCAACAGGAGCGAGGCCACGTCCTATTGATTTACCTGGTGAGAGCGCAAAAAATGTTTTCTATCTCAGGAATCTTGACCACTCCACCGCATTACGTAATGCCCTGTTAGCCCCGGAATGCGAGAAGGTGGCCATTCTCGGCGCGGGTGTTATCGGGCTTGAAGTCGCCTCCGCTGCCAATCTACAGGGAAAACAAGTCTCTGTGTTTGAGGCCAACAGCCGAGCGATGTGTCGAGTAGCGTCACCATTAACAAGTAATTTTGTCAGAAACCGCATGGCCTCCGCCGGCGTAATGTTCTACTTCAATGCTAGCGTCAACCAGATTCTCACTGAGGGAGACCGAGTTTCCGGTATCCGTTTGTCCGACGGCACTACCAAACCCGCAGACGTCGTTGTTATCGGTATAGGAGCCATCCCCAATGCCGAACTTGCGCAAGACGCAAACCTGGATTGCGACGGTGGTATTATAGTAGACAGCGGCATGCGTAGCTCCGACCCTGACATATTTGCGATCGGAGATTGCGCTAAAGCCGTCAACGTTTCCACCAATACACCCATCCGAATAGAAACTATTCACAATGCCATGCTTCAAGCACAAATTGCGGCGGCTCATATTTGTGGTAAACCGTCTCCGCCTGCCTCTCCTCCTCGTTTTTGGTCAGATCTCAACGGCATGAAAGTCCAGTGTATTGGAATCGCCACTGGATACGACCGAATTCAGCGGCGTCCCACAGAGAGTGACAATGCCTGTGAATTCTGGCTCTTTTCCGGAGACCGGATGATCGCAGCTGAAACGGTCAATCTTCCCACCCGGCAAGCCAAGCTATCTAAAGCTCTCTCCGGGTAAGTGTAAGCGAGATGGGATGCAGCTCATTCTCATCTCTGAGATTTCTATGTGTCGAGCCTCGTGACTGAGCATATCCAGCTGCAGGGGGATTCTGGCCCTCCCACAAGCTCTGCTGTAGAGCAGGAGATACAGAATCGCCCAGCCCAGCTGTGATGGCCACAGTGACCAGTCATTCACCCGGGGCTTACCTAACGACCAGGAAAGTGGAGCAATTGCCAAAGCGATTATTCAGATGGGACATAGCCTAGGACTCGATGTACTGGCCGAGGGAATTGAGACCAAAGAGCAAGAAAACCATCTCCGAATCCTTGGCTGTGATGCGGGACAAGGCTATCTATATGCTAAGCCGCTCTCAGTCAAAAGGTGCGAGGAGTACCTACAAGTTACTGACTGGGTTTAATTGGCCCGATGGTGGTCATCGAATCAATTTGGGATCACCGGACGCTTAGTGTGCGCCGGCGTTATCGCACCATCTGAACGTTCGCTTTGCGACCATAGGGAAATTTATGGCGTCAATTTCCACCGCGCTATAACGGCATAATCAGTTCCCTGATCCATTGTTTAACTGTTGTGACCTGCTCCCTGCGTATTCCGGCGAACGTGACCGGTCATTCCGGGGATCGTGACCGGTTTGC
>OJBX01000572.1_pt1 | contig 12158 bp, 7 predicted proteins | sample 1590751 | NCBI WGS metagenome assembly OJBX01 (sample SAMN05416780, study PRJEB24817) | seawater metagenome | isolation source: Sea water | place: Canada:Atlantic | collected 2013-07
CTACACGTAAGGAGTCGTCGGCAGCGTCAGATGTGTATAAGAGACAGATATTATCATGGTCTATAAAGTCTTCAAAATGGGTATATATAGGTGTTTGTTTTTCTATTTCTAAATACTTTATTAATTCCCTTAAAGCCAGGCGTACATCATCTAATTTTTTAATATTAATGTTCTCCCAATAATGATCTGTTTGTAATTTTGTAAGCAAAGGTATTTGCGTTGATACTTCTGGAATTGTGTCTTTTTTTTCTAGAGCTGCTGCTGTTCTATATATTTTATCTCTATATTTTATTGGATTACCACTACCAGTTAATAAAACTATCTGGTAAACTAAGACTAGCATATCAAATCTTCTGGCTAATTCATCATCGCCTTTTATAGGTGCTTGCAGATGAGATAAATGGGTATTTATTTCTAAAACATCACTTTTAGATAGTTCTTGCCATTTATTTTTATTACTGTATTCTTCTACATAGCGCAATTGTTTTCTTACCATAAATCTATTTTTATCTAGGTTTTGGACAATTTTATGCAATTCGTTTAGATACAAAGTTCTTACTAGTTTTTCCTCTTCTATCTTCTTGGGTAAGTGGGCAATTAGTTGCGTAATTTGTAATTTGGCTTCAAAGATTTGTTGCATTAGAGGCTTTGAGTTATTACCAGAAGCACCATCAGGATATTCATCAAAGAATTCAAAATTTTGACAATAATCAAAAATGATAAAATTCTCTTTATGCATACCAGGTCCTAGTAAATTTGGACACAGTCTAGTTCCTCTTCCAATCATTTGCCAAAACTTTGAGGAGCTTTTTATCATTTTAAAAAAGACTAAATTTACTACTCTGGGCGCATCTACCCCTGTGTCCATCATATCTACAGATACAGCAATTTGTGGTTCTTGTTCTTCAAAAGGGTCAACAAATTTTTCTAATAAATCTTGAGCTTTAGTTTCGTAATTATCTATTACCCTTAGAAATTTTCCTCTAAATTCAGGGTAATTAAAATTAAACCTTTCCTCTATAAAAACAGCATGTGCATGATTTTTAGCAAATATTATTGTTTTCCCTAATTTATCACCACCATTTACTTTGATGCCGTTATTCATTAAATGCTCCAATACTTTATCTACAGTATCTGTATTAAAAAGCCATTTATTTAGCGCTGCACTCCCAATTTCTTCAGGAGCCTCTTCATTTGTTGGATCCCCAAATTTTTCTTCATACTCTTCTTTTTCTCTATCTGAAAGCTCAGAATATTTAATACCTTCTCTTTGAAACTTTAGCGGAACACTTATAGATGTTGGAGGCACTAAATATCCTTGCTCTACAGCAGTATTTAATTCATACGCAAAGGTTGGATTATCATCTTCAATTTTAAATAAGTCGTAGGTATTTCTATCTATTTCTTTTTTAGGTGTTGCTGTTAAACCTATTAACATGGCATCGAAATACTGAAAAATGGCTTTGTATTTTTGGTATACAGAACGATGTGCTTCATCAATAATAATTAAGTCAAAATGCCCTACACCATAAAATCGATTGTCATTGGTTTTTACTTTATCTATTTTATTGATGATTGTTGGATATGTTGAAAACACCAAGCGCGCGTTGCTATCCTCTTTTTCTTTAGTTAAATCTATACTAGAAAGTTGTTCTAAATGTTCTTTAAATGAATTTTTAGCCTGGGTAACTAGGGCATTTCTGTCTGCCAAGAATAGTATTCTTTTTGCCCAATTACATTTGGTTAGCATTTCTACAATGGCTGCAGAGGTTCTGGTTTTACCACTACCTGTAGCCATCACTAATAAACTATCTCTTCTTGCACCTCTAAGCTTTCCTTTTTTATCTGTTACTGCTAAATTTTCTGCAACTCTTTTAATGGCCTCTATTTGATAATCTCTACCAGCAATTTCGGTATTCACCTTAAAGTTTCTAATGTCTTTTCTAGTACTTCTTCTATCAATAAGTAATTGTAATTCATCTAGTGTATAAAAACCAGCAATTTCTCTATCTGTATAAAAAGTATCGTCCCAAATAAAAGTTTCAAAACCATTAGTGTAAAATATAACTGGTCTTTGCCCATGCATTAGCTCTAAACAATCTGCATAGAGTTCTGCTTGATGTCTTCCTACTCTGGCATCTGTCATAGTTTTTTTGGCTTCTACCACTGCCAATGGTTTCCCATCTTTACCCCAAAGTACATAATCTACATAGCCAATACCTGAAGGATTGGTTGTTCTTGGCATACCTGTTACCTCGTATTCTAATTCCTTACCATCCTTTAAGTTATCCCATCCTGCATCCTTCAATAAAACATCTATATATAACTTTCTTGTAGTAGATTCTGGAATTAAAAGAGGAATGGTTACTTCTGGAACTTTTACTTTTTCACGCTCTACTCTACGTTTTGTATTGGCTTTTTGTTGGTTTTCTAACTGCTTTTGTAGCAACTCTATTTGTGCTGCCTGAGACTCTATTTGGGCACGTTCTTCCTTTTCTTTTTCTCTTTTAAGATCTAATTGCTTTTCTAAAAGTTGTAATGATTTTAAAGTTTCTTTTTGTTCATTTCCATCAGGTATCAACCCCATTGTAAATGTTGGAATTTCAATTTCCTCTTCACTATAATACACACTTAAAAAACTTAAAAAACGGAATAAGTTTTTAATACTAGCTATAGATTGGTCATGCCGTATAGATTTTCCATGTGCAGCAGCATTACCATTTAAACGAATTAAATTCACTTCTCTAAACATAGAGGGTTTTATAATTTCTCTAAAACACTGTTCGTGAATCAAGCTAGATAACTTGGTGTCATAGGGCCATTCTAGATCCTCATCATTTTGGTAGAGCCATTGTACTGTTTTTTCTAGTGCTGACCTAGCTATCATAGCACTTGCTTTAGGAGATGTAAGTGTTAGCTGTTCTGCTTCTTTTGCTTCTTTAAAAATAGAAGGCCATTCTTTTTGGAGGTATTGAAAGTTACTCATAGTTTAATTTACTAACATTTTTTGATTACCAATATTTATAAATTGACCAAAGGCAAAAAAAGCTTCATCCATTTTTTTAAGATCTGTGATTTTTGATTCTCTTACAAATGGATAATATTCTTCAAAGTAAAATTTTAATTTTACAGATTCATTCATACTTGCTTTAATGCTATCTGATGCTTCATTATTCATAAACCGATATGCCCTATGAATATGTTGGTCATAAATAGGATACATACTTGGGCTTATAATGTGCAATAAAAACACCTTCCATACCACAGACACCTCTTTAAATTCTTTTAAAAAATAGTCAAGATCAATTTCAGTTGTTGCTCTAAGACTGTTTATTATATCTATTTTTTTGATGATTTTAGTGTTTAAACTTTTCTCTTTTGCCTGACTCAACTTCATACCATTTTTCCATTGATATAGGTCTTTTATGTCTTTTTCTGACAAGACTTTATGATGTATTTTGTCATACAGCACAGCATTATCATACGCATATAACTTGCTCCAAAAAGAAATAAAATCTTGCAAGGAACCAGACTGGGTTTTAGTAAGTATAGGAAAAGTTAAACTCACACCAACTCTCCTTTAAATGCCCTTTGTAAAAGGCTGTTAAATAAATCTTCTGCTTGGGCTAAACTAGCCTGGGCTTGTGCTTTTTGTGTTTCTATAGCTTGAACTCTTTCTGCAAATTGATTTTGCAAAGAATCAGATGGGTAAAAAATATCTAGATCTCTTAATGCTGTTTTAGTTATTGATTTAGTTGTTGCTCCATTTAGTTTTGAATTAATTAATCTTCTACCATAATCAGTATTGTAATAGTAATAAAAAAAAGTTTTATCTAAATTATTAAATGTCATCATAAGCTGATTCAAGCCTAAAGAAACAGGTCTATTTAAATTAGGCATAATCCAATACTTACCTGCACTACCAATTTTATTCATAATTATCTCACCACCATAAACTTTTGTTTTTTTAAATAAATTGTATGTTCTTTCTGAAACATATTTTAAATTATTTTTAAAGTCTTGCTTGTTTAAATTAACAGTTCTTATCATTAAAGCATAATCTTCTTCATTTTTCATCTTAATATTTGAAGAAACCCAATCATTACCTCCATTTGAACCAACATCTACCAGAACTTCAATAAATTCATTTAATTTTCTTATTCCAAAACCTTTTGGGTTTGTCAAAGGATCCCCAAACATATTTATAAACAAACTTTGTTTGAGTTCATCATACTTAGCTATGAGTGCTTTTGTTTTTTGCTTGTAGGCATCCGCCGCATCTAAAATAGCAGCTATCTCTTTTTGCTGGTCTAGTAGTGGGAGTGGGATTTTAACTTTAGATAATCCTTTACCAGTAATTTGAGGTTGAGCAGAACCTGAAATAACATCATCTAATTTTCTATATTCCAAAAAATATTTCAAATAATATAAATCAACTTCCTCTGAGAGATTATCTAATGCCATGGCGTTACCATTAACATATGATTTTGGGTCTGAAATATTTATACTTCCACATGTTGCTCCTCTACAAGTAATTAATACGGTTGAATGTTCATGTGTATAAGAATTGTAAAAACCTATTTTACCATTAGCTCCATAGACAGGATAACCAGATTCAAGTAAATCTTTACTAGAAATAGTTTTCCATTGTTTAGGCCTGCATATTGATGTCAATAAAACTTTTTCCATTATCCTAACATCTCTTTTAAAGCTGCTAAAGCTTGATTTCTTTCTTGATCTAAACTTTCAATATCCTTTATAATTTCAGAAGGAGCAGCGTATTCAATTTCTTCATAGATGATTTCCTTGTATCTGTTGATAGACAAATCCCAATCATTGTCTTTAATCTCATCAAATGGCACTAAGAAACTTTTATCTGTTCTTGCTCTTTCAGATTCATCTGCTAAATTGTGATATCTGTTTAATAAATCAGGGATGTCATTGTCTTTAATTTCATTGCGCTTATCATCTAAGCTATAGCCATCAGCTTCCATATCATAGAACCAAACTTTATCAGTTCCACCCGTTCCTGTTTTGGTAAAGAATAGCACTGCAGTACTTACCCCAGCATAAGGTTTAAATACGCCACTTGGCATAGAAATTATGGCATCTAATTTGTGTTTTTCAATAAGCTCTTGCCTTATTTGCTTATGAGCATTAGAACTACCAAAAAGTACCCCATCTGGTACAATTACAGCAGCTCTACCACCTGTTTTAAGCATCCTTAGCATTAGACCTAAAAAGAGTAGTTCTGTCTTCTTAGATTTGACTGTTTTAAGTATAGAATTCTCAACAGCATCATAATCCAAACTTCCTTTAAAAGGAGGATTTGCTAGTATTAAAGAATATTGGCTTCTAATATCTCCAGCTCTTTCACTCAGCGCATCATTTTTAATCAAATTTGGGCTTTCAATTCCGTGGAGCTGTAAGTTCATAGCTCCAATACGGATCATAGTATCATCTATTTCTACCCCATTAAACATTTCATTGTTAAAATGGTCTCTAAATGACTTGTCTAAAAATAAATCCTTGTGGTTGTCTCTAAAATATTCTCCAGCAGCTACTAAAAAACCAGCTGTACCAGAGGATGGATCACAAATGACATCATCCTTTTTGGGTTGGGTCATATCTACCATCATTTTAATGATATGTCTTGGTGTTCTAAACTGTCCGTTAGTTCCTGCAGAAGCAATCTTAGAAAGCATGTATTCATAAAGATCTCCTTTGGTATCTCTATCTTTCATGTCAATCTTGTCAATAAGCTGGACCACTTGATCCAACAGTCTTGGGGTTGATATAATAAAAGTAGCCTTACTCATAAACTCAGCAAACACTCCAGCAGAATCACCTACTTGTTTCATATGATCAAAGACAGTCATATTATCAACCATAGGTTTTGTAAACACTTCAAACATAGATTCTGGATCTTTATTTTTAAAGGAGCTCCATCTAAGTTCTTTTTGAGCAGTTGTAAAAATGACATTTTGGATTGAGATGCCCAAAGTATTGGCTCTGTTCTCATCTAGCAATTGGCGTTCATCCAATCTTCTTATAAAAAGTAGATAAGTAAACTGTTCTATGACAGACAATGGGTTAGAAATACCACCTGTCCAAAAGGCTTCCCATATTTTATCTACTTGTGATTTTAATTCTCCTGTGATCATATTATACGTTTATTTTCTTTAAAGTATTAAACTTTTCTTTCATAGTTGGATTGTTAAAGGTTAACTTTTTAATCGTTAAATCTTCTGCTTTATCATTTGCTCTATTCAAGTGAGTAGAAGTTAAACGTAGTGCCTCTTTTATTTTGTTTAGATGGCTAATGCTTTTGTCTATTTCATTCATTGCTGTCTCAAATTGATTAGCAGCATTTAAATAGTTCTTGTTAAACCCATCTCTAAATTGGATAATTTTTTCCTCAAAATTGGTAACATCTATATTTTCATTTCTCATGATGCTCAACTCAGCTTTGTATTCTAGAGACTTCATTCCTGCATTACGTAGCAAGGTAATAATTGGTATGAAAAATTGAGGTCTGATTACATACATTTTTGGATATTTATGCGAAACATCTACGATACCGGTGTTATAAAACTCATTATCTGCCTCTAATAAAGAAACCAATACGGCATATTCACAGCCTTTTGCTTTTCTATCTTTGTCTAGTTTGGCAAAGAAATCCTCGTTTTTCTTTTTGGTAGCCGTTTCATCTCCTTCATTTTTCATTTCAAACATAATAGAAATAATTTCATGATCATTTTCATCATTATCTCTAAATACATAATCTCCTTTGGTGCCTCCCGAGGCATCATTGTCCTTTTCAAAATAGGCATTTTGAAAACCGGTAGCTCTTAACTTATTAAATTCTGTTTCACAGTGTTGCTCCAGTGTTTCACCAATCATTTTGGTAGATAATTTCTGTTTAAAATCTTTTAAGCGTTCAATTTCATCATCTTTTAATTTAATATCTTTTGCTACGTAGTCAAATTCTCTTCTAAAATCTTCTTTTAAAGATTTTTCTTTGAGTTCTATCTCTGTATCTTTTGCTTTTAAGTCATTTGCTAGTTGATCTCTTTCTTTCTCAATTGATTTGATAGCATCGGAGAGCGCTAATTTTTTTTCAGTTTCTGCCTGAATAATTTTTGATTCTAAAGCTTGAATTTCCGTGTCTTTTTTTGAGACCTCTTCTAATAAATCAGATTTACTTTCGGCTCTTAAAACGTCAATCTCGCGCTGCTTGTTAGCAAGTTCTCTTTGAAATTTATTATTGAGCTCCAATTCTGTTGTTTTTAAGGCCGATTCCTTATCTCTTTTTTCAGCATCTATTCTAGTTTTCAATTCATCATCAAATTGTTGGTCACGCACTTGATTTACGATGTTGTTGTATACAGCATCATCTACTTTAAAAACTTCTTTACAACTTGGGCACTTTACGGTATTGTCTTTCATAACATTTAGTTTAATAATTACACTACAAATTTAAGTTATGAGTGTGCAAGGTAATTGCATTAATTTTTTTTAATTTCAATAATGTGAGTCTTTTCACCACTAGGTTTAGTAACTACACTTATTATATCACCTTTTTGTAATTTTTTTTCATTAACCATATAATCAGGTATACTTATTTCATTACCTGATTCAGATTTAAATGTGCCCCAACCATTTTCTGCAATTCTTTCTACAGTTCCTAAAATCCAAACATTACTATTATATGATTTATTTGCTATGGCCTCCCATTTTGATTTGTTTTTATCCACATCACCATACTTATCTATAAAAGGTTTTAGATACTCTAAAACTTCTATCATTGAATAGCAAAGTGATTGATATAAAAAGGTATTTGAAGTGTTGCTTAAATACGTATCAGCACCTAATTTATTTCCTTCATTATGAGAAGCATCTTGAGTTAAACCAATTAAATGCCTGATAGATTCAGAAATTACTGGGTGAATTAATTCTTCTTTGTTAATGTATTCTTTATTACTTCCAGCTAAAAAGATACTAGCACCATTTATTGCTCCCATTCCATCTTGTATTTCATTAGGAATTAAACCGATATTATTTAATTTCTTGAATATAGCTTCTAAAATTTTACGTATTGGAGATAAAGCATCTTGCTGATTTATTATATTTTCTGGATGTTCAATATCTTTAATTATTTGAAGAACTCTTGAAAACTCTTTTTTACCTATGTAGTTGTCGTCACAAACTGCTATTGAGTTAGGATATTTATGCTTTAGTTTTGTTTCTGTTCTATTTTCACAGACTTCTACAAGCTTTTTGAAAAGTGCATCTTCATCTTTATCTAAACCTTTATCAAATACATTAGGAAAAGCATTATTGAATTCTGGCGATGCGTATGTTTTAGCTTGTCCAGTCCAGACAAAATAGTCAAGTGTCTTGTCTAAATCCCTAATAATATCTTTAGTTTTGTGAACCCATCTTGTGTCTTCAGTACCAGGCATGTCTGACTCATTTTCAAAAAATTTAGCATCTAATAAAACTGCGTCATATTTTGAAATATTAGCCTTAAGTTCTTTACAACCACCATTCATTGATTTGTATGGCCATAGTTTTATGTTAAAATCTGTTGCTGTTTTGTGTACTGCTTTCATTTTTTCATGCTGATCGTCTATCCACAGTACATTATATTTTTCACTCATTTATCATAGGTATAATTGGAAAACTGAATTTAAAAACTACAGGAAATACATCCTCTTTCTTTAGTTCTAATTCCCATTCTGGATTTTTAAAATATGTTGTAATTCTATTAATGTCATAACCTCCTAAGCCAGTACCACTGGTTGTTTTGAATTTGGTGATAAATTTTTCTTTATCAAAATTATTCGGAAATGGTATTCCATTATTTCTAATGTTTAATTCTAAATAATCATCGGTAGCTTTTAACTCAATAATTAACTGATTCGTAATCTCTTTCGAAGAAAATGCATATTTATCAGCATTAGATAAAATATTGTCAATTAACACCTTGAATAATGTCATATTTACTTCTATAGCTCTACCAGCCTTTTCAGGTTTTGGCAATGTTTTATATTGTGGTTTGTACTTTGCTCTAACTTTTCTGTAATTACTTAACGTTTTATCAATTTCATCTATAGAAATAGCCTCTAGCTTATAATTTTCTAATATTAAGCCATTTTCTCCTTTTTCAAGGATAGTTGAAATACGATTAACATCATTTTTTATTTGAACTAAATCAGCCACTAAATTCACTTTATAATGTATATTATATGTTTTTTTTACTTCATCAAAAGCATCAGAATTATTATTCTCAAAAAAGCGAATTAGACTTTTTGCATTTGACAATATGTTCTGAGTGGGTGTTCCTAAAGAGTGTTTTAATGATGCAAACTCATTAAACTCTTTTATTTTTATACCATGCGCAAGTGCATTTCTTTCGGATTGTAGCTGCTTAATTTTATTTGAAATTTCTTTCAAACCGGAAATTTTAGCTCTCTGTTCAGCAATAGATGGAAGCTCTATCTTTACCTTTAACAAGTCATCTTTTTTAATGAATGGAATAGTAGCTCCTTGTCTGAAGCCTTCAAGTTGCTGCTGCACATATTTAGATTGTAATTCATTTACCAAATACGCCACATCTACTATTGCTAAATCTACTTTAAAAGAGAGAATATCTGAACTTTTATATACGGCCTCGTTTGTAAAATTAAAAAAGGTAGGTTTCAAAGTTTTCCATCTCACCGCCAGTAACAAGCACGAGGTGTCAATTTTATGCAAAACTTGGCTTGTGATTGGTGTTTCTTCTAATTTATCATCACTTAAATGAAAGTCTATACTATCATCTTTTAGATTTCTAATGCGAATTACTTTTCCTATTTCAGGGATTTCACCTCTTTTACCTATGTGATAAGATAAAATTTCCTTCAATTCCACACCTTCTATTTCTTCCTGGAAATATCTTGGTAAGTTTAAATTATAATCATTATCTATTACATCATTGTTAGATATAAATTTTACTGTTTTTGAATCCTTATTTTTTGCTGCACTCAATAAGTTTTCAACATCAAGAATACTCTCTCTGGCTGATCGTTTTGAAACAAAAGAATGAGCATCAACAAGTTTTATTTTACTAGGATACCTTTTTGATTTGTTCAAAATTATTACTACAAAAGGTATACCAGTGTTATATAATAAACCACCCGGGAAAGAGATAATAGTATCTATCAAATCGTTTTGTATTAAGCGCTCTCTGAGTTTCTTTTCTATGCCTCCTCTATAAAGAATACCTGAAGATAAAACACTGGCTAACTTACCTTTATCAGATAAAGAGTCTACACCCACACTCATCAGGAAATCCTCAAATGTTCTAGATTTTGGATATAGTTGTCTATGGTGTCTATTTAATTGCATCCCATATGGTGGATTTGAAACAATCAAATCGAATTTTTCATTAATAGGCCAATTCATAATAGAATCCTCACACTTCAAATCTGCAGTAGACTGATTAATAATTAAGCGTAATTGACCCATAGCCCAAGTTTTTTGATTTACTTCTTGAGCATAAATAGAGTTAGCCTCTTTATTGTCTTTTATAAAAGAAGCAACTCCAGCAAAAGGGTTATAAATCCTTATGTCCTTAGAAGTTTCAATATAAGAATTGATAAAGACGGTAAGTTGATTAGGCTGAATAAAATCACCAATTCTTCCTCCTTGTAATAATATAATTCGCTCTAAGGTTTCATCATAAACCTCAATTATATTCTGATTAAGCCATTCTGAATCAATTGAGGATAATAAATTAACGACAAGATTCATTGATTTTTCACTTAGTTTTTTAATCAAAGGAAGAAAAACGTCATATAAACTTTTAATAGAAACATCTTTCTCTTCATTCAGGATATGAATTAAAAGACTTTTTGGTTGAATCTCACCAAGAAGTTGTTTAGATATTAAATTCTTTGAACGTAAATATATTAGAAGGAGTATAATTGAATAATCTTCTGTTCTAAGATCACTTCTTAGTATACCAAAAAGCTTCCAAATTCTATTTTTTAATTCTGTCATATTATTTCTTAGCATAAATTAAATCTTAAAAATTATTAAATAAGTTTATTTATGCAAATAAAGCACCAATTAACGCATTGTAATTGCACAGTTGTCATTTTACATAGAACTCTTGCATAGTAACTGCATGCTCTTTTAGTGCTAGTTTTAATTCTTCTGGTTCTAAAACTTCAATATCTTTTCCGTAGGATAAGATTTGCTGTATTAATTCTTTATTAATGATGGTATCCATCCATACTTGGTCTTGCTTATCATCTTCAAAAAATTCATCAAAATCAGGATTGAAAGGTTTTGTTTTAAAATACTTTTCTCTCCCATTATGAAAACGCAACACTATTTTTTTTATTTCTGAATTCTGGGGTCTTACTACACCTACCATAGTTCTAAAGAAAGCATCCCAATCATTATTAGATTCTAGGTAGTTAGTATTCTCTAAAATTCTAAAATCTGTTAACCTTTCATCTAATGGAATACTCCATTCATTATTTTTGTTGGTATTATTTAATCCAAAGACAAACCATCTTCTATTATACTGTTTTAAAATATGAGGATGAAATTCATATATTTTTTCTGATGTATCTTGAAAACCTTTATACTTTATTTCTAAAACTTGTTTCTTTTGAATAGCCAGATACAGCGGTTTTAAATATTTTATTCCTTTATATTCCTCGTTTTGATCATAAAAAAGTACTTGATGGTTATTATCATCATTTTCTTCATCTTTAAATTTAATTAATGCTTCTGCTAGTTTATCATATTTTGGATGATTTTCAAACCGCTCCAACAATTGCTGTGAAGCCTCTATTAAATAATTTTCAAATGGAAGTAGGGGTTTAGTTGCAATAGTAAAGTTTGGTTCCGAATATTGATAAATTCTTAGTTTTTCTGGAAGTGGTGCTCCAAATCCATTAACAGGATCTCTAAATAATTTAAGATCATTCCTTAGAGTTTTTACAGAAATTGTTTCTTCAGGAAATAATTCAGAAATTTTATCATTTATATATTCTAACAATTGAGTAAAGCTAAATGCTTTATACCTTAAACAATAATCGATTAAATTATATCCTGTCTCTTATACACATCTGACGCTGCCGACGACTCCTTACGTGTAG
>OJBX01000579.1_pt1 | contig 12117 bp, 7 predicted proteins | sample 1590751 | NCBI WGS metagenome assembly OJBX01 (sample SAMN05416780, study PRJEB24817) | seawater metagenome | isolation source: Sea water | place: Canada:Atlantic | collected 2013-07
ACCAAGAACCTGCTGGTGAGCTACAGCATCGACCCGCTGGGTTTCTTCTGAGTCCAAACTACTGCCTTAATGGTCTTAATGCCCCTTGGTAATCACCTTGGGGCATTTCTAATGCCAGAAAATTTAGTCTCAACCATTCTCGCCGTGCCAGCTTGAATTTAACCCCGACTTGGTCACGTGTTGAATGGCTCAGTGACCTATCCTTACTACAGGAGTTGGAATGTCCGAGTTTCAGACACACCCAGTACCAGCGAATTTCAAAGACGCGCACATCAACGCCGAGAAGTACCAGGCCATGTACAAGCGCTCCATCGAGGATCCCGAGGGCTTCTTTGGCGAGATGGCCAGTGAGTTCCTGAGTTGGGACCAGCCCTGGGACAGCGTGGTCAACTACGATTTCGTGAAGGGCGAGGCTGCCTGGTTCTCAGGCGGCAAGCTCAATGTCAGCTACAACTGTATCGACCGTCACCTGCCGGAGCGCGCCGACCAGACCGCGCTGATCTGGGAGGGGGATGATCCCGCCGACAGCAAGCACATCACCTATGGCGAGCTGAAGGAACAGGTCTGTAAGCTGGCTAACGTGTTGAAGGCGCGCGGCGTACAGAAAGGCGACCGGGTCTGCATCTACATGCCGATGATTCCCGAGGCGGCCTACGCCATGCTCGCCTGTACCCGCATCGGCGCGGTTCACTCCATTGTGTTCGGCGGCTTCTCGCCCGAAGCGCTGAAGGATCGTATCCTCGATTCCGACTGCCAGACCGTGATCACTGCCGACGAGGGCGTGCGCGGTGGACGCTCGGTACCGCTCAAGGTCAACGCCGACAAGGCGCTGCAGTCCTGCCCCAATGTACACACCTGCCTGGTGGTAGAGCGCACCGGCAATGACGTCAACTGGGTGGAAGGCCGCGACCAGTGGTACCACGAGTTGATGGCTGGCGCCGACGCCGATTGCGCGCCGGAGCCCATGGACTCCGAAGACCCGCTGTTCATCCTCTATACTTCCGGCTCCACCGGCAAGCCCAAGGGCGTGCTGCACACCACCGGCGGCTACCTGCTGCAGGCGGCCATGACCTTCAAGTACGTGTTCGACTATCGCGAGGGCGAGGTCTATTGGTGCACCGCCGATGTGGGCTGGGTGACCGGCCACACCTACATCGTCTACGGCCCCCTGGCCAACGGCGCCATCTCCCTGATGTTCGAGGGCGTCCCCACCTACCCCGATGCCGGCCGCTGCTGGGAAGTGGTGGACAAGCACCAGGTCAACACTTTCTACACTGCCCCCACGGCGATCCGCGCCCTGATGGCGGTGGGCGATGAGCCGGTTACCCGCTCCTCCCGTTCCAGCCTGCGCCTGCTTGGCACCGTGGGTGAGCCTATCAACCCGGAGGCCTGGGAGTGGTACCACCGCGTGGTCGGCGACGAGCGTTGCCCCATCATCGATACCTGGTGGCAGACCGAGACCGGCGCCCACATGATCACCCCGCTGCCCGGGGCTGTAGACCTCAAGCCCGGTTCCGCCACCTTCCCCTTCTTCGGTGTGGAGCTGGCCCTGCTGAACGAAGACGGCTCCGAGGTTGAAGGCGCCGGTTCCGGCTACCTGGTGGTGAAGTCCTCCTGGCCCAGCCAGATCCGCAGTGTCTATGGCGATCACCAGCGCATGATAGACACCTACTTCAGCAACTATGCCGGCTACTACTTCACCGGTGACGGCGCCACCCGCGACGAGGACGGCTACTACTGGATCACCGGCCGTGTGGACGACGTGCTCAACGTATCCGGCCACCGCATGGGCACCGCCGAGGTGGAGAGCGCCCTGGTACTGCACGACAAGATCGCAGAGGCCGCCGTGGTCGGCTTCCCCCACGATATCAAGGGCCAGGGTATCTACGCCTATGTCACCCCGATGGCAGGCGTGGAGCCGGACGACGACTTGCGCGCGGAGTTGATCCAGCTGTGTGTGAAGGAAATCGGCCCCATCGCCAAGCCCGACATTATCCAGTGGGCCCCGGGCCTGCCCAAGACGCGCTCCGGCAAGATCATGCGTCGCATCCTGCGCAAGATCGCCGAGAACGAGCTGGACAGCCTGGGCGATACCAGCACCCTGGCGGATCCCTCTGTGGTGGATCACCTTGTCGCCAACAAGTTATCTTAATTCTCAAAATGCAGGTGATTCTCGATAAGTGATCAGATATATCAACAATTTGGCATTAATGTCATGTATCGATTAGCCCAGTTCTTGATACCAATAGTCCTGACAATAATATGGCAGTGGATGGGCTACAAGGACGATGAATCGACACGACGTGGTGGGAATGGTGACCTCCGAGAAGGCGCCTTGGGAGCTCCAAGAAGTTGAAGTCAAGGGCGCCACGCAAAAGTGGTTTGTAAACGGCCCTCAGTCTCTCCGTCAGCTCTATGAGGACAATCTCAGCGATGAGCCGTTCTATGCCTATGAAGACGAATGCTATACCTTTCAAGAAGTCTATCGAATGGCCGCAAGCCTGGCTCAGCAACTGCAGAGTCGATATGGCGTGAAACATGGGGACCGCGTTGCTATAGCGATGCGCAACTACCCGGAATGGCCCATTGCCCTTGAAGCCATAACGTCCATTGGCGCTATCGCGGTAGCAATTAATGCCTGGTGGCAGCCGGAAGAAATCGACTATGCGTTTAAGCTCACGGGCGTTACCGTGGTCATAGCGGACCAGGAGCGGATAGAACGTATCTCCCACATCGCTCCGGAGTCTACTCCCCATATCATCGCCGTACGTGCAGCCCCGTCAGACTCGACCACTCCAATAGACACACTGACAAGCTCCAACGACCCTATGCCATCGGTAGGTATTCACCCGGACGACGATGCGGTAATACTGTTTACATCCGGTTCAACTGGCCACCCCAAGGGATCCGTATCTACTCACCGCAACATTCTCGCGGCGCTACTTTCGTGGGAGGTCGACTTCGTCACTCATTTCATAATGGAGAACGGCGAATTTGATCAGGAGAAAATAGGAAGCGCAGCAAAATCTCAGAGCACCGCCTTACTGGCAATGCCGTTGTTCCACGTGAATGGACTGCACGCAGTGTTGCTATCTGCCTTCCGCACGCAAAGGAAGATCGTCTCCATGTACAAATGGGATGCGGCCACCGCTGCAGATATCATCGATAACGAAGGCATATCGACCTTTGTTGGGACACCAGCGATGACCGGTGATTTAGTTGAGTATGCAAAACGATCACACAGAAATTTAGAAAGTCTACGCTCAACAGGTGGCGGAGGATCCGCGCGTGCTACGTCCCAGGTGAAGGACATTGGACAATCGCTAAAAAATGCCGCGCCCTTTACTGGCTGGGGAATGACCGAAACCAATTCGATTGGTACCGGTATTTACGGGGCGGACTACCTAAAAAATCCCAACTCGTCTGGCATGTGCTCTGCAGTACTGGAAGTTTCAACGATTGATGAACAGGGCAACTTTTTGCCTCCTGGGGATCGAGGTGAACTCGTTGTCCGGGGCACCTCTGTAATTCACGGATATTGGAATCAGCCCCAGGCCAACAAAGAGTCATTTGTCGGAGAGTGGTTCCGAACTGGTGATGTAGCCTATATCAATGACGGGCATCTTTATGTGGTCGACCGCATTAAGCAACTCATTATTCGGGGTGGTGAGAACATTGGCTGTGGCGAGGTAGAAGACGCCTTGCTGGATCATCCTGACGTGATAGAAGCCAGCGTTTATGGTGTGCCTGATGAACGTCTAGGAGAAACCGTTGCCGCGACACTTTACATAAGCGCGGATGCAAAAAATGTCGCAATTTCTGACTATCTGCAATCGAAGCTAGCCAAATTCAAAGTGCCTGAGTACTTGAAACTGTGTACAGAGCAATTGCCCAGAATAGCATCCGGCAAGATCGACAAGCGTCGTCTACGCCAAGAGCACATAGGCGATCTGGGTCTGCCTTTTGACAGCCATCAATGAGCAGAACTATCAATAATTGAGCAGGCCAAACATTCTGCGCCAAGTTGCGTCCCCATATACTCGCAACGAGAACTGCAAAATAATATCAACCATATTAGGGAGTCCTATAATGAGTAAAAGCTGTTCTTTTCCCAAAACCGCCCTGTCACGCTCCGTTATGCTCGCCAGCGTCGTGGTCTCCGGCACGCTAATCGCCCCCAATCTAGCCAGTGCCCAATCCGGCCCAGCAGCCCTTGAGGAAGTTGTCGTTACTGCAACGAAGCGTAGCACCAGTGTCCAAGATGTGCCGATAGCTATCACTGTCATGACGTCAGAAACCCTTGAGAATGCCGGGGTGAATGACATACTGGCACTTGAGCGAGTGGCACCCAGCTTCAATATCAATACATCTGATTCAGCGACAGGTGGCGTCCAACTCAGAGTCCGGGGTGTTGGCACCACGGGCAACAACATCGGATTTGAAAGTTCCGTTGGGGTTTTTGTCGACGGTTTCTATCGGCCCCGGCCAGGCGGCGTTCTCGGAGATCTGGTAGACATAGAGCGCATTGAGCTGTTGCGGGGGCCTCAGGGCACCTTGTTTGGTCGGAATACCTCGGCTGGCGCATTGGTCATCCACACCAAGCGTCCGGACCTGGAGAGATTTGGCTATTTCGGCAACCTGACCACAGGCAACTATGACCTCGGCGCTGGCCAAGTTGGCGTCAACATGCCGCTTATAGAGGACACTCTCGCGTTAAAAGTGACCGGCTCTATCCGAAAGCGCGATGGCTTCATTGATGGCGGCTTTGGCGGTGACAATATCAGTCGCGATCGAAGCTCGGTCCGGGCGGATATGTTGTGGAATGCCGAAGAAGCAGGCGAACTGCGGGTAACTGCCAGCTATGGAGAGGGTGACGACAAGTGTTGCCTCGCGGTTTGGCGCAATGACTCGCAGTTCCTCCTTGATAACGTATTACCTTATGTGGATCCCGAACTTGGTCTTGGCGAAAATGCGGGCGTTCCACCCGACCTCGTCGGTAGAGACGCGCTGGATGATTCAAAAGCTGTTGATGACTTTTATCGCAACCCCAGTCGAGGTTGGGGGATCACCGTCGAGTACAATGTAGAAACCCCTCTTGGCGATTTGACCTATTTGGGCGGGTATAACGAAGGATTCGCTGACTCCGAGCGAGCGGACTATACGCAGAACGCGATTTACTCTGTTGGTGACACGCCAGCCGCCCGCGCGCTTAATCCTGAGCGCGACTACAAGTCCATGAACGGTACCGAAACCGAAGCTTATAGCCACGAAATTCGGTTAAATGGACTGGCCTTCAATGATCGATTGGATTGGATGGTCGGCGCCTACTACGGTTATGAGGAGTTGGATCAGAAATACACACTCCAGTTTGAGGAGGAGATGCAAATTGGCTGGAGTATTGGTGCATTTGGTCAGCCCACATGGAATGAGCTGAATTTTGTCTCCGGTGGAGTAGACGCCGTATCAGACTTCGGTTCTCCCCATGCTTCCCAGGAAAGCGAAACCTGGTCGATCTTCACCCACAATGTGTTCTCCGTGACCGACAAACTCGATGTAACTCTGGGCTTGCGTTACGCTGAGGAAGAGAAAGACGGTTCAATGCAGGAGCAGGTAGACGGACAGCATAACGCCTGTTTCGCGAGCTTTGAGAACTTGGAAAACAGCATACCCTTCTACAGCGTAACGCCAGGATTGAGTCTTGACCGCCTAGGGGCCGCCATCGCGACCAACTGCTGGGTGTTCACAGCACCCTTCTATGATCCGGATGATCCGGATGACTTCTTTGTACCGTATGCGACTAACCCCGCTACCGCGTGGTTAGTGGATTTCATGCCGCGGCCCTTTGATGAAAAATTTGAGGATGAAGAGCTGACATATACCGTCAATGGCACCTATCACCTTAATGACAACACCAATGTTTATGCCAGCTTCACGCACGGATTCAAATCAGGTGGATTCAATCTTGATGTATCCTCAGGTGCAGGCGGCAATGATCCACGGTTTGACTCTGAAACCGTGGATGCCTTTGAAGTCGGCTTAAAAACCGATTTCTGGGAAAATCGCGCCCGGGTGAATATGGCAATTTTCTACCAGGACTTCGAGGACTTCCAGGTACTTGAGTACGATGGCACACGGTTCCAGACGTTCAATGTCCCCAAAGCAGAAAGCCAGGGTGTCGAGGTAGAATCAACTGTGCAGTTTACTGAGAGCTTCGGCATGAACCTGGGTATAACCTATACGGACGCTGAGTACCCCAGTGACTGCTCAACCTTTAATCCCAATGCATCAGACTTCTCATCCCAAATCCTGCCTTTGTGCGGCGCTCCGTTAACCAACTCCTCTGAGTGGGTCGGTGTACTGTCTGCGAACTACTATCAACCCGTCTTTGATGGCAACTGGGCCTTTTTCGCCTATGGCTCGGCTCGCTATGAATCAGAGAGAAGAACCAGTATCCAGCCCACCGAACTGCCTAACGTTGCAGGATTGACAACTGAAGCAGAGGTCAGGGCGGCCGTAGACGCTGCAGTTCCTCTGCCGGGTGACATCCAGGATTCGAACACCAAGGTTGACCTGCGATTCGGCCTGACTATGTTGGAGCACAAAGTGTCGATTGAGGTCTGGGGGAACAATGTGTTTGATGAGCGTACCAAGTTCGGCACGTTCAACATCCCCCTTCGAGGCGTTACCGGCGAACGCGCCCGAGGCCAGTTTGTCCAGGAGCCTAGGACATACGGCCTGACTTTAAGAAAGGACTTCTGATGGTCCTGCGGCACCATCCCTGCTTGCCCGGCTGATTTCAGCCGGGCTTTTTTACGTTTGGCGAACGGATGTTACAGTGGGATATGCCTTGTCCAGTAAAGTTTTCAAGTAGAAGCAATCATCTAGGACAAATAGGCTTCGCCGGCACACTTTGTTTTGATTCCATAAAGTACCCAATCAATGTTCAAGTTGGCGATCTGGTAGGGAACCGGTCCCGAAAAGGAGTTATCTATGCTATATCGTAGTGGCTTGCGGTGGACGAACGGGCCCAACCGCACAGTACATATGATACTTCGGTTATCGCTGATTAGCGTCTTAGCAACAAGTTTTTCGATACAACTATGGGCAAGTTCTAAGTCACCCTCTTCAGTGGGTATTGAAAAGTCTACACGCAATATAGACACGGCTCGGATTGCTTCCCCGTCGGAAAGTAATTGGCTCAGCTATGGGCTTGATTATGATGAGCAACGATATAGCCGCCTGGCCCAGATAGACAGCGACAACATCACCGACCTTGGCCTCGATTGGCACTTCGATACCGATTACAACCGCGGGTTGGAGGCAACTCCGCTGGTAGTTGACGGCGTCATGTATGTGACCGGCAACTGGAGCGTTGTGTATGCGCTGGATGCTTCCGATGGCAGATTGATCTGGCGCTACGACCCAGAAGTACCTAAGGAGTGGGGGAAAATGGCCTGCTGCGACGTCGTGAATCGAGGCGTGGCCATTTATCAAGGAAAGGTTTTTGTCGGCACGTTAGATGCCCGTCTGGTGGCTCTCGAGGCTTCAACCGGCAGGGTCCTATGGGACATAAAGACGGCAGACACATCCAAGTACCCGTACACCATAACCGGAGCGCCCAGAGCCGCAAAGGGCAAAGTATTTATCGGGAATGGAGGGGCAGAATTCGGTGCCAGGGGATTTGTGAGCGCATACGATGCGGATTCAGGCGAACTGGTGTGGCGCTTCTATACGGTGCCAGGCAACCCCGAAGTCGGCCAGGAAAGCGAGGCACTTGAACAGGCTGCATTAACATGGACGGGAGAGTGGTGGAATGCCGGTGGCGGTGGCACCGTCTGGGATTCTATCGTTTATGACACTGATCTGGATCAACTCTATATAGGTGTTGGAAACGGGTCTCCCTGGAATAGGCGGGTAAGAAGTCCGCAGGGAGGCGACAATCTATTCCTCTCGTCGATCGTGGCACTTGATCCAGATACCGGCGCATATATCTGGCACTTTCAGGAGACCCCCGCTGAGACATGGGATTACACGGCCACTCAGCCCATCATGCTAGCAGAAATGAACTGGCAAGGTACGGCGCGCAGGGTGATATGGCACGCTCCCAAAAATGGCTTTTTCTTTATCATTGATCGGGAAACAGGTCAGCTCCTGTCCGCCGAACCCTTCGCAGAAGTAACCTGGGCTAGCCACTATAACCTGGCTACTGGCCGGCCGGTGGAAGTGCCCGGGATGGATTATTCTACCGAATCACAGTTCGTCGCGCCCTCTCCCTATGGGGCTCACAACTGGCACCCCATGTCCCATCATCCTGGAACAGGGCTGGTGTACATACCCACACTAGAGATCGACTATCTTTTCGAAGGCAACTCCAAGCCTCACCAATGGGGCCAATGGAACACGAATACCACCTACTCTGCCGATCTTATGGGAGATGATGCGCAGGACCAAAAAGACATCAGGCAGGCTGCCAGGGGCTTCTTAACGGCCTGGAATCCGCGTGACCAAAAAGCTGCCTGGCGCGTGAACCGTGATCTTGCGTGGAATGGCGGCACGCTCTCGACGGCCGGCGACCTGGTCTTTCAGGGCCGAGGGGATGGATATTTTGAAGCTCTTGATGCCCGTTCCGGGGCGTCACTGTGGACATTTCCAACCCAGGCGGGGATTGTAGGATCCCCGATAACTTATGCTATCGACGGCGTGCAATATGTAGCGGTGACCGTGGGTTGGGGTGGGATTTTGGGTCAAACCTATGGGCTGGATCTTGGCTCAGGGCTACAGCCTCCTCCCAGTCGAGTTCTGGCCTTCAAGGTAGGCGCGGGCCACGAACTGCCTCCGCTCAAGCCCGCCAGGAAACGACCAAAGCCCCCACCCAGAGTGACGGATGATATGAGTATCCTCAGCCAAGGCGCAGCTATCTACGCGGAATATTGTCAACGATGTCACGGACAGTTTGCCGTCAGTAACGGCCGCATTCCTGACTTGCGGCGCAGCGCTGAAGCTGTCTACAGCGCCTTCAATGTTATTGTGCTTGACGGTGGCTTGGAACAGCTGGGAATGCCGGCGTTTAAGGACGTACTGTCGTCGGACGACGCTCTATCACTTAAGGCATACCTGATCGATGCAGCGAATGATGACTGGGAGCAGCGACCCGTAAGTGCACAGTAAAGCGCCCCCAGAGGCAGGGGCAGGTGCTGGCTTGGATCAGATCTGGAACATCGAGGCATCCATACGGGATCCGATATATACCGATTAGCCAGTCCACCGGAACTACGTTGCTGATTCCCCTAGTTGTCTGGACCTCAGAGCAGCTTGGACTTCCCTGCTCCGTTCTCGGCTAACGCCCAATCGAGAGACCATCCACAAGGGAATGACCAGGATAATTGTCATTACAGGGCCAATCACGATACCAATGGAGGTAAGGATTGATTCCGGCACAGCTCCGGGAGCCATCGTTGCCTCAAGGCCAATGATATCCAGAAAGGGACCCACAAAAATGTAGCCAAATCCCATCACAAACTTCTGGGCAAAGGCCGCTACTGCAAATAGCACACCTTCTTGTCGACGTCCGGTGCGAAGTTCATGCTCGTCAGCAATGTCAGCCAGAATGGAGTGGTGTGAAATCGTGCCGAGTATGGAAAGAAAGGTATTAATTGTTCCCTGAATATATAGAAGCGCAAATAGAAAGAGAGTCCCGTTTTCAGGCGCCCAGTCCGTCATTCTGGCGACAATCAGCCAGGGAGTATTGATAATAAAGCCGATTACGGCAAATTTCAGGATAGTTTGTTTCTCCCAACGTTCAGATAGGTACTTCGTCGCTGGAAAGATAAGTCCTGCGGCCACCAGAGAGCCCGTCGAGAGAACAGACAGTTCGCCGACACTGACCTCCCAGTAGTACGTCATCGTAACCATAAACAACGCAGCGGTTATTCCAAAGGTGGCGCCGACACAGAGGTCCAGTACGATGAGCCTTCTAAAATTACTGTCATGGAAGGTCTCAATTGCATCACGAAGCACACCCATCGCGCCGGGGGTTGGCCGGTGACGGTTACCGACGGCGATTAGACGTGGGATGAAGCGCCATGTTCCCCTTATACAAGCAAAGCAGAAGATAATGACAATAATGCAGCATACCCACCCGTACTGCGTATAGTTTTCGACAATGAAACGACCATCTTGATCGTTCGTGCCTACGAAAAGAAGAGGTAATGCAATAACTGGTAGTAACATACCTGCGATCCAGGCGATGTTGGTTCTAAAGCTAACGATTGACGTACGTTCAGCATAGTCGTCGGTAATCTCTGCGCCCATTGCACCAAGCGGGATCCAGATCATCGTAAGAAAGGTTCTCAATAGAACTACAGAGACCAGTAACCAAGCGAACAAAGGCCATTGTGTGCCCTGTACAGCTTCGATAGGGTTAAAGATCATGACAAAGGACAGTCCAAGGGGTATGGTCCCGGCGATTAACATCGGGTGGCGTCGGCCCAATCTGGTGCGCAAGCGGTCAGACCATGACCCGATCAATGGATCCGATACAGCGTCCCACATAACACTGATGAATATCGCTAAGCCCGTCAAGGTGCCCGATAACCCCAACACCTGTTTGTAGAAGAGAAGAACGAACATGTTGAACGAGACATTCTTCACGGCGAGCGCCATGCTCCCGCCTCCGTAAAGGAACTTTTCAATAGTGGTGATGTGGTTGCTTACCGGCCCCGCTACGGGCTGTGTACTCGCTGAAGCAGCTGTAGTATTTATATTTTGGTTCATCGCTATTTCTTCACGTGAATTCAATTTGTAAGTGCAACTCTTGACGAGTTGGTTAGAGGGCAAGCTGCTGTACTATTGAGCTTTCTCTCACCGACCAAAGTTAGAGGAGCACAATGAAATACAAACAGCTTACCCAAGAAGAACGATACCAAATTTCAGCCTTGTTGAAAGCAAATCATGATCGATCCGAGATATTAACCCGGCAGTCATATAGATATGATATAATGGCCGCATGAATGAAGACGCTCGCACCCTCCCTGCCGCGGCCCAGGAGGAAAAACGCAAACAGGCCGTACGAATGTGGAAAACCGGCAGATACACCCATCGCGAGATTGGTGAACAAGTCGGCGTCCATTACCTCACAGTCGGTCGCTGGATCAAGAAGTACCAGGACGGCGGCACCAAGGCATTGCAGGCTCGAACGCGAGGGCGCCGGGAAGGTTCTGGTCGGCGGATGACCCAAGAGCAGGAGGCGATGATCCAGAAACAGTTGATCGACAAGACACCCGACCAGCTCAAGCTGCGCTATGCCCTGTGGACGCGTGAAGCAGTGCAGCAACTGATTCAGCAGGTCACGGGCTTGAAACTCGCCATCCGCACCGTGGGTGAGTATCTCAAGCGTTGGGGTTTTACCGTTCAGAAGCCGAAGAAGAAGGCCTATGAGCAGCGCCCTGCTGAGGTCCAGCGTTGGCTGGACGAAGAATACCCCTCGATTCACGCCCGAGCGAAGGCAGAAAATGCCGAGATTTACTGGGGTGATGAGACAGGTCTCAGAAACGACTGCCAGCACACGCGAGGCTATGCGCCGAGAGGCCAAACCCCCGTGATCCGGCTCAATGCCAAGCGGGAGTCGATCAATCTGATTTCCGCGGTGACCAACCAGGGCAAGGTGCGCTTTCGGTTCTTCGACGGGACGATGAATGCCGACCTCCTGATCGATTTCATGAAGCGACTGATCAAGGATGCGCAGCGCAAAGTTTTCCTGATTCTCGACAACTTGCGCGTTCATCACGCCCGCAAGGTCAAGGCGTGGCTGGCTGAGCATGAGGATGAAATAGAAGTCTTCTACCTGCCGGCCTACTCCCCGGAACTGAATCCCGACGAATATCTGAACTGTGATTTGAAGGCAGGCGTTCACAAGGGGCAGCCGGCACGCAACAAGAAGGAACTCAAGGCGAAGGCATTGAACCACCTGCGGAAATTGCAAAAGCTGCCCGGGCGAGTTGCCAAATACTTCGAAGCTGAGTTCATCCGCTATGCCGCTTGATATCTATTTGAATGCCGGGTTAATAGCCATGATATTGGGGCGTAACAAATCGACCATCAGCCGCGAAATTCGGCGCA
>OJBX01000581.1_pt1 | contig 12078 bp, 10 predicted proteins | sample 1590751 | NCBI WGS metagenome assembly OJBX01 (sample SAMN05416780, study PRJEB24817) | seawater metagenome | isolation source: Sea water | place: Canada:Atlantic | collected 2013-07
CGAGATTTCTGCCTGTCTCGTGGGCTCGGAGATGTGTATAAGAGACAGGCCGTATCCATTCCAGATTTTCCAGGCCCCTGATGCCACCCTGATTTCCTACCAGTTCGCTGGCGCGGATCGCATTGTGTACATGGATCGCCCGGAGCTGGAAGCACAGGTCGACAGCTGGATGGGTCACAACAACGGTAGCTGGGATGGTGACACCCTGGTCATCGATGTGACCGGTCAGATGCCCGATACCTGGTTTGACCGCTCCGGTAACTACCACAGTGGTTGGGAAATGCACGTGCAGGAGCGTTATACCATGCTTGATCGCAATACCATTGCGTATCAGGCGACTGTAAACGACCCCAATGTCTACGAGCGCCCCTGGACCATCAACATGCACCTGTACCGTCATCAGGACGAGAACATGCAGTTGCTGGAATACAAGTGTGTCGAGTTCGTGGAAGAGCTGTTATTCGGCGACCTGCGTGCACCGGGTGATCCGATAGGCGATGGTATTACACCGATAAACTAAGAAAAACTATCTGCCTCGACTACGTTTTCTTGATGTTGCGTTTTTCAGGCATTTAAAACACCGGCAAAATACTGTATAAATATACAGCCGTTTTGTCGGTGTTTTTTATGCGCGCAATAACCCCTCCTGCCGAGATGTCACCGGACTATGCCGAGCTGCATTGTCTGAGCAATTTCTCTTTTCTGCGTGGCGCTTCCTTCCCCGAAGAGCTGGTCAATCGGGCCCTGGAGCTGGGTTACCGGGCACTGGCCATCACGGATGAGTGCTCTGTCGCGGGCATTGTACGCGCCTACTCTGCCTTAAAGTCTGCGGGCGAAGTGGCTGCCAACTTCAAATTATTGATTGGCACTGAACTGCACTGCCAGGACGGATTGCATCTGGTGCTGTTGGCGCGCAGCCGGCGTGGTTACGGTCAGTTGTGTACCCTGATCAGTGACGCACGTCGTGGCGCTGACAAAGGTGAATACCTGCTGACACGGGCCATGCTGGAGCGCTTTGAAAATGACGACTGTCTGGCGCTGTGGATACCCCCGGCGCACACCTGCTGGAGTCAGTCTGTGGTGTCAGCAGGGCAGCCGTGCATTGATGCCTTTGCCACGGATTTGCGCTGGCTGGCCGGGCGTTTTCCGGGTCGGTTGTGGATCAGCGCCCAGTTGTTTCTGGACGCCGATGATCGGGCCAAACTGGCTGCGTTGCAGGCACTGGCAGCGGATACCGGTTTGCCCCTGTGTGCCAGTGGCGGCGTGCAGATGCACCATCCGCAACGGCGTCCTCTGCGCGATACGCTGACCGCCATACGGTTGGGCACACCGGTCTGCGAGCTGGCGTTTGCCCTGCCTGCCAATGCCCAGCAGTGTCTGCGCACCCGGCCGACGCTGGCGCGGTTGTTTCCGGCCCCGCTGTTGCAGGAAACCCTGCGTGTCGCTGAACAGTGCCATTTTTCACTGTCTGAACTGCGTTACGAATATCCCAGAGAACTGGTGCCAGCGCGGGAAACGCCGCAAAGCTGGTTGCGGCATCTGACACACAAAGGCATGAAGCAGCGCTGGCCCGCCGGTGTGCCGGCTAAGGTAAGTACACTGGTTGAACGGGAGCTTAGCCTGATCGCCGAGCTTGGCTATGAACATTTTTTCCTGACGGTACACGACATCGTGGTGTTCGCCCGCAGCCGCAATATCCTGTGCCAGGGGCGCGGTTCGGCCGCCAACTCTGCGGTCTGTTATTGCCTGGGAATCACCGCCGTTGATCCCGACAGACTGAGTCTGCTGTTTGAGCGATTTCTGTCCAAAGAGCGTGATGAACCACCCGATATTGATGTCGATTTTGAGCACGAACGCCGTGAAGAAGTCATTCAGTACATCTATCAGAAATACGGCCGGCATCGTGCCGCCCTCGCCGCAACTGTCATCTGCTACCGGCGCCGCAGTGCCATCCGTGATGTTGGCAAGGCATTGGGGTTGTCGGCCGCGCAAATTGATTTTCTGCTGGATATCCTGCGCATGGACAGTGACGGTGAACCGGTCTGGCTGGAGCCGGTGCCTCTGCCTGCTCCCCTGCTCAAGCGGCTGGTGTACCTGGTGCAACAGATCATCGGTTTTCCGCGCCACCTCTCGCAGCATGTCGGTGGTTTTGTGATCAGCGAAGGCCCGCTCGCGCAACTGGTGCCGGTGGAAAATGCCAGCATGGCCGGGCGCACGGTTATCCAGTGGGAAAAGGATGATCTGGAGACGCTGGGTCTGTTGAAAGTGGATGTGCTGGCGCTGGGCATGTTGACGGCCATACGCAAGGCGCTGGATCTGGTTGGTCACACAAGCGGTCAGCCGTTGACGCTGGCGCAGGTGCCGGCAGAGGACGCGCAGACCTACGACATGATCTGTCAGGCAGATACAGTAGGGTTGTTCCAGATTGAATCGCGGGCACAGATGAGCATGCTGCCCCGCCTGCGTCCGCGCAGTTATTATGATCTGGTTATCCAGATTGCCATTGTCAGACCCGGCCCCATTCAGGGCGACATGGTGCATCCCTATCTGGCACGAAGGCAGGGCCTGGAACAGGTCAGCTATCCCAGTGAAGACGTGCGCGGGGTGCTGGCAAGAACGCTGGGCGTACCGATTTTCCAGGAGCAGGTGATGCAGATCGCCATGGTTGCCGCCGGTTTCAGCGGAGGCGAAGCCGACCAGTTACGTCGTGCGATGGCAGCCTGGAAGCGTAAAGGCGGGCTGGAACCGTTCCGGGACAAACTGATTCAGGGCATGCTTGCCCGCGGTTATGAAGAAACCTTTGCACAGCAGATATATCAACAGATAAAAGGTTTCGGTGACTATGGTTTTCCCGAATCCCACTCTGCCAGTTTTGCCCTGCTTGCCTATGTCTCAGCCTGGCTTAAGTGTCACCATCCGGCTGCGTTTGTGTGTGCCCTGCTCAACAGTCAGCCGATGGGATTCTATGGGCCATCGCAACTGGTGCAGGATTTTCAGCGTCATGGCGGTCAGGTGCTGCCAGTAGATGTGCAGTTTAGCGAGCAGGACTGCACTCTGGAGCCGGTGGCTCTGGCCGGGGCAGCGCACCAGTTCAGCTTGAGGCTGGGTTTGCGTCTGTTAAAAGGTTTGTCGGACAACGGTGCCAACGCCATTCTGCAGGCCAGAGCAGTGGCTGCATTCAACAGCATTGCCGATCTGGTGCGACGTGCCAGACTGTCACAATCTGATCGTGATGCCCTGGCAGCCGGCGATGCCCTGAAAAGTCTGGCTACTGATCGCTACCGGGCGTTCTGGGATGCCAGTGCCGTGGAGGAACTGCCACCATTGTTTGCCGTTCTCGGTGAGCATTACCGGCGTTCAGCAGATAATCTGGATCTGATGTTGCCCCGCCCCAATGAGGCGCAGGATATTGTAGCGGACTATAATCAGACCGGGCTCAGTCTGCGGCGACACCCGCTGGCGCTGTGGCGACAGCACCTGAGTGCTTATGGTGTGGTCAGGGCCGATGAACTGCCTGCCCTGTCTGATCGGCGGGCAATCAAGACCGCAGGCCTGGTGACCTGTCGGCAGCGCCCTCAGACTGCATCGGGCGTGACTTTTCTTACGCTGGAAGACGAAAGTGGTTTCATCAATGTGGTGGTGTGGCCGCAGTTATTGCAGCGCTTCTATCGCCCGGTGCATGAGGCCAGGCTGCTGGGCGTGGCCGGTTACCTGCAGCAGAGTGATGGTGTCATTCACGTTGTCGCGCGTACGGTGGTTGATCTCAGTGACTGGTTGGGCGAAATGCAGGTGCCGTCACGCGACTTTGCGTGACGGTGAGCGCATCAGCCAGGGATAGACCAGTACCACGGCGATGATAATGGCAGCACCCAGATAAAAACGCACACTCAGTTCCTGCTGCTCACCCAGCAACAGCGCCGCCAGGATGATGGCGTAAATGGGTTCAAGATTGACGGCGAGAGCGCTGGCATAGGCAGACAGATGACGTAATGCCATCAGCGACAACGCAAAAGGCAACAGGGTACAACCAAAGGCCAGTACCGCCAGCCACAGCAGGTCGTTACCCTGAGGAACAGCAAAAATGGAGGTGCTGGTGTCCAGAATACCCGCCACATTGCCAGCTTCGTTGAGTGAAGCAGCGATCAGTCCGATCACCACCAGCAAGGCGCAGCCGGACGCCATTTCGATGGCGGTGACACTCAAGGGATCGGCGCGCAGGATAAAGCGTTTGTTCAAAGCGGCAAACAGCGCCACGAACATGGCAGAAACAATGCCCATGATGATGCCGGTGTTCATGCTCTGTGGTGTGCCGCCAACCACCAGCACGATGCCAGGCAGTACCATCAGTCCCAGCAATAGTTCCTTGAGCTGGAAGCGTCGCCCGGCCAGCACTGGCTCCACCAGTGACAGAAACACAGGCACGGTGGCAATACAGGTGACCGCCACCGACGCATTGGAGAGTTTGATGGCGCCATAGAAGGTAAGCCAGTGCAGCGCAACCAGCATGCCGATGGCAGCATACACCAGCAACAGTGATGGTTTGAGCGACAGTACTGTGCGCCAAATCATGGGCAGCAAAAACAGGCTCAGGGCAACCAGTCCCATGCGCCATAACACCAGCGGCAGCGCCTGCAGAGTGATGAGTTTGCCGAGAATGGCCGTAAAGCCCCATAATACAACGCAGGCATGAATCTGTATCCAGGCCTGCATGGTGGCTTTTTCATCGGCGGGTGGGATTGCTGGCATGATTTTAAAATAAAGACGTGGCAGTGAGTGAGTGAGCGACGATAAGCTTATGGCAGGCATTCTAACACTATCGTAGCGTATCGTGACTCGCTATCATGCCTACCCGAATCGGACTCCTTAATATGAATGTCGTGACAGTACAAGCATGATTAAAAAAATACCCGTCAAGCAGTTGCAACTGGGCATGTTCATCCATGAGATGCATGGATCCTGGCTCAGTCATCCATTCTGGAAATCCAGTTTCCTGCTGGAAGACCCTGCTGACCTGGTCAAAATCAATGGTTCCGGTATTGCCGAGATCAGCATTGATCTGAGTAAAAGCAGGCAGGCGCCTGCTCAGACCGCCCGTGAGCCCGAAGCACCTGCCTCTGTCGCTACCCTGCCACCGGAAGCCAAAACTGCAGCGCTCAGTTTCCATAACGAACTCAATCGCGCCCGCAAACTGTGTGATCGTTCCAGGCAAGCGGTGATGACAATGTTTGCTGAAGCGCGCATGGGCAACACCGTTTCCATGGCAGATGCCCGGGCCATGGTTGACGAGGTCACCGAGTCGGTAAACCGGCACCCACTGGCGCTGATTACGCTGGCACGATTAAAAACCTCGGACAATTATACGTACATGCATTCGGTAGCCGTATGCGCCATGATGGTGGCGCTGGCACGAGCGCTGAAAATGACCGAAGAGCAAGTGCGCGATGCCGGTTGTGCAGGCTTACTGCATGACGTTGGCAAGATGGCGGTGCCAGATAAAATTCTTAACAAACCCGGTAAGCTGACTGACGAGGAGTTTATCGTTATCAAGTCGCATCCGGAAAAAGGTCAGGATATTTTACTTCGTGCGGGCGACATTTCAGCAATGGTTATTGATGTCTGCCTGCATCATCACGAAAAATGTGATGGCAGTGGTTACCCTCATGGATTAAAAAGTGAAGAGATCAGCATTTTTGCCCGCATGGGTGCCATCTGTGATGTATATGATGCAATTACGTCTAACCGGCCCTACAAAAAAGGCTGGGGCCCGGCAGAGTCTTTGCAGAGGATGGCGCAATGGAAAGGTCATTTTGATCCGGCTTTGCTGCAGGCCTTTGTCAAGGTTGTTGGTATCTACCCGATCGGATCACTGGTGCGTCTCAAGAGTCAGCGTCTTGCGGTGGTTGTTGAGCAAAACGAAAAATCAATGTTGAAGCCGAAGGTTAAAGTATTTTTTTCTATACGATCCAAAATGCCGTTGCCGCAAACCGTTGTTGATCTGGCCCTGCCTGGGCTGGAGGATGTCATTGAAGCACGTGAGCATTTTGAAAACTGGAACTTTCCCTACATGGAAGATCTGTGGCAGTCAGCGCTTTGACAGGGTTTTTGTTGTCATTGCTGTATGTTGCAACCCGCTTTAACCTTTAACCAAAAAATCCATGCAGATACCAGGCCGTCGAATTCTGTTCCGCGCCACCGGCATGCGCCAGGTCCTGATAAACCCAAAGCAGGTTGCCTTGTGTGTTGGCAGCCACATAATAATCCCGCCGTATGCCCTGTTCCTGCCACCATCGGGTTTCGATGCGGCGTGGGCCGCGCAATAATGTCAACGGTGACCGGTAGTGCAGCTGCTGGTTCCGGATTGCCAGTGGACGCGGTGGCTGCAATAACCAGCATGGATTGTGGCTGTTGATAGTGACGCTGTTTCCGGTTAGCAGGCTTTCTTCTGATGGCGGTGTCAAATATGACACCATGCGTGTGGCAGACTCGGGACAGTAATCAGGTTTCAGCAGCAGTCGCTGAACCGCGTGGCTGCCGAGTTTTGCCGCCAGCGTATCAAGCAGTTGTGAGCCGTCCCGGCTGTCATGCCCCCGGGTCTTCTGCTGAATGCCACCGTCCGGCTTGAACAGCGTGAAATGTGTGACGTGTAAGGCGATCGCGTAAACTTCACCAGCAAAATTCATTCCGGTCAGTTGCGTTTCCAGTAACAGCAGGAACAGCCGGGCACTGCGTTCTGCCTTGCGAACATTGACCGTGATGTTTTCATGACGAGTGTCGCCGCCTGTGTCATGATCGCTGTTGCCTTGCCCGGAACTGCCATAGTCGAGCACAAACATCAGTTGGTCAGTGCACAGATGTTTTTTCTTCAGAAAATCCTCAAGCCGGTGCAGTAATTTTTCACAGACGTTGATAATCTGCTGTGTGGAATATAAACCATGATCGCTATCGACACTGTCATGATAAACCGGTTTGGACTGCCAACGCTGACGTAGCCCGGGTCGTAAACCGAGGCAGCTTTCAATATAGTCACTGAAATGCCGGCCGAATCTGATACGCATTTCCGGCAATGGAAGGCGCCATATATCCCGTAAATAGAAAAGTCCGCAATTGGCGAGTTTTTTTCGAACCCGAACGTCAATGGCAAGGGCGTTGGTGGGAATGCTACCCAGGCGTGAGCGCAGGTCATCGGGTCTGGCGATAACCGATTGCTGTCCGGTGCGGGCCAGCAACAGACTGGCGCTGGCATTGGGGGCGACCGCCTGCACAAAATTGGTGTGCGAGAGCTGTGTCTCAATACCGGATTCAATTTGCTGCCGGATGGATTTAAGGCTGCCAAAATAGCGCAGGCTTCTGCCAACTTCCAGCACCAGAGCGTCATTTCCATCAAGGCTGATGTAGTCGCTGATCTGCTGGCACTGTTGTGCCACCAGCGAGATCAACGATATTTCATCATGCTGTTTCGTATGTGGCTTTGTCTGTGCGTTTGCATGTGGGTCAGCAATTCGGGTGTCGGGCAGTGCCGGGAAATAAAGCGCATACCAAAGGCTGGTGCGCTTGCGGTGTGTTGCCGGCGCACGCCGCAGGTTTTGTTGTGATTGTCGCTGTGCTTTGTGCTGTAGGTTCTGTTGCGCTTTTTTCGGTGCGTTTTGTTGTGCGCTTGGCTGTTCAGGGAGGCTGACTGGCAGCCTGTTGCCAGCGCGGGTACTGACGCGCGGTTTACCGGCAAGCGCTCTGCTTTGCCGGCGGCCTAGCATGGCAGCTTAATGCGCACCCGTCCCTGCTTGTGGCTGCCGCGTGCTTTCAACAGTTGCACGTCCATGTTGCGATAACCGGCTTCGGTGACGGGTGCGCTACTCAATTGTAACTGCAGCGTTGACGGTGAGTGTGCTGCCGGTCGCTGATGAAACAGCACTCCCAGCGTATTGCCTTCACGTGCAGCCAGTTGCAGACGGCGAATAACCCGGGCGCTGAGCCAGTTCTGCCAGGCCAGCACGAGGCCGCATTCCTGCGATTGCAGGGCTTTTTCAATGCTCCACAATGCCTGATTGCAGCTGGCCTGGGCCGGCACCACAAAGCTGTTGCGGGTATTGACGCCCATCTGGGCCAGGGCGGGCCCGTGTAGCGGGTAAGGTGGTGCAATCCAGAGAATGGAAGAGGATTGTTGCTGGCTGCGGTCCCGCAACAGCGGTGCCAACAGCTGTAATTCGCCGATACCAGCCTGTTTGTTGATGACTTCAATCAAACCGGCCTGTGGCCATGCTCCCCAGGGCAACAGGGCGTCGAGCTCGGCGTGGCCGGTACTTTGGCCTGCGCCGTTGTCGGTGATCTCGTGGTCAGCAAACAGGTCATCAGCCAGCAGCGAGTGGCGGGCGCCGGGGTTATCAACGGCGGTGTTGTGCTGATTGCTGCCGCGCCACAAATCCTGCGTTTGCTGCAGTAACTGGTCCACCTTGTGCTCCGGTGTGGGCGCGCTGATGTTTGTAGGGGCGGTTGTGTTCATGTGTTTGCTCCGGTGCCGGTCAATGAGTCAGGCGTCGTGGAGCTGTAAATATATACAGTATATTTATTTCAGGCAAGTGCCGATACAGAGATAAGGCCAGAAATTTAGTTAAAAAGGTGTAAAAATTTTGCAATCAAGCATTGTCAAGCCCTTATTATTATATTATTGTTCAGCACGTTAGCAGGTTTATCTTGATAACGTATTAGATGACAGGCTTAATTAGCTGGAAAATGGAATAATTAAAAATTTAAATAGTTAAAAGTAGCGGACATCTCATGAAACGCAAACCAGATATGCTATTGGTCGTTGTTGTTCTTTTTGGACTCAGTGTCCTGATTAGCGGCGTGGCGCAAAGCGGTCTTCTATAAATCGATAATTTACAAAGCTTTACGATTTTTGATGGATTTATACCGGCGAGGCGTTGCCAGCGCATCAAGCGGAACATCCCAGGCAGAAGGCGCAATTCCTTCTGCCACTTTCTGACACTCGTGACCCAGCCCTGTCAGGGCGGGCCGGCGACATTTGCCGCGCCTGAAGGCAAATGTACGGTCATAAAACCCCTTGCCCATGCCGATACGATTACCGGCCTCATCAAACCCCACCAGTGGCAACAGCACCAGATCCAGTCTGCGTGGTGACACGCTGTGTTTTAACGCCGCTTTTGGCTCCGGAATGCCCCAGCGGTTGTAGGCCAGTCGGCTGCCGGGCCAGATCCGGACAAACACCATGTGGTCATCTTTGATGGGGTGCAGTACCGGCAGATAACAGGCTTTGCCTTGTTGCCATGCCAGACGCAGTGCCGGCAGGGTAACAAGTTCGCCATCCACAGCCTGGTAAAAAGCAATATGACGGGCACCCTGCCAGAGCCCTGTATGGCGCAACTGTCGGGTGAGGCCGAGCGCGGCATGGCGTTGCTCACTGAACGAAAGTTGACGTCGCGCACGTCGCAGGCGTTGACGCAAGGCCTTGCGTGTTTCAGGTGATTGCTGCGGGATGGATGATGAAGGTTTCATGCATTGATCATGTCGGATTGATCAGGGGCTGCAGCGAGTGGAAGCCACCCAGAGTACCGCTGCCGAAATAGTCCTGAACCCACAGGTTCAGGTGGTGGCTCCAGCGATGTATCAGGCTTTCCGTCGTGCGGACTTGCTCAACAACATCATTGCGAAGAGCCTCCGGAGTAACAGATATCGGCTCAAGAACATTTTCAGCTGGCCTGTACTCCAGGTGACTATGAATCGAGTATATAGAAGTTATTTTGGGGTATCGAGTAAAAGCGGCAACTTTTTTGTAACAGCTTTCGTAACAGTGCCGGCCGGGGTACCAGCGGCAAGATTTACAGTTCGATCTGGCGGGCGTTGTGCAATGCGCGTTCGATTTTATCTTCCAGATATTTGATCTGCTGCGCGGTGCTGTGACGTGCTTCATTGATCTGACGATTTTTCTGCAGCAACTCGTGGGTAATATTCAGTGCTGCCATCACGGAGATTTTTTCCAGGCCATGAATCGTGCCGCGTGCCTTGATTTTGCGCATGTTTTCATCAAGGTGTCGGGCAGATTTGAGCAACGCATCCTGCTCTGACGGCGGGCAGCTGATCTGGTATTCGCGATCAAGGATCTTGACCACAACCGTGCTGGCTTCTTCCTGAAGATTGCTCATAAAGTTTTCACACTCAGGCGCTTTGCGACTGTTCCATGGATCTCAGACGGCTGAGGACTGATTCCAGGCGGCTCTTGGCCTGGCGGTTGTTCTCCAGTAGTTGCTGACGTTCCGTTTGCCAGTTATGCTGACTGGCCCGCAGCAACTGGTTTTCCTGCTTCATGGCAGCGCACAATGCGATCAGGGCATTGATTTTTTCATCAAGGGTATTGAATTGATCGTCATTCATATCGATTACGTACGCAGGAAGCCCCGCCGACCGGTTCCGTTACTGGACCCTTACTATAGAGAGCTGGTTGTAGGCGGTCAATAACGCGAGACACAATCTCAGGAAAATGTATGGCAAAAGCTAAATTACAGCACCCGCAGCGTGCCACCGGGGCCGATCTTTATGTGCAGGCCAGGAAGCGCCGCCGCGCCCTGATGGGCAAACTGGGCAAAAACAGTATTGCCCTGCTCAGCGCAGCACCCCAACGCACACGCAGCAATGACACCGAATATCCATACCGTCAGGACAGCGATTTTTATTATCTGACCGGCTTTACCGAAGATGATGCCGTGCTGGCCCTGATCCCCGGGCGCAAGCAGGGCGAAGTTGTGATGTTTTGTCAGCCCAAGGACAAAACCAAAGAGCTCTGGACTGGCATTCTGACCGGGCCGGAACAGGCAAAAAGCCGCCTGCTGGTGGACGAGGCTTACCCCATCGGCATGATGGATGAAATCCTGCCCGGCCTGATGGACGGCTGTGAAACACTGTATTACTGCATGGAACGTGAACCGGCTTTTGATAAGCGCATCAGTGGCTGGGTGAAAAACGTCCGCAGCCGGACACGCATGGGCGCCAAAGCACCGCAGCAGCTAATTCTGCTGGACCCGCTGTTGCATGAGATGCGCCTGTTCAAGAGCAAAGCCGAAATCGCTTTGATGCAGCGCGCGGCCGATATTTCTGCGCGTGCGCACAAGCGCGCCATGCTGGCCGCGCGTGAAGGTCGCCATGAGTATCATCTGGAAGCAGAGCTGGTGCATGAGTTCATGATGTCGGGCAGTCGCGCGCCCGCGTACAACAGCATTGTCGCCGCGGGTGCCAATGCCTGTATTCTGCATTACATTGAAAACCGGGACCCGATGCGAAACGGTGACCTGGTGCTGATTGACGCCGGTTGCGAATATGAATATTACGCCGCGGATATCACGCGCACATTTCCCGTCAGTGGCCAGTTTAGCGCCGAACAAAAAGCCCTGTATGACATCGTTCTCAAGGCACAGCTGGAAGCGATCGCGGTCACCCGTCCCGGCGTGCCCTGGGATGAACCTCACCATGTCACGGTCAGGGTGATCACCCACGGCCTGATCGACCTGGGCTTGCTGAAAGGGGATGCAGACAGGCTGATTGCAGACGGTGCCTATCGTGATTTTTATATGCATCGCGCGGGCCACTGGCTGGGCATCGACGTGCATGATGCCGGCAGTTATCTGGACAGGGATAAACCCCGGCGTCTGGAACCCGGCATGGTGACAACCGTGGAACCGGGCATTTATGTCTCGCCTGACAACAAAAAGGTTGCCAAAAAGTGGCGCGGTATTGGCATTCGCATCGAAGATGATGTGCTGGTCACCAAAACCGGCAACAAGGTATTGACCGACGGCGTGCCCAAAACCACCGAGGCTATCGAAGCGCTGATGGCGCAACGGGCATAGGCCTGCACGGGAACGGTGGGTGGGAACAGTGCCCGGAAACAGAAAGTACGGACCATGACAGACAAAAAACTTAACGCGGAATACGATATTGTCATTGCTGGCGGTGGCCTGGTCGGAGGCAGCTTTGCGCTGTTGCTGGATCAACTGGCCCGGCACAGCGACCTGAGCGTATTGTCTGTCTCTTATACACATCTGACGCTGCCGACGACTCCTTACGTGTAGA
>OJBX01000584.1_pt1 | contig 12009 bp, 10 predicted proteins | sample 1590751 | NCBI WGS metagenome assembly OJBX01 (sample SAMN05416780, study PRJEB24817) | seawater metagenome | isolation source: Sea water | place: Canada:Atlantic | collected 2013-07
AAAAATACTCTCTTAATCTAAGACTTTTTCTGTCCAATCTTTGGGGTGCACTTCCTTTTGAGATCACTTTCACGGGCAACGCCCAAAAAACATTTAAAGTCTTCTTTATCCCTTAAATGATCTCGATGCTTTGAATCGTCAAGACTCTGTTTGTAAGTGATGAGCTTTTCAGAAAGATCTTTATAGGACATCCGGCTGATTTCTCTTTCAAAGACCTCAGGCTTAAACTCTTGAATAAGGTCTTTATGCAAGCCTTTCAAGGACTCATTAACCTTTATTTCCCTAAAGGCTTTAAAATTGTCTTTAAAGGAATCTAAGTGTTCTCTATACTTTATCCCAAGCTGTTCTTCATAGTAACTTCGATCCTTTTCTCGGCCCATGATGTATTGAACTTCTCTTAAACGGGATTCTAATTTCATCTCAGGTTTAATACCCCGCATGCTTTCTCTAATTTTTTTAGATTCCTCAGGATATTTTTCTTCTAGTTCTTTAATAAAGCTATAAGACTCCTTGTCCTTATTTAAGGTTTCTCCTGTAGAGACTTTATAATGAGTTTTAAAGTCTATTGGGTCACTTGAAAGGGGTTTTGTAAGGTTTTTGATACTTTCTTGAATTTTTCTGACCTCTTCAGGGTATTTCCTTTCCATCTCTGCCTTCCAAGCATCTATATCAAACTTAGGGGCACAATTATCTTTATTGGTTGTTGATCCGTCTACCGATGAATCCCTGGCAAGTCCTTGAGATTGATTTTGAGAGGTTGCTTGAGAATTTTTTCTTCCATTGGCTTGCTTGGGGTTGGTTCCTTCTTCCAACTGAGACTTCTCTTGGGAAGGTGATCCAATGTACGTAGTCGGGTTATGGGTTTTGTCTCCATCTCTTAGCTCCTGTTGATTATTATTATGGATGGTTGTCTTGAAGAAACTGACTACCGCTTCAGTACCAGATTCCTTCAAGACATCGTTAAAGTCTTGCCCAATTCTATCAGGTTGGGCAAGGGTGATATTAATAGATTTTTCACCATATGATTGAATGACTTTCTCTATCCGTTGCTGTGTCTGACTGTTCTTCCCATCGTTGTCTCCAACAATCACAATATCTTTGCCAAAATAATCTGCTTTATCCAGGTTATGCAAACCCAATCCTGCAATAATATGGCCTTTGATACCTGCTTCTTTCAAACTTAAAGCGGTTTCAACCCCTTCGGCAACATAGACTTTGTCTTTACAAGACCCGTCACTTTTTTGAATTTCTACAAAGCTGCCAGAGATATTCCCAAAAGTCCGTTTATTAACCTTAATATCTGTTGCCTTATTACCCGTTTTTGGATCTAAGTATGTCACTTGGCAAGACGTTATCTCATTATCTTTATCTCTGGCGATTGAAAGAAGGCCAGGTTTGTAAACCTGATCTTTCTGGGAAATAGGCAAGAACCTTAAATCACTGCCTAAATCAGCTTCTTTAATACCCCGGTGGGATCGAAGATACTGTTCAGCCAAACTGTCCTTTATAGGTTGAGATAGCCTTACAAGCTGATCTACTTGGGCCTGTCCCTTTTCTAGTTTCTGTTGGTCTAATTTATCTGTTTCAGCTTGCTTAGAAGCTATCTTTTCTTTTAAGAGGTTTTGAGTTGAATCAATTCTATTTGAGTCTTTAAGACCTAGATAATCAGCTGCATAACGATAGGCTTCATGTTTATCCCCACCTTTAACATAAGAGGTCAGCCCAATCAGGTCCCCCTTCTCGCCTGACTTAAAGTCTTGCCATTGACCAGTACGACGATTCATACTGACCTTACTACCTTTTTGATCCCAAACCATTTCACGGGCATGACTTAATCGTTTTGTTTCATTACCCAAAAGAGACCTTGCATAGCCTTCAATGTTCACACTTAAGTGATCACGCACTTCTTTATAGTCAATTTGGTAAGAGCTTGAGGATGAGTTTTCATAAACCTGAGAAGCAGCCGTATCAGAATTGACATCTTGAGGCTCTTTTTTATCGTCAGACCGTAAATTTTGCCACAAATGGGCCCCTTGGTTATTATTAGATTCTTTGGCGTCAACTTTAGAGGCTTCATCAACTGATTTTTCTTGTTCCTTCTGGCGGAAGTCTTGTGACTTTTCTGCTTTGGTAACCTCATGACGATCTTTTTCTTCCTTAGGTCCAAGATCATAGAACTCGCTATTAGAATGGAATCTATCTCCAATTTTTGTTTTAACCCCTTTCAGGGTATCAACAACTTTATCTTTGAATGTTAAGTCTTTTGAGTCTCTTTGAACTTCTTCCAATGTTGCATACCGTAGAGAAGCCCCGCGTCCATCTTCCCTACTAATTTGAGCTATATAATGATCTAAAGATTTGGTTTCCTCTTTATTGACGTAAACACCTATATCTTTAGCAAAACGTGTTAAGGCAACATAATTATTTTTAGCGCCCCCGACGCGATCATGAAGGATGTAGGTCTTGTCTAGAGTCGCCCCTTGGGATTTATAAACGGTACCCGCATAGCCATAACGAAGACCCTGGTATTCAGCGGGGTCAAAGATCAGGTCTTTCCCATTATCAAGCTTAATCGTGATTTGGGTTTCATTGAGTGATGTAATTTTTCCTGTCCATCCATTGACAATCCCTAAGTCTTTATCGCTCTTAGCAAACTGAATAGAATCGCCAGCGGCAAATAAATAACTTCCCCGATCATTTCTGATCTCATAATCCTGGGCGGCAACCAATCCCCATTCTTTCATTAAACCACGCGCCGCTATATTCAAAGAATCCACATCAACGTTTCGGGTTGCCAGGATAAAGCGATTGCCAATCCTCATTTTGTTTTCTTGGCCTTGTCCAATAGAAGCCCTAACATCCTTAGCCCAGCCTTCCATGAGAAGAGCCTTAGCATTCGACTTATCTTGCTCCCAATGAATCTTGCCTTCTTGATCTAATACCCTAACAGCCCTATCAAACTTGCCATCAGCCAGATTAATTGCAACATCCTTTTGCCAACCATCCTGCTGACGTTTGATTTCATCAATAAGAACGGATCCATGACGTTGTGCAAGTTCTTCGAACATATCCCCACGTTGGATAGAAGCTAATTGGCGTTCATCCCCTACCAACAATACTTTTGATCCAAACTGTTTAGCCGCATTCATCAATTCAACATAGTGCTCTGTCCCAATCATGCCAGCTTCATCAATAACAATCAAAGACTGGGAAGGCAGGCTAAGCTTATTATTCATAACAGCAAACACAAACTTATGCGCCGTCATCGTAATATCAAACCCAGATCTTTTAAGATTGTTAGAAGCTTTATGGGTTGGAGCCAACCCAATAACTTGATAACCCGCCTTTTGATAGGCGTTACATATTGGACTTAAAACAGTGCTCTTTCCAACCCCGGCACGGCCTCGAATAATATGAAGCCCCCTCTTCTCGCCAACAACTGATTCAAAAGCAGCTCGTTGGCCTTTAGTCAAAGAATAGTCTTTTGTTAGATCTTTTAAGAGTTGTTTTTCAGGAACGTTAGTTTGTGCAACAGCTCCTTGGAGTATTTGGTCAGCAGCTTGCTGACTATTTAAAGCATTGTCTGTTTGCGCCGGCACTTCCTGCTTAAGCCCCTTTTGTGCAGCAAGCTGCTGCACAATAGATGCCTTACTATGACCCTTATCGATTGAGGTTGCAAAACGAACCAGCTTCTCTTCTTCAGAACGCACATGCTTGGTTGTAAGGAATTCTGTCTTTTCACCTGATTCTCTATCATATAAAGGCATCAATCCTTTGTAATCTAATATAGCTTCTTTAACCCCTGCCCGCTCTTCTTCTAATACATGTTTGCCAATAAACCAATCCAAGGTTGTTTTACTAAAGGTAGACCTTTGATTCATTAAATGATCCAAAACAATCTCAGGATCTTTAGAGGCTTCTTCATTAGCCTCCTTAATGATTTCTGCTCTTTGCAACGCATCATTCTCAATATTACGCATACGCACAGGGCCTAGGTGTTCTTGGGGAATAATACCTAAAGGATCAACCCTATTAGGCAACCCCTTTTCTTCAAACATCTTATTCTGAAGATCCCTGGATATCTCACCCCATAAATCTCCTTCCATAACCTTGCCTTTATAAAAGGTGCCATTAAGATCTCTAGCCTTTAACCGATTCAATTTTGTCCCACAGTCACTAAAGCGTCTGGTGGTAACTAATATATGCGCATGCCAGTTATTTTCCTTATCCCCATGAGGCGCATGAATATCGATTTGAGCTGCCAACCCCTTATCAACGAAGTTCTCTTTCACAAACCTTTGCGCAAATTCTATTCTAAATTTAGTATCAATATTGGTGTCATCAGGCAGAGCTAAAACCAGTTCTTTGGCTACTTGAGCATCTAACCTTTTTTCAGCTCTTTCAACAGCGTTCCAAAGATATGCACTATCCCTAAACTGGGTATCTGCCCCCTTAGGCAACATCACTTCATGATGGGCATTATCAACTCGATCAGAGAAATAATAGACGTTCCCAGTTCGCTCATCTTTAACCATAGAACGTCCATTATAAGATGCTGATCGACAGGAGTTTCCCCCTTCACTTCTCTTTATGATCTGACATCTTGCAAACTGAATGGCCATTAACCTAAAACACTTAATCTCTATTAGAAACTGATCTTCTTAAACTATTAATACAATACCTAAATATTACTTTAAGCATTTACATTTGTCAAAATGTATATTGCGTATGAATCAGTTCTAAAAGAACGTAATCCATAACGACTTGCATCGTTTTATCATATTTGTTATATTTATACTGTCCAATGATGTGGACCATAGGTTTGAATTGAACTCCCTTTGAGGGAGTGATGAATATCAATTGATGGATGAGAATATGTCAAAGACATTACAATCTAAAAAGCAAAAGTTAGAACAGCAAAAAGCCAAATTAGGCCTGCAAGAAGCAAGGCTGAAATTAATGGAACGTAAAGCCAGAACGCGTCGACTCATTGAACTCGGCGGTCTGCTAGCAAAAGTAAAATTAGACACGCAACCTAACAATGTTTTATACGGCATGCTCTTGGAAGCAAAAGAGAAAATAGATAAAAATGTCAAAGAGAATTCCCCATTAGAAAAATGGGCTAAAATAGGGGGAGAAGCATTCGCGGCTGAACAGAAAGATAAAGTTCCAGTCATCCTATCTTTTGACTCAAAGCCCCCTTCTGAGGCTCGTAATATAATCCGATCCCACGGACTGAAATGGAACAACATTCGTAAAGAATGGCATGGTCATGTTGAAGACCTCAAACAACTTAAAAATGATATTCAGGATTATGATTGCCAAATTGTTGAGATGGATTAAAGGGTTATTAAAATTTATAAAGGGGCTTTTTATGAAGAACGAATTTAATTGGAATGATTTAACTGATCATAAAAATGAAATTCAAAAGACTTTGGATTATTATATTTATGAGGCATATAATTGTTCTGAAAATTATTTATCAGGTTGCATAATGGTAGGATCAGCGATTGAATGTTATTTTTTGATTTTAATAAGTAATTATCCAGAAAAAGTAACTACCACTAAAAAATTTAGAGCATTACAAAATAGTAAAAACAAAAAACTTCTTTCAAAATGGGGTATCACAGATCTAATAACATGCGTAGAACAAGCTGAGCTAATCTCAAAAAAAGAAAATTTTAATAAATTAAAAAAAGAATTGGAAATTTCAAAAACTTTTAGAAACCTCGTTCATCCTAATGCACTTTTGAATCATTTTAGGGAGTTACATGAAAATGAATTGGAAAAATCTGATTTTTATAATTCAATAGATGGTTTTTCAAAAGGAGAGGGTTTTAAACCTTCATTAACCGATGTTTTTAAATATAAGTATTATCAAAGCATAAAAACTTTAAAAAAATTAGATCAAGCAATTGATAAAAAAATCTGGAAATTAAACATTTGAACACTTAATTCGCACAGAAAGTTTACATGAATAGTCGCCAAAAAATATATTTGACTGCCCAAAACCCATCTAAAAACATCTATCGGTTTTACACCATCTTTACATCTAAAGACCTTTTTGGCTTTACCTGTATACATACTTGTTACGGACGTACTGGCACAAAAGGTCGATTGAAATCTTATGCTTTTTTGGAAGAAAATAAAGCTGAAAGCTTCCTTAATAAACTTCTCAAAAAAAGAATGACTTCTTCTAAACGTATTGGCGTGGATTATAAAAACGTTTCTTAAATTTATGCAGGATCAGGAAGCGGGGATCTAGCTAATATATATGATAAAGAAGCATCAAAAGCCCCCTCGGAAACACCCCGAGATTCAAACCTTTCCTTTTCTCCACTCTTATATATTATATCTCTATAACGCGCTATTAGTTTTTCCGGCGTTTCTAATTCCTTTTGTCTTTTTTGGTGTGTAGTTTCTCTTATAGCCACACAAGCTGCTATTCCACCACAAACAAGAGCACCTAAAGCAAATGATCCGCTAGCTATTCTCTGAGTTTCTTCATCTTCTATAAAAGTTGAAAACCCTCCTGCTATTATTCCAAGGATAGAAGAGACCCCTCCAAAAATCCACGCACAAGTATTAGTCTTTCGTTCACCAATTCGGGCCTCATTATGTAATCGCTTAACTTCCTGATATTCATCAGGCCATGTTTCGTAAACAAATTTTCTAATTTCTACATTCAATTCCTCTCCCTCCAGTTTATCTTCTCCAGAAGAAAAACTAACTTTACTCCCCATTACTAAAAATAAAACAAAACTTAAAAAATAAATTGTGCGTATCATTACATTTCCTCCATTGTTTTTTTATCTTATACTTTTACACTTTTTCTGTGTACAAATCTGTTAGTAAAATCTCGAAAGCTTCCCCTCCCCTATAAGTTTCCATCACTGATTAATTTGAAGGCGGGTAACCTCGCGCCTATTCTGAATATAAAGGACTTGTCACCGCAAGCAGTTTCCCGAGCAAGTCCTTGACATTCATCGCCTTCGGTTAAGGGGTCAACCATGCCCTTTCAGGAATTTTGATTACTGAAAGGGCTTTTATTAAAAAGATTCTTCGAGTTTTTAAAATCCTCTTTCTTTGGCAACATAGGCTTGAATGGATTCTAATGTTTTATTGATTTCAATGCCTTCCTGTTCAAAACAATCCTCCAGATCACTACACATGACAGCTGTATCAACCAAACCAAATACATGAATTAAATATTTAGTATCGGGGGTTAAATGAGGTTCCTCGTTTGTTTCAATAATTTCCCATAGCATTAGTTGTGCCAATTTATATAAATCTTTTTGTTGAGCTTCTTTATTTCCTGATAGGTTTCCTATTTGAATACACATTAATTTTCCCTCCTTGTTATAAAAAAGCCCCATCCACAAAGTGGATAGGGCACATTTGTTATTTTTGAGTAACAACTTTCTTTTCAATAGCTTCCCTTAAAAGACCAACTGTATCTTGATTTGAAACAACAATATCTGTGTCATACCGTGTAATCTCATTTTTGTCTTTCCATACATTGGTCTTTATAGATCCTTCAATTAAGACAAGGTCACCTTTCTTAAGTTTTGAAACTGTGTATTCCAAAGCATATGGACTAAACACTTTTACCTTGTGCCAATCAGCTGACTTTTGAAGATTGCCATCTTTGTCTTTCTTTTTACTATCTGTAGCTATATTAAGTTCAGCTAACTTAATTTCACCATGTGTTTTAATAACTGGATCTTGTCCTAATAGTCCTACGATAGTTACCCTATTCAATGTTTTCATTTCTAAGTCTCCTTTTCTGTTAGTTAATTAAACATCTACGCTAGCCCTAAAGTGGGCTTCACATACTTTTGCAGTTTTTTAATAGGGGGTGAGAGCGTCAATATCAGATCAGGCGGAGGGGGATCACCCAATCTACAGGATCAGGGCCTTTAGGCCCGCAGGCCGAAGATTGGGGATACCGCCTGAACTGCCGTAGGGTAATATTGATGGTCGAGGGGGTTTACCCCCTATATTCGAAGAATATTATTCTAATTCTTGATATTTACTGGTGGCGTTATATATCTATAGAAAAGCCCAAAAAATCTAGAATATAACTGTTTAGAATCTTAATTATCTTTCCCTTAATTATTAGGGAAAACCTCTGTTTTTATTGATTTATTTTGTGTGGTTGTAGTATATTATATTAATTAACAACAGGTAACTTGTATAAAACAATTTTTTGACGTTCTTAATCCAACTTTAGTAGGCATTATCACCCTTAATATTGTGATTTTTGGAATCGTCTATTTAATTTTAATTGACATAGCGAGAATTGATAAATCCAAAAAAGGAGCTAGAATTATCAAGTTCCATAATAGCACACCCCCCATTCATATAGTCTGGGGATCTCTTCTGTATATATGTGCCGTATATTTTTTCGTTCTTATATTTCATGATTTCCATTCAAGCATGAATACAATTTTTATAGATGAATCTATGGAGGAGGCAAGCAGTACTCTGAGATCAAGTCTTTTCTCCAATATCACATACATCTTGCTTGGAATTTTTTTCTTGTGGCCGCCAATTTGGTATTTAAGAACAATGTATCTAGCAAAAAAGGGGAAAATTACTTTAATAAAACGTGAAAGAGGGGCTTTTTCTACAAATGTAGTCTATAAAAACATTGGGAGAAATATAATATTTCTTATTCTTGCATCCTTTATTTTGGGACACTTATTTTAACCCTAGAAAGCTTAATAATGAAAAATTCTACAAAATTCTTTAAGTCTGAGAAACGAATAGCTGGAGTAATTTTTATTGCAACGGTTCTTTCAACGTACATGCTTTTAAAAAAGGTATTTTTTGAAGGATATTCGTATGGAGACCCAAGAATTATGTTTTATTCAATTCCCTATACAAGTGTCCTAGCTTCAATACCTTCCCTAGTATATCTTATTAAAAACAGCACAAAAGGACTTACCTACGAACAGGTTGTTCCAAAAGCCATGGGACTTTTTACACTCTTGTTTCTTCTTGGACACGCAATTCAATTTTATTTTATTTATAGATTTTGTACCTTTAAATAAATTATTTTGCCTCTTTTTAATATTCAAGATCATTTATTTCAATTCAGCTGATCCGGATCATCCCCTGTAGACGCTTACGTCTAAGATTAACTGGGAAGGCTTAGAATCTAATATTTCAACCCCAAACGACCCTTGCCAGAATATAATCAAACTTTATCCCTTATATCCCAAATCCCCATTCTTCAGAGCCTACTAATTATTAGGGAAAACCTCTGTTTTTATTTAAAAAAAGGTAAATCTAAGGGGTGGCGCACTTCACATGTGAATGGGCCTTAGTAAAAAAACTTAAAAATATATTTTTTAATATGGTTATTTCTGATATTTTTATAAAAATTGTCTTTGTGGCGTAACGTATTAACATAGATTATCGTGGTTTTGAGGAGTTATATGAAACTTTCCTATTTAATAGTATATCTAGTTTTATACGTAGGCGCTGATTGTCTTGGCGCAGCGGCAGCCTCCTCTGCCTATGGCAGAGATGAAAGAAAAGAAACCAATGAGGCTTTTTGTCGAAGAGTCGCCTCTATCCATAATGATTTTTTTGGAAAACCTATTACAAATTCTTCTTCCCAAATTTTGCGAGAAGCATTTGATGATTTTAAAATTGCCTATGACACTCATGATGCTTCAACTGTAGAGGTTGATTTAGAAGGCCTCTCAAGCCAACAACGTATTCGGTTAATGATATCCATTACGAACTATAAGCTTTCCAAAAAACCTTCTCATACTGAACATTCTAATTCTTTCTGGGGTTTTGACCCTGAAACAACTAAAAATCAAAAAAAGCATGTAGATCTTATGCCAACTGTATTTGTATTTGGCGAGACTTCTCTCACTGTTCAAAATCAGTATTTTTATGTGTGGGATCCTAGAAAAAGAAAATTTGTATCTAATCAACCAGGTAATTTTTTTGCATATGAAATTGGGTCATATGATGAGGAATATGACGATATTTTAGGCATTTTGGCTGATTTACAAGACCTTCCAGACCCAATGCATGAAGAAGAAGAAAGAAGTGTTCTTAAGTCTCCTTTAGCAGTCTATATTTTAAGAGCCATTATTAACACCAGAAAGGGCTGGGCTTATACCTCTTCTGATATTGATAATGATATAGGGCAACAGCTTAAAAAGGAATTATCTGCTGATAATTTAGAAGAAATTTCCGAAATCATAAACCTATATAGCATGGTATTTGATTTAGAGATTGCGCGTAGATTAGAAGAAGGGGATATTTATCGATCCATGCTTCCTGTTGGTGTGGGCCTTGACTTAATAATGCAGCAGAGACATCCCTGGGAACATTTGTTTTTATCTGAATCCCGCCTTCATATTTTTGCAGGACATGGAGGGCTTGGACATCCTGAGTCACGCATAGAAAGCTTCTTAGCGTTGTGCAGATCTTCTAGAGGGGACTATTTGCGTGATAGTACCTTGCTTCGCAAACACTTAGTTGAATCCTATTGTAAAACAGATGAAGGAGATGAAAGCGATACAGAAGGCGATGACATATGGGTGGGCGGAACCGCTACTAGAAGGCAAAGTATTGTTTTGGAAGGAAGTACAGTACCTGTAATAGACACCAGGCGTGCTAGGACTTCGACAAACCCAACTCTAACAGGTATTCAACTGACGAGAGTTAGTGCAGAATTGGCCGGTCATAGGGCTACTATATTTCCTCCTGCAGCAGCAGAAAGAGGCGAAACCTTAATTTCCAGACCTGGATTAGGAACTTCCATCACTAAATCTGCATTTGTAAGGACAGATGGCCGCATTAAACGTCCAAGAGAGCCTGATGAGGAAATTATTATTGTGAGTGATGATAGTGATGATGACGCAGTAGATACAGTTAAAGATCCAGAAGCTAAAAGACCTAGGGACGCCAGCCCAGAGTCTTTATAAGAAAAAAGATTAGAGTCGTAAAAGATTACTTCTTCGAAACGCGTTGGTATGAATTATTGTGTGAAGGCAAAGAAGGACTGAAAAACAAGACCAGAAGGATAGGATAAAATCCTGTCCAGCCTCCTGGTCTAAACAATACAGTCCTCCTTATAAGAGGCTTTTGTCTTTATGCGTAAATACGTTCTTTTGTTAATAAGTTATTATCTTTAGAAGAACTTAATTGATAAAATGGGTTTAGTTCCCCATCATAAACCAATGAAATAAATTGATCATAGTTTGATTTTATTTCCCCAATAAAGGCCTTCCCATCATCCGTTTTAAAGTCAGGGGAAAGCTTTTGATACTGAAGTCCTATTTTACTTAGAAGTCGCTCAATGGGCTTAGAGGCCACAAATATCAACTTATTTACCTCATTTTCTAAACAAAACTCAATCATTGCTGCATATATTTCATAAGTCCCTTCTCTTATACTGTTTCTGCTAGAGATTAATCCAACAGGAGTTTCAAGACAAAACCGACTACTTTCCCAAATATGAGGATCTCTCTTTAATATTTGAGCAGGCACATATTTCGCAAAACTATCCTGCGTTAAGTTTTTAGAAACAGTTGGAATAAGTCGCATGCAACCTTTCACTTGCTTGTGTTCATCTAAGTAAATTAAATAGTGGGCCGCTTCTGTATCATACTGGTCTATTTCCATATTATCTTGACACTTAAGATCCCAGCCCAGTTTATCAACAAATATACGTTTTCGAAGCCTAAAAGATTCGTTCAAAATATTTATATATTTATGTTTGTTGTAGGGATGAATAAATAATATCATTTTTGCCTCCTTATTTTTCCTTACAAGAAAAACAATTATTCAGTTTCTTGTCCATTTGTAACTATGCGGAGGTTAAATTAGAATCAACTATTGGATGAGCCTATAATTCGTTTCCCCATTTTGCAACGAACCCAAAAGTTCGTAATACTTTATTTTTTCATTATTACTTTTATCTATGTAGCCTGTCTCTTATACACATCTCCGAGCCCACGAGACAGGCAGAAATCTCGT
>OJBX01000587.1_pt1 | contig 11957 bp, 10 predicted proteins | sample 1590751 | NCBI WGS metagenome assembly OJBX01 (sample SAMN05416780, study PRJEB24817) | seawater metagenome | isolation source: Sea water | place: Canada:Atlantic | collected 2013-07
GAGATTTCTGCCTGTCTCGTGGGCTCGGAGATGTGTATAAGAGACAGCCTCCAGCGTCAGTGAGTCGCTGCGTTGCCAGGTGGCAATGGCGGCTATCTCGGTACGCAGTTCGTTAACTTTCGTGGTGGACTGCGGCAGGGCTACGTTCTGACCATCGACAGTAAAATTTTGCTCGGTGTCCAACACATTGTAGGCCAGCTCAGCACTGCTCTCCACTTTCATCCGGTCAGTGGGCTGCCAACGCAACACACTGCGCACAATGGACTCTCCGGTTTCACGATCGGTGTTAAACCGTTGCAAGGTTGTGCCCATCAACGCAGAACTGGCGCTTTCAATACGGCGTTGATTCTGAATCAAGCGAGCTTCCAGCGTCATGGTCTCCGACAGATTCTGCTCGGCCCTGACCCCCAGGTCGGCATCGCGGTTTTCCTGGGCAAAATCAAAGTGGCGCTGTGACGTCGGCGCGACATACTGCGTCCACTCTTCAAAGTCATTGATACTGGCGCCGCCGGTAATTTCCAGCCGGCCTGCTGCCACGGGCGCGGCCCAGTCCGCACGACCACTCCAACCACCACCGTCAAACTTGTTTTGCCGTTGCTCGATATCCGTGACCTGGCCGCTACCATCGCGCCGCACCAACGTGCCGGTTCCGGTTGAATCGTTGATGGAAAGGCTGCGGCCGATATTAAACCCCCAGTTTGTGCCGCTGTCGCTGCTACTGAACTCGTAGCGCCCGCTCGGAAGAGTGGGACCTCTTTCAAAGAAGTAAGTGCGCGCCAACAGGGATTGCTGCCGTGTCGCTTCATCGCTGAGTATCACATTGGCGACAACACTGTGACCCTGCATGTCGATGCCCGGCGCGCCTCCACGTATCAGTTCAATATGTGATACCCGACCTGCCTGAATGCGACCGAGCACAGATGAGACATTGTCAGTTTTGGACGCCGGCCGTGCGCCATCGATCAACACATTACCGCCGGCGCCAGCAAAACCACGGACATTATCACCGTTGTCGAGCTGAAAGCCTGGCAGGCGCTCGACCATGTCTTCCGCCGTCGCGGGGCTGGAGGCGGCAAAGAAATCCGGGTTGTAGACCAGCACCGCATCACGTACGACACCTTGTTGTTTTTCTAGTTCCTGTGCCTGCACGGTCAGGCCTGGCAGGACAGCTAACAAAACAAGTAAAACTAAGTGTAATTTCATTGGTTTTTTCCTTCGTTAATTTTCAATTGCGGTTGTTGCTATCACCAAATCCGGGGCGCAGGAATCCGCATCGCAGCATCGCTGCGATCGGCATGGTTGAGTTCAGGGTTAAAGGGTGCGGGCTTCCCTGCCCGCAGAGGAGGGATCAGTTGGCGTGTAACTCCAGACGGCCGCTGACTGAGCTCATCTCGACAATGCCGGTTCCCTGTCCGGTGGAGAAATCGAGGCTGCGTGCCGGCCCGAATCGGGCGCGAGCGACTTCATCATCTGTAATATTGTTAATGATATTGCCACCGGCATGGCTTTCCAGATTGAATTGTGCATCGATATTACCGGGCAAATTCAGGATTATCTCACCACTGACAGTGCTGCCGATGATGACGGGTGAGATTGCTTCAGTCAGCATGACTTCGATGTCACCGTTGACGCTGCGCAGGGTGAGCTCACGGGTTCGTCTCAGTTGTGCCTCCACTGAACCATTAACCACGGTCACTTCCACTTCTTCGGCAGCGCTGGTGATGTTCAGCCCGCCATTAACAGCTTCATAGTAGGCGCGACCTTCTGATCCGGTATCGCGTATATCACCATTGACGGTCTGCAGATCTATGCGACCGCTATTGTCAGTGCTTCTGATATTGCCATTGACGGTGCGCAGATCAACGCGATCGGACAGGCCGGTCGCGGTGATATTACCATTCACCGTGTTCACCTCACTGCCACCTGCGACCCCCGAGATATCAATGTCAACGTTGACCCCGATAAAACTGACGCGACTGCCTACGGGCACTACCATCTCCAGGTCTGACTCTTCCGCCCGGCGAGCCCTGCTGCCATTGATGTTTCGGGGCATCAGCACTTCAAAGTAAGTGAAGCCACTGTTTGAACGCAGCTCATAACCTTCTGCAAGTTCGTCCAGCGTACCGGAAACCCGGAAGCTGTTATCGTCTCCAATACGAATAGCAACATCACCCCGCATGACCTCTATTTCAAAGCTTTCGTTGGCACCAACCTGCCGGACCTCATCAATGACAACTGGCGCTTCTGCTGCTGACAACATCTGCATGGTGATTACTGAAAATGTCAGCGCTGCTGCCCTGATCCATGACTTTGCTGAATTCATAATTCGTCTCCTGAAAAATAATCGTTGGCATCGACGCGACCGATCAGCCGCAGATAATCAATTTGCTGAGCGTAAAGGCGCTGCATCTGTGCAAGCAGTTGTGGGTCGTCCGGATAATAGTCCAGTGCGGTACTGACCTGACCAATCGCACTGTCCCAGGCGGCCATCTGATATTGCCAGTCACCAAAATTTCTGCTGCCTGGCATCAATTGACTTAACTGTTCAGCTTTGATGGGCTCAAACTGCTGCGCGATAACTACCTGTGCTGCGACTGCCTCTTCTTCCACTTCATCATCACCGCCGGCTATTGCCGGTCCGGTGTTTTCCGGCACCAGTAGAACACGCCATCCCATGACCAGCATCAGGGTCAGTGCGGCCGCGACAGCCATTGGCTGATTTAACGCGGACAATCGGCGCTTTCTGACAGGCTCCCGTGCTGGCAGCTGGTCAGCGAGTGATGACCATAGATCGCGCTCCGGCTGAAGGTCGCTCGGCAGTGCATCTATCAATTGATCCAGTTCTTGTTCAGTCTTCACTCAGGAAACCTCTTAATAACTGCCTGGCACGGTGGTACTGGGACTTGCTCGAACCTTCGGCAATGTTCAGCAGCGCTGCAATTTCATTGTGCTGATGGCCTTCCAGTGCAAACAATACAAACACTGCTTTCGCCTGAGCTGGCAGACGCTGTATGGCCTGCTCAAGATCCCGAGCCCCGCCCACACTGCCACCGTCAGTGGCAGCGCCAGCATGTTCCACCCACGCATCCATCTGATCCGGGGCTACAAACGTCAGCCGTCGGTCCCTTCGCCAACAATCAACCGCCGTGCGTGTCGCTATCGTATGCACCCAGGTGGCAAAACTGCTGTCACCTTTAAAATCGGGCAGGCGTTGCCAGACCTTAACAAATATTTCCTGACAGGCGTCTTCAGCTTTCTGTCGATCACCGAGCAGACGCCAGCACACCGCATACACGCGCCCGATGTGTTGCTGATACAGCCAGTGAAAAGACTGACGGTCTCCTCCCTGTGCCAACTGTATGGCTTTGGTAACGTGTGCTGACATGAACCGATTGTATTCCCTGTTTGCTTAGTTAGACGGCAACGGACGCCATAGGGTTTGAATCAGCGGAAATTATCTTACCTGGGAAGGTGAGATGCCGGAACTTAACCTGGGGTATGGCAATTCCGGGGCCAGAGGTGGCGTAGCATCAACGTCAATGGCGTCCGGCTCAAGCCTCACGCCGGCGGGGTAATGACCCGGCTGAATATCCCCGAGCGCAGACCAAGCCAGAGCATTATTGCCCCACCTGAGGCCAAAAACAGATTAACGATCAACGCGGCGCCTCGCAGCGCCATGTGCTGGTAGATCAGCGTATGCACAAGCACCAGCATCAACAACAGAATGCCAGCCAGCAATTGCAGCAGCGACGTGCTGCGCAAGTCATTGTTGACCGCTTGCGACAGTGCAATGCAGGCCACCAGCACCAGCCAAAGCGTCGTCGTAGCGGCCAGGCCAGTCAATACAACCGGCAACGCACTGCCAGCAATGGCGACCGGCGTGCCCCAGACCAGCCCGATCCAGAGATTGTTGAGTGCGTCCCGGGTCTTCCGCCGTGCCAGCCAGATATTGATACCACTGACACACACCACAGACAACGCCAGTCCAAACACGCCATACAGAAACAGTATCGGCAAGCCACCGAATTCACCGAAATGCAGCCGGAATACCGAAAATATCGCTTGCCGCCCAACAGAACCGTCGGTGTATCCGGCTTTGCCAAGATACTGCCCAGCGTGATCAAAACGATACTGCTCGGCATAGATCAGGCGGCCTTCGTGTTCGGCGCCTATGATCATGTATTGCTGCGGCGTATTGGCTTCCTCAATCGTGACGTAAAATGGTTTGGCGTCAGGCGCAACAATGGCCAGTTCATTCAGAGCCGCCTCCAGGTCCATCACCGCGACTTCCTGTTGCAGTGCCGGCGCTGCCCCATACACTTCATCCACAACACGGCCAGCATTGCCTTCGAACAAGGCGCTGGCAAAAAGCATGTTCATCAGCACGGCGATGCCAAAGTACGCCCCGGTGACGGCAATCACCAGATGGAAAGGCGCGCCCCAGACACTGAGCCGATTGTGCAGGTCGGTCTGCTGCAGGCGCCGGGAGCTCCCCCAGCGCAGACTGAACGCATCGCGGATGATATTGGGGTGGGAAAACAGACCGGAGATAATAAGGCCACAAAGCATGGCACCGAGTATGGAGACCACCACCATGCCAAAACTGCTCGGCAAATGCAGGTAGACGTGAAGATCTGCCAGCATCGTTGTCCACTGATGGCTGAGATCGTCACCGCGACTGCCGTCTTCGTTCAGATACCAGGCGCCTTCGCTGGAGAACAGCGACGCGCGCGGCTCATCAGGGCGCGGCAACATCAACAGAATGTCGCCGCCGACGTCGGGGGCAATCTCATGCAACTGATTGTAGACCAGCCCGGCGGTTTCAGCTGACATGGACTGGAACTCGGCTACGTCGGGTTGCTCCCAGCGCTCAAGGTATTTGGTAAACACCACAATCGTGCCAGATACGCAGATCAGATACATCAGGGCCCCGGTCAGCAGGCCCAACCAGGAATGGCTGCTGATGGAGTTCTTGACCAGCGAGGAAGGCAACGAAAGCTTCATTGTCGATTATCCGTATAAAACCAGGAAACTGACCAGCATTGCCAGCGTGAACGTCAAAGCCGGCCAGTACGATTTCGGCACTGCGCATGCCCACCAACAGGCCACACCCCAGACAGCAGGCATGGCATAGAGTGTCAGCACCAGCCTGTCGCCCTGCTGCCACGGCAACAGCTGTGCCAGTGCTGTTGTGGCCAACGCCGAAGCAGCACCTGCCAGTGGCACAACCACAATAAACAGCCAGCATTGGCGGGCAAATGCACTGGCATTCGGAAGCGCCAGGCCTGCACTGGAGGCTATTGCCGGCCGATCGGAAAGCTCGCGACGGGCCGCTCTGTCCGGCGATCGTTTACGGGCGTTAAACAACACCAGCAACCACGCCAGCACGGCGCTGACCAGAAAAACCTGAACAACACCAAACTCGACACCACTGGCAAGCGTCCATACCCACATTGCCAGCGCCAACAAGGCCCAGGCTGCCGGCACACGCCATTTTTTTGAATCAGCGCGGTCGCGCCAGGACAGGTAAAGGAGGCCAACTCCGGCGCCGTTTAATAACAATGCAATAGCTGCCACTGTCAGCATTTGACGTGGAGCTCGCGGCGGCACAGTGAAATAAAAGCAGGCAAAACGGTGCCGAGCTTGTACAACATGTCATAACCTGAGGAGGTGCGGATTTATTGCCCGGCATGAGCAGGGACGTATATACGCCAATAATAATGATATTAATTCTTATTTGCAACAAGCCCGACAACAGAGACAACAATTGAGTTGGTGAATTTGCGGTATCATGCCCACCTCACTTCCCAGACAGGCAAGCTTCACACATGGCCGCCAAATCAACCATATTTAAGGCAACGTTGCAGATATCCGACATGGATCGGCACTATTATCAGGAGCACAGCCTGACCATTGCGCGACATCCGTCCGAAACTGATGAGCGCATGATGGTCCGCCTGCTGGCGTTTTCGCTTAACGCCCATGAGCGCCTGGAGTTTGGCCGGGGGCTGAGTACGGAGGATGAAGCGGATCTTTGGCAGAAGGACCTGACCGGTGACATCGAACACTGGATAGATGTCGGCATGCCCGACGAACGCCTGGTGCGTAAAGCCTGCGGACGCTCACAACAGGTCACGGTCTATTGTTATGGTGGGCGCATTGCCGAGATGTGGCATGAGCAGCACAGTGCGCAGTTTAACCGTCAGGGCAATCTGCGTATCGTCAACCTGCCACTGGAGCAGACACAGGCGCTGGCGCTACTGGCGCAGCGCACGATGAACCTGCACTGTCTGGTCCAGGACGGGTTGGTGTCATTCAGCGATGATACTAGCGCCGTCGATCTGGAACCGGTGTTGTTGTACCCGGCTCAGTAACCGAACCAGACCGCCCCGATCAGGATGACAGAGCTGGCCAGGAACAACTTCAGCATCAATGGCATCAGAAAGCGAAACCAGCGATCGTAGGGAATACCGGCAATTCCCAGAATCCCCATCAAAATGCCGTTGGTGGGAATGATCATATTGGTGAAACCATCCCCGAACTGATAGGCGAGCACCGCTGTCTGCCTTGAGATATTTAACAGATCCGACATTGGCGCCATCAACGGCATGGTCACGTAGGCCTGACCGCTGCCAGAGGGAATAAAGAAGTTCAGCAGACTCTGCATCAGCAGCATGCCAACCACCGCCAGTTCGGCGCCGACCATGGTCAACGGGACGGACAGACCATGCACGATGGTATACAACACTTCGCCGTCTTCCAGAATCAGGGCAATGCCTCGGGCCATACCAATCAACAGCGCCGTGGCCGCCAGATCGGTGACACCTTTGGAGAATGCAACCGCGGTATCGTCCGGGCTGATACGGGCCACTACCGCGGTGATGATGCCCAGCGCCACAAACAGGGCACTGAGTTCGGTAAGGTACCAGCCGTAAAAAATGACACCCGCCACCAATGTCATGATACCCAGCATCATGACCAGCAACACCAGTTTGCGGGTCAGCGTCAGCGGTGGATATTGGTCGGCAGAGACATCTGCATGTTCGTTGCGCAGGTCATAAACCAGACTCGCACCCGGATCCGCCTTGACGCGCTGCGCGTAGCGGTACACATGATGGAAACCCAGCAGTAACAGTGGCAGAAATATTGCCAGTCGTAACACAATGCCGGACCCCGGTGGCAGGCCGGCAACGTCCTGCGCCACCATCACAGTAAATGGATTCATCGCAGCAGCACCGTAGCCAATGCCGTAACCCACAACCAGAATGCCGACCGCGGTCATCGCATCCAGGCGCATGGCCAGACAGAACGTCATCAGCAATGCCACCAGGGTTATAAACTCAACTGCCATACCGAAGGTGCTGGCTCCCACGGCAAACGCAAACATGGGAAAGAATATCAACAGCCCGGTGCGCGTACTGAAGCGCTGCAGAATTCGACCCAGAAGCGCTTCTATGGCGCCCGTGTGGCGTATCACCGCCAACACGCCACCCACAATCAGAACAAAGAAAATCACACCCTGCGAATCGGCCATGCCCCGGGGCACGGCCGTGAGCAGATCCACCACGCTGAGCGAAGGACTGTCCTCGAGCAGGGTAAAGGTGCCGGGAACCACCAGTTCCCGGCCCGCTTCATTCAAGGTTGTGTCAAATTCCCCGGCCGGCAGTACCCAGGTGATGACCAGGGCCAACACCTGCATGGCAAACAGCAGTACCAGCGTATTGGGTACCTTGAAGCTTCTCACTGTGGCTGCAATCCGCGGCGGCGCAACATGTGTTCAATATCAGGCAGACGCCCGGCAAAGTCCTGATACAGTTGCATGGCATCGACGCTGCCACCGCGTGACAACAGGGTATTGCGGAAGCGGTCACCGTTCTCACGCGTCATGCCACCGTTCTCCCGGAACCATTCGACAGCGTCCGCATCCAGCACTTCACTCCAGATATAAGAGTAGTAGCCGGCAGAGTATCCGCCCATGATGTGGGAGAAATACGGTGTGCGATAGCGCGGTGGCACTGGATCATAGTTCAGACCAGCCTGCGCCAGAGTATGCGCTTCGAATGCCATGACCGCGTCGGCATCCGGAATTTCGCCGGGGGGCAACTGATGCAGAGCCTGGTCGATAATGGACGCAGCCAGGTACTCGGTAGTGCCAAAGCCCTCGTTGAACTGTGCAGCCTCCAACACACGATCCAGCAGATCCTGCGGAATGCGTTCGCCGGTCTCGTAGTGCAGGGCGTAATTCTCCAACACGTCGGGCCATGTCGCCCACATTTCATTAACCTGCGACGGAAACTCTACAAAGTCGCGCGGCACAGAGGTGCCGGCAAAACGTGGATACTCAACATCAGAGAACAGCCCGTGCAGTACATGGCCGGTTTCGTGGAACAAGGTGGTGACTTCATCAAAGGTCATCAATGTCGGCTCGCCCGCCGGTGGCTTGGTGATATTCAGATGATTGCCGATCACCTTGCTGCCACCGAGCAGGCCGCTTTGGGTGTTGTAGCTGTTCATCCAGGCGCCACCGCGTTTGCTGCCGCGCGCATAGAAGTCGCCCAGCATCAGCCCAAGCCCGGTGCCATCCGCATCAAACACTTCCCATACCTGAACGTCAGGGTGGTACGTGGGCAGATCATCGCGTCGCTCGAAACTCAGGCCGTAGACCTGTTCGGCTGCATAGAAGACGCCGTTGTCCAATACGTTATTGAGTTCAAAGTACGGGCGCACTTCCGACTCATCGAATGAGTACCGTGCCTGACGTACTTTTTCAGCATAGAACGCCCAGTCCCATGCCTGCAGTTCGAAGGGCTCTTCGGCGGTTTCATCAATGACGCGTTTTATTTCCTCGCCTTCCAGCCGGGCGTTGGCAACGGCCACGGGCGCCAGACCTCCCAGCATCTGGTTAACCACCACTTTGTTACCGGCGGTCTGCTCAGACAGGATGTAGTCTGCATGAGTTTCATATCCCAGCATCTGAGCACGTTCGGCGCGCAGCTTCAGGGTGTCCGAGACAATCCCGGTGGTATCAAACTCATTACCGCGACTGCCACGTGCCACCGACGTTTTCTGGATGCGTTCGCGCAGTGCACGATTTTCCAGCGACGTCAGTGGCGGCTGGCCACTGGTATTGCGCAGCGTGATTACGTACTTGCCATCTTCGCCACGACTTGCCGCTTCATCGGCGGCCGCCTGAATCTGGGCATCCGACAGACCAGCCAGTTCTTCGCGCGTGTCGACCACAACGGCCGAGGCGTTAACTTCTGCCAGCACGTTCTGGGAAAACTGTGTGCTCAGACTTGCCAGTTCGCTGTTGATTTCCCGCAGGCGTTCTTTCTGGGTTTCATCCAGCTGTGCGCCGGCACGAACAAAACCGGTGTGGTATCGTTCCAGTAATCGGTCAGACTCAGGGTCCAGTGCCAGCTCTTCGCGCTGTTGATACAGGGTGTCGACACGGGCAAACAGATCCGGGTTCAGCGAAATCGCATCACTGTGCGCAGCCAGTTTCGGCGACATTTCGCGTTGCACGGCCTGCATGTCCGGATTGGTGTTGGCACCGTTGATGTTGTTAAAGATGCGGGCCACGCGCGTCAACTCCTGACCTGAACGCTCAAGAGCAACGATGGTGTTTTCAAAGCTGGCTGATTCGGGGTTGTTTGCAATTTCCTCGACCTCTGCCAGCTCCAGCTCCATTGCACGCTCGTAGGCCGGCAGAAAGTGCTCATTGCGGATCTGGTCAAAGGGCGGCATACCATAAGGCAGATCGCTGGGCGCCAAAAGCGGATTGGTGTCGGCTTCCATGGCAGCCGGGGGCGTGTTGTCCTGCATGTCCGTTTCTGTGACGGCGGTCTCATTGTCGCCACAGGCGCTCAACAGCAGGCTGAAACCCACAACAGGAAGTAGTGCCGGCTTGATAGCAGATTTAAGCGATGCTAATGAAGCAAGCGGCGCAAATGAGGACAGTCGACTGGTAATTCTGAGAACAGGTTTCAAATCAGGCTCCTGGGATAGTGGAGTGGGTTGACATCGAGGGCGCCTTGATGAGCGCCAGCGTTGTTGATGGCATTGATTGTTGATGGCATTGATTATAGCCATGCTAAAGGCTTCAAGCATAGTTAAGCCAGAGGCCGGACCCAAATGGACCCGGCATCGAGTATAAAAGGCTTTAGCAGACACTACCACTCCAACATCATTCACCCAAAAGCTCTGGGTCGTGGCGCTGGCTCACGGCACCGTGACTGAGCGTCGGTACAGATGCCAGGTGGCATGACCAAGAATCGGCACAACAATGCCCAGGCCCACAAACAGTGGCAGCGAGCCGAGCAAGACCAGCCCGACGACAATGAGATACCAGGCGGCCATCGCCTTCCAGTTTGTCTGCACTGTACGCAGTGAGGTCATCAGTGCGGTTCCCAGGCCTGTTTTTTGTTGCAGCATCATCGGCAGCGAGACAACTGTCGCCATGTAAACCACGACACTGTAGATAAAACCGATGAGCGTACCGGTTGCCAGCAATTGCCACCCGGCCGGCGTCAAGAAGATCTGTTGAATCATGGCAACGACATCAGCCGGTGCCCGTTCAGCGAAAAACACGCTGTAGAGCAGCTCTGCCGTCATCAGCCAGGCGACGAACAGAGCGGCCAACAACACCCCCATAATCGCAATCCCGCCGCGAGAGGGCGCTTTTGCCACATCGAGCACGTGGTACCAGGAATAGTCCATGCCCAGTTCCCGGCGCCGGCTTAGTTCATACAGGCCGGCGGCCGCCAGTGGGCCTATTAACGCCAGTCCACCGACCAGCGGCAACAGCAGGGGCAGGAAATTCTCACCCAGGCCGATCATGGCAGCAAACAGTGCTATCAACAGGTAGATCAGGGTCAGAAAAACCCCGTGGGTGGGTTTGGCTTCAAAATCGGCCAGCCCCTGACGTAGAACCGAGCGAAGTTCGGCGGGCTGGACAGTATGGATGACAGGCGTCTCACTACCTCGGGCGTCTGCAGATACATCGGTTCGCGCACTCATTGGCATTCTCCTCAGATCACAGCTTTCGGGTTGCTTGTTTGGCTCCTTTTTTTACTTGGCTCCTTCTTTGTTTACAAGGACACCATATCACAAGACCTGTTCGATGTAGCGAAAGTTGCAACGGCTGTAGGCCTGCCCGGAAGCCGCCGATGTACGCAACAGATCGATGCCACGGGTATCTCCCTGTGTTGTCCGGGTCTGGGACTCGGCAATGGTGAAGGTCAGGCTGTCACCATGATCAAAGGCGACACTGAGCTGAGTGCCCTCTGTCTGCCAGTTGCCGGCGAGGAAAACGGAGGTGTCACTGCCGGCAGCATCATCCCATTCGTAGATCTCGAGCATCGCCAGACCGTTCGCTGACAAACTGAGCTCGGCATCAATGCTTTCACATTCGCTCATGTAAACACGGGCCAGCTTTTCGATATTCAGATCAACGCTGCGGACTTCCGCCTGTCGCCGGGTCGCGATTTCCCGGCTGGTCAGGTACAGCCCGATGTTGTCGTCGGTATAGGAATGATTGTGCACGGAGTGGGACTCAACATGGACATCCGTCAGGCCGTGCCGCTGAAGCACATCCTCCAGGGCGTGAATGGTGGCCTGGTCGCGAACAACGCGCGGCATCACTATCGTAGGGTGCGTGATGCCGACGGGCACTTCGAGGTCCCGCAACTGCGGCGACAAGCCCAGCCCGGCAATATCACCGGCCAGGGCCCTGAGCTCCGACTCAGTCAGGCTGTTATTGAACACATGCACTTTATTGGCAGCGCAGCCGGCAAGCAGCAACAGCAACAGCATCGACCTGATCATGACCATTCCGGCAAACCCTCATGTGCTAATTATTTAACATAATGCTAATATATTAACACCTGAAGGATGAGTCAATCACTTATGGGGACGGAGGGGATACTTTTTGATCAAAAAGTATCCCCTCCGTCCCC
>OJBX01000590.1_pt1 | contig 11848 bp, 4 predicted proteins | sample 1590751 | NCBI WGS metagenome assembly OJBX01 (sample SAMN05416780, study PRJEB24817) | seawater metagenome | isolation source: Sea water | place: Canada:Atlantic | collected 2013-07
CTACACGTAAGGAGTCGTCGGCAGCGTCAGATGTGTATAAGAGACAGACCCCAACCCCAACCCAAGCCGGAGTTATACATTGAGAAAAACATCAGCTTTAGCAGCAGTCGTATTGGTAACAGGTTTTGGTGCTTGCGCAGCTAGCGCCCAGGACAAGTCGTTCACAGACGGACTTACTGACAACTGGCAGGAACGCTCTTATGCCCAGCTCAAGCTTGGCTTTGCCGACCTTGGTCTATCAGACAGCGCAATGACCTTAACTGGAACCTACGGCCTTGAGCTGGCTCACATTCACCCTCAACTTTCAGCTGAAGCGGACCTGCTTCTGACCCTGGCGGATGCTGAAAGCAAATTCTCAAGCTCCATGGGTAGCACTACAGTTGAGGCCAGCGTCTTCGGAATGGGTGGTTACCTGGTTGGGAGTTATGATCAGCTACCCGTTGAGAACCTGGTTCCTTACGCACGCATTGGTATTGCCTACACCAGTGCAGAAGTTAAAGCCTCGAATGGTACCGCCAGTGCTTCCGGTGACGATAGTACCTTTGGGCTGGGGCTTGGTATCGGTGCCCGCTACAGCTTGAATGAACAATTCGGTGTTTTGGCGGAGTTCAACTCAACCGAGTACGACGTATGGAACGTTGGTGCTCACTACAAGTTCTGAATACAAGCCATGACAAGAACCCCGCCAGAGTGCGGGGTTTTTTGTTTGCCCGGCGAAGCCGGCAAACCCGTCCGCCTGAAAGAAGGCGGAGTCACCCCGACTGAGGGGAAGACAATCCGATTGGCAAGGGCGTCACTGGCCAACGGTGGGGTCTGAAGGAAGCCATAGGAAGTTAACGGTACACAACGCAAGTGAACCTGCTTCGGCAGTCCAGGTGGGTGAGTGTGCAAAATAGCGCGACGCCCGATACTCAGTCAGACCTGTGCTGTGTTTGAGGGTGGCATCGTTAACAGGGAGCCGGTGCAGTAACCGGGGAAGCCTGACACCGGATCCGGCGGTGCCGGAGGCTGTGACGCAAGGTGAGAGCCAAGGTCATGGCAGGTGCGAGGTGGCAGATGAAGCCGTAGTAGTGACGAAGTTCCGGCCTGAGAAGCCTGGTAACAGTGTGGAGGTCAAAACCGGAACGACCGCTGGCGGAGGATCAGCGGACCGGGCAGGGCCAAAAGCCCTGGGCGGATGCGAAGGGCGGAAGTCATTAACGAGAGTGGCGGACGAGGAGCGAGAAGGTGAACGCTGCGTTCACAAGCTGCCCGACGGGGCAGGGACGTGCATTGAGGTGCTGTGGGAACGCAGTGGCTTCGGTGTTCTCCGAGCGTGGGAGTAGAACGATGCCGTGGCGGCAGATTGCCAGAGCGCTAGTACCCGGACGGGTCGTTTGAAGCACACCAGCAGCCAAGCCAACCCCCGAAGCCGCCATCACAGAGATGAGCAGGCATGAGGAAATACTACAGTCTGTACGGGCATCTGCTGTCAAAACAGCGCCTGTATGAAGCCTTCAGACACATCAAACGCAACAAGGGCGCGGCCGGAATCGATGGGCAGAGCCTGAGTGCGTTTGAGGCGGATCTGGAGGTGGAGCTGTCGTGCCTGTTGCTCGAGCTGAAGGAAAAGCGCTATCGGGCGCAGCCAGTCAGACGCGTAGCCATCGCCAAGGATGACGGCGGTGAGCGTCTGCTGGGCATTCCGACGGTTCGGGACCGGGTGGTGCAACAGGCGTTGCGCAGCATCATCGAACCGATCTTCGAGCCGGACTTCCACCCGTCGAGCTACGGGTACCGTCCGGGACGCAGTGGTCACCATGCCATTGGCAAGGCGGAGCGGTTCATCCGCCGCTACCGTCGTGACTGGGTTGTGGATATGGACCTGTCGAAATGCTTCGACACGTTAAACCACGATCTGATCATCCGCCAGTTCCGCCAACGGATCACGGACGGCAGTGTTCTGTCACTGTTGCGCCAGTGTCTGGAAAGCGGGGTGATGGTGGGGTACCACCTTGAAGACACGGAGCTGGGAAGCCCGCAGGGCGGCGTGATCAGTCCGCTGATTGCGAACGTCTATCTGGACGCCTTCGACCAGTTCATGAAGGCGCGGGGTCACCGGATCGTCCGCTATGCGGACGACATCCTGATCCTGTGCGGTTCACGAGCGGGCGCGGAGAATGCGTTACGGGTGGCCCAAAGCTACCTGGAAGGGAAGCTGAAGCTGACGGTTAACGCCACCAAAACCCACATCGCCCACAGCGATGAGGGGGTGAAGTTCCTGGGCGTGGTGATCCACATGAACTACACCCGCATCCAGGACAAGAAGGTGGTGAAGCTCAAGCAGACGCTGAAAGCGCTGACGAAGCGAAACCGGGGCATCGGGCTTGCGGCGATCATCCGCGAGCTGAACCCGGTGCTACGGGGCTTTGCCAGCTACTTCCGGGTGGCAAACTGCGCGCGGGTGCTGAAGCAGGTGATGAGCTGGTTAAGGCGGCGACTGCGCTGCATCCAGCTCAAGCAGTGGAAGAAGCCGAGCCGGCTGCATCGGAGGCTGAAACAGTTGGGCTACAAGCCCCCGTTCCGGCACATCAAGATGCAAAGCTGGCGCAATGCGGCGTCCCCACTGGCCAGTCTGGCCCTGCCCAACACCTACTTGCACAATGACCTGAAGTTGATGGATCTTACGAAGGTCAAAACCGGCATCACTGTTCCCGAGTTCGGGGTAAGTTAATGGCATGAGCCGTATACGTGGCCCGTATGTACGGTTCTGTGAGAGGGATGAGGCGGTAACGCCTCACCCTACTCGCTGTGGCCGGTCCAAAAATGCCGTTTTGTTCAAAAAAGAGCACCCACTTCGGGCAAACAATTGCTCTAAACAACGAAAATCATCCACATCTATAGAATTAACTTACTCAGGTGTGCGTGATGGATCGACGTTTCTTAACGATGATTGTGGGGCTGTTGCTGGCGGTTTGTTCCTTCGCGACAAGTGCAGATACCCAAGCTCCAGAGATTACCCCCGAGCCCGAGATTCCAAGTGTGATAAGAGATCTCTCTCCACTGGCATTCCGGGCAATTGATAACGTTGATCTGGAGCCCGAGCTGGCCGGTGTCACTCTTCGCAACGAAAAGGGTGAGACAGTCTCAGGGATTAAAACTGAGTGGGGTGTTCGCTGCCCTGACGGTTTTAGTCCCGTTGACGCTGAGACCTGTGAAAAGATCACTCTCGAACCGAAGCAAAGCGCTTGTCCAGACGGGTTTAATCTCACCCAATCATCCGATGATATCGATGTGTGCCAGCAAGTCACCACAGTTGAGGCAAGTGCGTCCTGCCCAGACGGCTACACACTAAAATCAGATGGTGCCACCTGTACGAAAACAGAAACGAAAGAAGCTACGCCAGTATGTGATCCGGGATGGACGGTCATTGGCGACAGCTGTCAGCAAACCATAACCCAATCCGCAACTATTCAATGCCCAGCCGGGTATACGAACGTTGGTAGCGGCCAGTGCGAGAAGACGATCTCTGTTGAGCCTTTTCAAGAGTGCCCTCCAGGTTCAGACGAAATAGACGGGATGTGTAGCAGCGTGGAAACTGCGCCGTCCGAACTGGGTTGCAGGCCCGGCGTGACAAGCACAACTCCGGGCTACTACACGTCCGGCACTTGCTGGTACCCGGTTGGCTTGTATGATTCAGGAACTCCTCCTACTTACAACTTTGAATGCAAAAGCGGGTACTACCGGCAAAGTAGCTCTTATTCATCTGTTACCCCTGGCTGTTACAGGGAAGTTCGACCTAACAGCTGTAAGTGGGGGTCTTTTGTTTCAGCTCGTTATGGATCTTATGATGGATACCAGTGTGTTTATCCCGCAAAATTTGAGCCAGCGGGTACTGGCGGCATTTTCAATATGGATACCTATAATTGCCGTGATGCGAACGGCGTATGGAAGTCGACGTTCGGTGGTAATCCCGGAACCGCAATGCACTACGATCCGGCAACCGAAAAACGTACCTGCTACAACTACAACCACCATTTCAACTGTCCGTCTGGCTACACTGGTTCCCAGGGTTGGTGTAAAGCTAAAAACCCGTCACAGGCTGGCATCTCAAGAGAATGGTACAGCTGCCCTAATACCCGCCAGGAGTTGGATAATAGTGTTTGCTGGACCATTTCAGAGACAGCTCAGTATGAATGCGTTGACGGCGAGAAGAATCCTGAAACGATTGAAGAGCAATGCACTACAGGCTGGTTTGGTGAGACATGCAGGGACGTTTGGGACCATCAGAGCCCCGAGGCCTGTATAACCGGAACAACAGTTGCCAAAGGAACCCAGTGTCCATCTGGCTATGACTTTGATGGTACAGACGCGGTTTGCGGCACCGAAACAAAGACCGCGGCAGAAGAAAGCTGTCCGACCGGCTATACCAATGCGGGAGGTGTCTGTTCCAAGTCGGAGGTTGTAGATGCAGAGGTAAGTTGTCCTCCAGACTTTGAGCGAGTGGGTAGCTCCTGCGTTGCAACGACCGCAGTGCCCTTAGAGCAGTGTCCGGCTGGCTTTAGCCTTAATGGTGACGACTGTGTGAAATTAACGCAGATTTCTGCTGAAAAGACCTATATCTGTCCTGTCGATAAGCTTCCACAATATTGTCAAAAGCCGAACTATATGTTCGACCTATACGGAGCAAACCCGAACGATGTAAATCTCTCGGCTGCGGAACAAGAACAGGCGTGTCAGAGTTACGTCTTGAATGGCAGCCCGGCGTCGTTCACTCCGATCAATTCGGACACGATGTGTGCGAACCCATACTCACAAGCGACCAATGATGGTGTTGAGCCGCACTGGAATCTCTTGGAAACAGATGGGTTGGCACAGATCGAGACATATACCTCGTGCCCCACAGGTTACTCCCGTCAGTACAATAACGGGGAAGAGACTTGTGTAAAAACAGACACCATTCCTGCTTGTCCAGATGGGTACTCCGTTAGTGGAGACCAGTGCGTTTCCTCTGAACATTTGCCCTTGGACGTTCAGTGCCCCGATGGTTACCGAGTCAGTGGTGAGAGCTGCGTCTATTCCGATACTCAACCAGTTGAATACAGCTGTCCTGAAGGACAAACGCTTGATGGGTCAACTTGCATTGAGACTACAGTCAGCGATAGCTGGGTAGAAGGTCAGGGCTGTCCTGACGGCTCAACCGTTGTTGGAGGTGAGTGTGTGACAACCGACGTTGCTACATCCTCCATGTCTTGCCCTGATGGTTTCAACCTGGAGAGTGGTGACTGCAAACGCATAGACGAAACGCCTGTTGATCTTTCCTGCGGCGATTCATCGTGGAATCTTCAGTCCACAACCTGCTGGAGAACGGTCACGGAGCCATCATTTGAGCAATGCCCTGGTGGTGATTGGATAATCGAAGGCGGCGAATGTGTTCAAACCATTCAAGACACGCCGAAACGGGTCTGCCCGGAAGACTTTACCCAGTCCACTGCTTACTACGATGAGTGCGTCAAGATCGAAGAGGTGGGTGGAATACAAGGCAACCTGCTGACCGTCACCCTCCCAAAGGTCTGGCCGGGTAGTTACACGCTAGACCTGACCGTGCGCGACGAAACAGGCAACAGCAATTCGGAACTGTTTGATATCAATTATCAGCCCCAGGCCCTTGCGCTCCGTGATGGTGCAGCGAAGCTTAACGTGCCCGCAGTCATGCACGCATTCAAATGGAAAGACGGTGCGGCCACACTGGTTACCGAGCCGGTCGAGATCGACGGCAATGTGCTTATGGATATTCGCCCCGTCTACGCTGGTGTTGCTGCTGATGCTGAATCTGGATATAACGTTGCCGGCATCGATATAGCCCCTGGAGAGTACAAGCAGGTCATGAGTGCTTATGACTTCGGGCTCTTTGAGGGCTCGCTTGAACTGCCGATGTACCCGCTCTCTGGAGAGGCCTCGACCTCAGACATTGTCGTTTCGATTGGGGGTACTGGCGAGGCCGCATCTGTAATTCAGGTTGATGCCTGGACATTCTCTGGCGAGGTGAAACCGGAAAAAGACACCGTCATGCAGATTTTCGATGAGCTGACGATCTCGGGAGAAACGACCGGTCAAACGCCTTGCGCCGTTACTGGACGTGATTATGTGGCTCAGACCGCTAGTGAACTTGAAGATCCTTACTGCTTAATTGAGTGGTCGTCTGTACCTGGTCCTATGGACGTGAGCGGCGAACCTCCGAGGATGGAAGGCCGGTTCGACCATGATGGTCAAAAGGAAGCTGGCTTCATCGCATATCTTGTGGATCGTGAGGGCAAGCGTTTTGAAGTGGGTCGTGCTTCGGCTCCGGTCGAAGTCCAAAAGGCGATGGGCTCGTTCTCGTATGAGTTTGACAAGGATATCTCTACCGTTCTTCATACGGTCGAAGAATTCAACGGAGACCTGAGACAGGTTGGGGGCCCTGACTGTCGCCTCACCATGGATGAAGACAGGGCTATCGAATATGCCCAGAACGGATATCTTGGCCGCCTGTGTCATCTTGAGTGGTTCAATCTTCCTGGCACACTGGCTCAAGCTCCTGAGAGCTCACGCCCACTGTTGAAAGGCAGGGTTTACAGCGCCGGGCAATACGAACTTGGGTTTAGGGTATTTGCCTACACATCGGTAGGGGTTCCTGTACTGATTGCTGAGCAATCCGTTAGTTTTGAAGCTGTTGACCCACCGAAGCCAACTGTCGAATTTCAGGATGGCAAAGAGATTGTTGATGGGCTTTATGAGGCCTACATCAACGGAGACCGAGTTGCGAGCGCATTCGTTAAGAGCAAAAACGCTGATCTAGCTGTAGTTCACCATGCGAACAACAGCGTGATCGAAGAACGCGTGTTCGGAGCATCACCGTGGAGCAGCGAATTCGCCACTTACCAGCGCATTGAAAGTATTGCAACCGAACTCTGGCAGCGTGACACGCATACGGTTACGGCCCGATATGTGGATCTGCCGGGGGTAATGGCCAGTGATACGATTGAGACGCTAGCGGTTCCAGACGAGTATATCGGGCCGGTGATGTATGCCGATGCTGATTATGTTCTCAACGATGATGTAATTCCGGTCAGTGTGCGGATCGGCCACGTATATCAAGATGAGATCCCTTACGACGCTTCCACTATGGGTGAATGGCAGGTTCGAATTGTTCGCCAGAAAACCTATGACACCTACGAGCCGGTCACTGACTGGAAGGAACACGATGGGCAGGGCAAGTCCAATCACAGCATTGACCTTTCGGAGATGGGTATAAAAGAGGGCTATGTGCGCCTTTATGCCCAGGCCCGCGTGAAGAGTCCGGTTCCGGAATACTCAAGAATAGAGGTGTCCTCCCGGCCTGTGTTCTTGACTGTGCTCTACGGGGGCGAAATTGACGCAGATATCGATGGTCGCCGGATTTCAGGCCCAGTACCTTTCCGGGGAGTGTTTCGTCTTGATCTGAGCGATCGCGGACTGTTCCGTGCGATCGGTGACGTTACATGGGAAATGTCTTCTGATGGAGGCGAAACATGGGTAGAGCGCGATAACAATGCGCGGAATATGCAATATTTCGACATTACGCTCGATGAGCCTGGTCAGTACATGCTTAAAGCCAAGCTGAAAAACCGAAACTCTGGTGTTGCTAAAGAGACAGCTCCGATCGAAGTCATTGCTTATCACAAACCGGAAGTTACGGTGGATTGGCGAAACGACGTGTTCGTTGGGGATGAGGTAACGCTGACAGCTAATGTCAGCGTTGATGGCACTGAAGTTGACGCTAGCCAGGTCGATATAGAGTGGTCAAACGACGGTGGCGAAACGTTTGAGGCTGGCGGACTGCAGCACGTATTCGAACGCACTACCGACCCAACAGAGCCCCGGCGTGAACGTTGGGAAGTCAGGGTCAAAATGCCGATCGCTCCTGCGGATGACCCGGTAGCATGGACCATCGAAGACGGTTCAATAAGCTATCGAGGAATCCGTGGACCTCGCCTATACATTCAGGGGCCTCGCGTCACTGAAGTGGGTAAGTCCTACGAATTCGAGATCTACAAAGGTTTGCCATACTCTCGCATGGAGTACGACATAAAAGGCTACTTCACGCTGCCAGACGGTACAGAGGTGCCCGGTGATAGCGTTATCTATACGCCGACGGAGGAAGATCTCGAAGAGCGCTATGTCAATCTGTCCTACCACGGCTGGGTAGATGGCTGGAAAGAGCAGGGCGCAGTAAATACTGACGATCACAACTTGCGGATATGGGAGTACCGCTTTCCAGAGTTCATCATCTATGGCCGTTATAGCGCCGACGTTGCCCCTGTGGAAGCGACTTTATACGCTCGCCCTGACAACCTTAGTGGACGCCTGGAAGATCCAGTCTATGAATGGGATATCCCCGCAGGCATCGAGGTGCTTGAGGATAACAACCCGATCGCAAGAAAGCTGATTATACCGGAGTCTGGAACCTACGAGATCAGTGTTAGTGTGACAGACCGAAGGAACAATCAGGGCGGCGTCACCGAAGTGATTGAAGTTGGAGAGCCTGAGCCGTATGAGTTGAGCATGCGCCTGGTTGGTTCTAACGAGTACAATCGCGCTCCCTTCGAGATCCTTGCCAGGCCGGATATTGATGGAGGGCATCCCAGAGACAAGGTGGTGGAATACAACTACACCGTTAACGGGGAACCAATGGAGCTAATGGGCCGATATGGTCAGGCAGTCCTGGGAGCTGGGGAGCACACGGTTAAACTGGAGATTGTGAGTGAGTTCGGTTTGACTGGAACCGTAGAAGAAACGCTATCGGTCTATGAGAATGAACCCCCAGTATGTGAGCTTGAGATCTACGAGGGGACATTCCGGTATACGGTTCGCAATGTTTGCGATGATCCGGATGGTTACGTGACCAACTATCAGTGGTGGGTTAACGATGAACCGCTCATATTGACGGGATATCGGATTTCCATTCCCAAAAAGGTCAACGGCGAAACGATTACGATCAAGTCGATTGGTACCGATGACTCGGGATTGGATTCTGAACTACAAGAGACCCAGATCACCATGCCAGAACCAGAGCCAGAAGCACCGGAGGGCGAACAGCCAGCTGCCGGGTAGATCTTCCTGAACCTGTTCAAGAAAACAGTGTCACGGTAGGCACGGGGGGGCGTACCCCCGTGCCGCTGTGCATTAACTTGAAGTAGTGGGTTGTTTTCGACATCAACCCCGCCCTTTCTTTTTCTCTGACCTCTTAAAGTTGATCCATTGGATTTTCGCTTCAAGAGGTGTTCATGGCTTCCTTAAAAACTCTCCGATTTCTCACTCTCGTCACTGCTGTGGTTTCACTAAGCAGCCTGGCGTCTGCCAACTCATTCGAAAAGCTCAAGGAAATGGGGCTCAACCCGAAATCTGTCACCGAGATGCCCATCGACGGCATGATCGCTTATGAAGCACAGAACGGCGAAGTCATGTTTATGACCAAGGATGGCCGATATGTGTTTAGCGGAACCGCGTCAGACATCTGGAATAAAAAGGTTCTCGAAACTGGCGCGGACGTACTGCAGTCAGCCCACACTATCCCGCTCGCCCAAATGGAGATTGATTTTGATCAGCTGGATGCGTTGACGCTAGGGACAGGCCCCAAAACCGTCCACGTCATAACCGATCCAAAGTGCCCGGCCTGCAAAAAATTGAATGACCAGATGCAGGATCTGACGAATGAATACACGTTCAAGGTTCTTGTGTTGCCAGCCCTGGGAGAGATGAGCAGAGAGGCGGCAAAGAAGATTGCCTGCACACAGGATCGTGAAGTGGCTCTGAGCGCCTTTCTCGAAAACCGGGTAGATGAGCTGGACCCACCGCAAAACTGCAACATGGACGCCTACAAACAAGCTCTGCTAGTCGCTGACTACATTCGGGTTCGGGAAGTGCCCTTTCTGATAGGCCCCAATGATTTTGTGAATCGGGGGCTTCCGAAGGATTTGGAGGGCTGGCTGGCCGAAACCAGCTCGTTTATCTCTACCCCAGAGCCCGCAAATGTAGCACCGCAAACGCAACCTTCTGCTGCAGGCCCCAAAAAGGCAGCTTCTGCCGGCCAATCTTTGAACAGCATCAACAGTCTCAACAACCGACTTCGCGAATCGCTGAAATAAGGCATCTCCCATGGAACTGATCTCGTTCAAAAAAGAGAGTAATAAGCGTTATGTCCACGAGGACATGAGGGCTGCAAAGGTTTTTCCCATCGCCGCATACGACGATGAGACCAAGATTTTTGTCAATGATGACAACACGGCGGGATTTGCCTATGCGTGCGAACCGATGTTTGGCGCGGATGAGCAATATGAAGAGCGCCTGAAAAGTTTCATCAACACAGACTTCCCTGATGAGACGATTCTGCAGATTTTCTGGTTCCGGTCTCCGGACATCATGAAGACGATGGCCGACATGCAGCTGATGCGGGTTGAAAAGCGAGTTAAAAACCCGCTGTTGACGAACTTTACCCAGCAGCGAGCTGATTTCTTCAAGCACAGCACCTTGCATCCCATTGATCTGCAAACGAACCAGCGTGTTCACGACCTGAAGGTGATCATCAGCGCAAAGATTCCAATTAAGGGCAAGTGGCCAACAAAGGAAGAGCAATACACCATTGAGTCGTACCAGAAGAAGACCAACGCCTCTCTGAACACGCTTGGGATGCGCCCCAAAGCCATGGGTGCCAAGCATCTTTTGAGGGTTCTTTCATCCACACTCAACTGGTCAGCAGATTCGAGCTGGCGTCAGAATGCAGTTGAGCACGACGAGCATCGTCCGCTCAGTGAGCAGATCCTCGACTACCAGAATGACATTACATATACCCATGGCCATGTGAAGGTTGGCGACACCTACATTAAGTCTCTGTCTGCGAAGCGCCTTCCCGACTCCATGTTCTTTGGCGACGCCATCAAGTATGTGGGCGATCTCCGGGGCGGCAACGTCGCGATAAAACAGAACTACGCCATTGTCTGCAACATTTATTACCCGCCGACGGATAAATCGAAGCACTCCATGGAGCGTTCACGGGCAATAGCACTCAACCAGGCTAAGGGCCCTTTGGTCTCTCTTGTTCCAATCCTGGCGGAAAAAAAGAAAGGGTTCGATACGCTGTACGATTCCGTCAATGACGGAAATCGCATCATCAAAATGACCTACACGATGATGATTTTTGGTAGGTCAGAAGATGAGATCACAGAAGCGGCAGTTCATGCCCGCTCCTACTGGCGAGAACAACGGTTCACCATGCTTGAGGATCGCTTCGTCCAGCTGCCGCTACTGATCAACAGCCTCCCGATGATGGCCGACCGTGACGCTGTCAGCGATCTCTGGCGCTATAAAACGCTCACTGCAGAGCATGCCGCAGTCATCCTCCCGTTGTTCGGTGAGTGGAAGGGCACCGGCACGCCCCATTTGAACCTGGTGTCTCGCAATGGCCAGCTGATGAATTTCAGTCTGCATGACACCAATTCGAACAAAAACATGTTGATCTGCGCGACCTCCGGTGGTGGCAAGTCATTCTTCACCAACGAGATTATTCTCTCCTACATGAGCGAGGGTGCTCAGGTCTGGGTAATCGACGTTGGCCGCTCATATTTGAAGCTGGCGGAAGTAATGGGTGGGGACTTTGTTCACTTCGGTCCCGAATCCGATATCTCGATCAACCCGTTCCCGTTGGTTGCTTCTATGGATGGTCAGAAAGACACCCGATCCAAGATGCTCACGGAGGATGAGCTTGATGCGATTGAGAACGGCGAGGAACGGGACGACGGTGAGGAGGATGCGATTGTTGGTCTGATTGCCGCCATGGCGACCATTAACTCCT